>Ga0070752_1002143_pt1 | contig 12970 bp, 11 predicted proteins | sample VirMetDEL_Aug_30_FD_77440 | JGI IMG/M metagenome (GOLD analysis project Ga0070752, IMG submission 77440) | Aqueous microbial communities from the Delaware River and Bay under freshwater to marine salinity gradient to study organic matter... | ecosystem: Environmental > Aquatic > Marine > Coastal...
ACAAAGCTACAGATAAAGGATGGGAAGTTATACCTGACGATGTTAAGTTGTCTGGCACTGCTCCTGCTAAAGTTACAGAAAGAAAGCCAACGTCTGTTGCTGTTACTAAAGAAGACAGAAGGGCTTACAATGCTGTGCTGTCTGAAGAGCCAGAGATTGCAGCAAACTTAGAGACTACTACTTTTGGTCTTACACTAGATGCAGATCAAAAAACAATATTAATAGATAAGGCACATCAAATCTGGAAGAACGCTGATCCTGCAATTACTAGAGAAGCAGCGTTAAGACAAGCCGCAGGAGTTACTAAAGAAGAAGACTCTGATAAGTTTGGCACAGTTACTAAAGGATAAGAAATGTCTAATCAATATACATTGACTCTTCAAGACATACAAGGCTCTCCTAATCTTAGAAACTTAGGTGCTTTAGCGGGAGATGTTGTTGAAGACAATAATCTAGTTCGTGTGTTTTCTAAAGACGAAGACGCAATGACTAATGGTTATTTTATTACAAAAGAAGATATTATTAATTCTCCAAATTTACAAAAACTAGGAGCTAAAGCAGGTGAAAGAATTGTTGATGGAAAGTATATAAGCTCTGAAAGAGATGATGCTTGGACTCAGTTTAAGTACGCTTATGACAAAGCCGAAGGTTTAATTTCAAACACGGCTGCTATACTTGAAGCTCGTTTCCCTTTTCCTGAGTTTAATATAGATTTTAACGGCTTTAATTTTGTAGATAAAGACGATAAGTATGGTGAAGGTTATAACCAAGCATCTCCTGATGAAAGACGAGAGATGTTGCTGCGTCAAAAAGAAAGAGAACTACAAGAAGAGTATGGTCAGTTCTTTGAAGAAGACGAAGGCTCACTGGCAGGAGGCGCAGGTAGTCTGGTAGGGGCGCTTGCTGACCCTACTACTTTAACACCTATAGGTACTGGTTATAAAACAATGGCTGCTATGTCTGGTCTGTTAGGTGGTGCGTATAGTGCCACTGAAGACTTAGCTCAGACAGGTGAAGTAGACCCTGCTAAAGCGATAGTAACTGCGGCTGCTTCTGCTGTGGCTGCTCCAGCTATGGTTGCTGGCGCTAGGTATGTAGGCGGCAAGGTAGCTACTAAGAATGCAGACAAGTTAGTAACCAAAGCACAGAACGAAATAAATGACTCTGTAGCTAAAGGTATCCCCGCAGACAAGCCTGAAGTTATACTACAGTCAGCAGGTATTAATCCTGCTAAAGTACAGGCAGCTTTGTCAAACACTGGTAGACAGTTAAGAATACCTGCGTCAGCTACACGGGCGCAGAAAGCTATTGATGAAGCGATTACTAACGATAGCGCCTTTACTAGAACAGTAAGCCCTACTCTTGATAAATACTTAGGTACTTTATCTACAAGAATACGAAACGTCAGTGAGCCTGTCTTTGCTCGTTTACGGGCTTATGAGTTTGAGATACACCTTAAGACACAAGACACACTGAATGAAGTCAAACCTTTCCTTACTGCGTTGTATGAGCAACCTACTGCTGTAAAGAATAGAATAGCTATGCACTTGTACAACGGCAACACAAAAGCTGCTGAAGGATTAATGCAGGCGCGTTCACCTGAACTGCTTAAGGAGTACACAGGTACTGTTAAAAAGGTTATAGAACGTACAGGTGAAGAACTTAAAGAGTCTGGCTTTAGATTTACAGGTGTCGAGAATTACTTTCCTCGTTTAGTTAAAGACTATCAGGGGTTAAGAGAATCTTTAGGTAAAGAAAAGCAAGGACTTATAGACAAAGCACTGTCGGACTATGCTAAGAAAAAGAAAACTTCTGTAAGTAACTTGAAAAATCAAGAAAGATCAGAAGTTATTGACTTGACTTTGCGTGGCTATCGCATGGCAACAGACGGGCCTTCTCCTCGCTTTATTAAGCCGCGTACATTGCAGACTATACAGCCCGAACAGATGAAGTATTACGCTGACGCTGCTGAGTCCTTGTCTATGTACTTGCGTGGTTCTGTAGATAACGTAGCTAAACGTAAGTTCTTTGGACGATCCACCATTAAAGACGATGCAGGTCTTACAGACTTAGAGCAATCAGTTGGTAAGTTAATTGATGACGAGATGGCAACAGGAGCAATACCTAGAGACAAGCAAGACGAGATAATAACTTTGCTTAAGTCTCGCTTTGTTGGTGGAGAACAGTCACCGTCCAAAGCAAACACCTTATTAAGAAACACAGGGTACATGGGGACTATTGCTAATCCACTATCAGCCATCACTCAGTTAGCTGATATTGCTCAATCAAATGCTTTATATGGGTTTAGAAATACTATAGCTTCTATGTTCGGTACTAAAGAAATGAAGCTAATTGACGTAGGTCTTGAAAACGTACTGACTAAAGAGTTAGGTGGTGACATGTCTAAGTCTGGTCGGGCACTTTCTGCAATGCTTAAGGGTGTTGGTTTTTCTACTATTGATAGACTAGGTAAAGAAACTTTGATGAATGCTGCATTGAAGTCAGCAAGAAAACAAGTCAAGACTCCTAAAGGTGAAGCAGCCTTTAGAAAAAAACATCAAGGTATTTATGGTGACGAGATAGACTCTTTGGTTGCTGATTTAAAAGCAGGTAGCATTACCCCCAATGTTAAGTTGCTTTCTTTTAACAACCTTGCTGACATACAGCCAGTTGCTCTCATGGAAATGCCTCAAGGCTATCTTGATAATCCTAACTGGAGAATCTTGTACATGCTTAAGTCTTTTACACTAAAGCAGTATGACATTGTACGAAGAAACATTGTACAAGAGTGGAAGAAAGGCAATAAAGTACAGGCCACAAAGCAAGCCGCTTTACTAGCAGGGTACTTAACAGCCGCCAATACAGGCGTGGGCGTGACTAAAGACATACTAAACGGCAGAGAAGTGCGGCCAGAAGACCTACCTGAAAAGGCTTTATGGGCTTTGCTTGGTGTGTTTGGGATGAACAAGTACACCGCTGAAAGATACCTTGGTAGAGGAGACATTAAAGGTGCTGCCCTAAACACTTTAGCCCCTGCTACTCCATTAATAGAAGCTGCTTGGAAAGGAACTACAGAAGTGTTTGAGGAAGAGCCTGACTATGCTCCTGTATTAAAAGGCGTACCTGTGATTGGCCCACTAGCTTACAACTGGTTTGGTGGTGGTGCAGAGAAATACAACGAAAGACTGAGGGATAGTGATTAATGTCTACTTACTTAGGCGGTACACAATATAGTTACGGCAGCCGCGTAGCTGACTTGACTCCAGAACAAATCGAACAGAACGCTAGAGATGCGATGAATTTAGCTCTTGACGCTACTCCTGTTGTTGGTGAGATTAAGTCAGGCAAAGAAGGTATAGAAGATTTCCAACAAGGGAATTATCTAATGGGGTCTTTAGGTTTACTGGGTGCTATACCTTTAGTAGGCTACGGCCCTCGCGCTGCTAAAGGTATGTTAAAGAGCGCAGGTAATTTTGGCAATCAAGTAGCTGCCAACATGCCTACATTGATTGATGGTTTTTATTCAGGGACACCTTACACTTCTTTTCTTAGGGATGCTATAGCGGAAGTACCTAGTGCTATAAGATCAAGAACTAACGCAACAGAACGTGCAACAGAAAGAGTAACGGGGATACCTTCTACTAAACTAGATGACATAGAGAATAAAAGTAAAGTTGCACAAAGAATGGAGAAGCAAGCGGCATCTAAACAACGAATGGGGAAAATAACACAAGCACTGGGAATGGAAAAACAAGCAAAAAAGTATAACAGTACAGCAGAGGAACTTCTTAAGAAATCAAAAATTTCTGGACAGGATTCAGAGTTTACCGCGATGTCTATTGAAGCAGGTAGAACCCCTGACATTACTCCTGTAAGCGAGAGGGGAGCTTTTTGGCAAAGTCCTTATAAGTTAGCCTATTATGATGCTGCTATACCGCAAGGAGAAGTAGGTAGAATTTCATCAAATATTGGCAACGCTCACAGAATAAAAGCTGACATACCTGAAAATATTATAGGTGCGGCTACTAATCATTTGGTAAACGGGCCACACATAACAACTAATCCTTTACAAAAGAAACTGTTTGAGTTTCAAATAAAAGCTCCAGAGGCCAGTAGAACATCAGGCATTACTGAAGGGTCGGGTGCAAAAAAAGGATCATTAATTATGCGTTCTTTTTTCAACAGTGCTACAGAAGGCACTAGCAGCGGCATTCAAAAGTATGCTAATAAAATTAAGTCATTAGAAAAACGTAATCTTACACCCGAAGATACAATAGAGTATGCACAACTAGCAGCAACTTTAAATAAGGACGCAGTTAAAAAAATTAATCTAGCTACATTTGGCGCGATGGAGAAAGCTGATCTTGAAGGTTCTGTTTTGTTAGATAGAATTTCAAAAGCAAGGGCAAATAAAAGAGCAGGCAAAGAACCTACAGCTACTCAACAAGAAGCTCTATTTACTTTTGAAAAGTTGCTCGAGTCAGGTAAAATTAAACTTGCTAGAATTACAGACGCTGACGGTACTGTAGTAAATAGTTTAGACTATGATAAAATTAAAAAACCAAATAAGTTTATAAAGACATCTACATATTTTGCTTCTCAACAAAAAGAATTAGGGGGGGTCAATCAATGGGTTGCTATTGATCCTTATAATCAGACTACATACGGAATGATTAGCGATGGGCACGATATTTTTGGATTGAATCCTATTGGTGGACATTCAGTAATTACTGCTCAACCTATAATGAAGCAGAAGTGGGCAGACGCTGGCTTTAAAAATCAACATGTAAGTAATGTCAGTAAGGAAAAGGTAAGTGAAGCTATTAAGGAAGTAGAGAAAAGGACGGGAGCTAAAGCCCCTGATAAGATACGCAAAGCTACAGGTGATGACTACTATACTGCCGCTAAAAACTGGACTAGAGGAGCAATGAGAACAAAACAAACTCCCACTGCTCAGGAGATTAAAGCCGCAGATAAATCACAAGCTAAAATAGATTCGGCATTAACTGTAGGTACAGGGGCAGGACTACTCACGGGTAGGCAGATGTTAGCTGAAGATAAAAATGATGAATAAAAAAGGGGGCATTGCGCCCCCAAGTTGTAACAAGTTATAACTAAACTATCTCACATGCACCACCGACACACGCTAACTCTTGACTCCCTGTCGTGTTGTCTTCCTCCTCAAACTTACCTAAGTCCTCCCAGTCTACACCCTCTGGCATGGCTGCTACTAACTCCTTGTACTTCTCAGCATCTATGTCTTCATACGGAGCTTGTTGATATACATGGTCACTATACGGCAACAAACTAATCCCACTACACAGATCAAAGTTATCCCATATCCACTGTGCTATCTGCAAGAACTCACTGTCTGTATAATACACTGTGATACTTGGTTTATGTTCGCACCAATGGTTCTGGTAGGCTTTCCAAAGTTCTAGCTGCTGCATTGCCCCTACCTGCTTAACAGTCACAGATGTCTCAGGTGACTTCACAGGGAAGCTAAACACTGCTGATGTAGGTGACATAACATCCTGCTCTACTGGGAATCCTGCTCCTTCCATGAAGATTGCAAGCGGGTCTTTCTTATCGCTACGGACTCTGCGAATGTAATGCTTAGAGAAGCGAGGATGGATACCACTAGCAGAATCGACAAGCTGAGATACAGTACCGCTAGGCTTAACACATGTAATAGCCGCAGACTGGTTAATACCAAGTTTCTCAGACCACTTCTTATTAGTGTCAACACATACATCCCGTACTTCCTCCAGCCACTTAGCCAAGTCCTTAGACTCTCCCTTACTCAACAGGTAATGATCCATAATGCCTGTCATGCTGACACCCAGTAGGGCTTCCTCTTCCGTGTTCTTCTTCCAGCAGTTACGCAGGTAACGGAAGTCTGTCAAGGTAGCCTGTAGTGTACCAATGATAGCAGCTATCTCTGCCTTCTTCTTGAGACTATCCAGTGTGTCGTCCTCACGCACTACAATCTCTGACAGGTTACAGAACTGGTTGCTGCGTAGGATGATCTCAGAGCATGGGTTAGTACCAAAGTCCTGCTCACTGTCACGCCTACCGTTACGCGCTGCAATCTTCTGTGCTGCTACACGGCTGAAGATACCACGCTCACCTGCCTTGCTCTCGTACATGTTCTGCATCTCTGACAGGAATGACTCAAAGTCTGGCTTCTCAGTGTACGCTACGCTGTTGTTAGCCAGCCTACGGTGGCCCTCGTTACGCCACCAGTCTCCTGACTTAGCCTTAGCCATACGCTGATCTGACAGGTTAGACAGGCTAATCAGAGCAGACCTACGCACACCACCGACCACTACAATGTCAGCAATCTTACACACTACATCATGGCACTCAATGCTGGTCAGCTTGCGTCCTGCTGCCTTCTGGAATATCTCTACGCAGAAGTGGAACAGGTCAACCAGTGGCTCTGGCCCTGACGCACGACCACCAAAGGTCTTGAGCCTAGCCCCTGCTGGACGTACTCTGCTCATGTCCCACTCAGGTATCTTACCAGCGTACAGCATAGCGATAAGCTCACGGAATGCAGAGGCCCAACCAATCTTGCTATCGCTGACAACGATCACACTGTCTGTCTTGTGGAATGTCTCAGCAACTACTGGCAGCTTGGTGATGAAGTTACGTTCAACACTAAAGCCTACACCTGTGCCGCACATTAGCACATACATTAGCTCGTCAAAGCTGCGCGGTGAGTCAATGGCTAAGTAACTACAATTAAATCCTGCTACGTTGTCCTTGTCGAGTGCATCACCTGCTGTCATCATGCAGCGCATGGACGGCATAACTTCCATGTTGTGTATAGCGTTGAACAGCTTGAGTGCTACCTTATCGTCTATCTGTCCACGGTCTTTCCAGAAGTCTACATATCTGTTGACAGTTTCGTCCCATCGTTCACGTCTTTGTTGATCTGGTAGCCAACGTGCGTACCTGCTCTTGTGTATAAACTGTTGATACTGATCCATTTTATTCTCCGTCATTCTCAAATACTACCATCATAGTTAGTTTGTTTAAGTACCAACCTGCTTTCTGTAGGTCTTCTACCTGCTTACCCTTGTAATCATAACGCCACAGATACTTCATGCAGTTGCCCTTGAGGTATCCTTTGAATGCAACACTGGACATGGACTCCTCTATTGCTTCAATGCACTCTATGTTGCCTGTGTTGTAATGCTCTGGGTTATTGACTACATCTACATCTTCCTCTTCCTCCCACGCCTCTGATGCTTCATCGTGTGCTGCCTTCATCCACGCTTCTAACCCTGTGGCTTGCTTTTCAATAGCTGGTGCTTCCTTCCGTAGTCTGTCCCAGTCTGCTGGTGTTGCGTCATTAAGTCTCATGTTCAAAGTCCTCTGATATTCTGTCAAAATCTCTGATTATCCTACGTTCAAATGCCTCTACTAAATCGTATGTCGTGATTGATAATAATTCACAAGTCAACTCTTCATCCAGATGCAGTACCAGTTTCTCTTTAAGTTCCTCTAGTGTCATAGCCATTAGACTTTCTTCCTTTTAATATACCGTGTCAACTCCTTGGCTGTCTCAATGGTGAAGTGTTTGAATCCTTCTTTGTCACACCACTCTCCCATTGTTATCTTGCCACCCTTGCGTACCTTCTTGCTAGGGTTTGACAACACAAAGACTAACTCCCACTCTGGCATTGAGTCTCGTATGGCCGTGTACTTCTGTGTATCACCGACCCTGAAGAACCCTTTGCACTCTACCAGTACCGCCTTGCCCTCATGTACAAAGTCAGGGAGGTACTTCTTGTGTACTGTGTAAGGTATATCGTATGGCTCAAACTTGTACTGTCCGTCTAGCTTCTCTGATAAATCCTTCTCAAGTCCTGATCTAAAAGCCCTCTTCATCTGCCTTGATCTCCTGTACGCGTGGTTCGTTTACTACGTCTACTAAGAACTTTGGCCCGTATGAATACTTGAAGACCCTTAACTCTGGGTAGCAGTGGTCTTTGAACTGACAGTAAGAGCAACCAATAGAGAGCTTTGAGTTTCCTGACTTGCCGTCTGGCACAGGCTGGTAACACCACTCCGCTGGTTCTGGCTGCTCTACTAGCTTTTTTATGTGCTTAACTCTGTCAGTAATGTCACCCTTCAGTACCTCATACACAGGAGCCTGAGTATCCTCAAGGTCATACTTAAGGTAAGTCAAGTGACCATTGGCCTTGTCCATAGCCAGCCAACCAAACTGTGTCTCGCCTTCTGAGTGAGCGTATGCCTTGATCTGATCTATGTAACCAAAGGGATCGTCAAAGGCCAGTGATCCGTCCTTGAACTTCTTGAACCCAAAGCTACTGGCAGACTTAACGTCAGTCACAATACCATCTATCTTGCAGTCCATGTGACCTATGATACCCTCTACCTCGCACACCTTCTGCTCGTCAGTGACTGTATGTCCTGCCATGCGGGTCAAGAACAGCAACATCTCCTCAATCAAGTGACCATACATAAACTTGATGTAGGTGTGAGGCTGTAGTTTCTCTCCCTCTGTACCGTTGACATGATTCCAAAGATACTTGTCGGTGCGGCCAATGTTAGACAAGCGTAGCTTGCGGTTATCCTCTCGCTTCTTCCGACCAAACTCAGTACGCATCAGTGCCTTGACACCTTCACCGAACTTGTCTATCTCTGCCTCTACGTCTACAGATGGGTCAGCGTCCTTGCTTTCCATCAGTGCGTAGATGTCCTGTACTACATCCTCAACACGCTTCATCATACTCTCCTATGATAGAATCAATCCATCGTTTAGCTATCTCTACGTCACACTTAAACCACTCGTTGCGCTGTTCAAACATGTCAGACAAACGCTTGTGTGCTTCAGCCTCTGTAGCCCTACGGTCTGGCGTGTCTACCACATAGGCTAACTCATAGTCCCTGTAAGGTGATGCTGTCTGATAGTTACCTGCTCTATCCTCTGCGTCCACCGCCATCCCTACCTTGACCCAGCCTTCCCATGCAGGATTGGTAATGACGTACACCTGACCCTCTGGGTTAGACTTGTAGTTCTCTAGGGAACTAAAGGCTGCATCTTCAAAACCCTTGTAACGTCCTGCTTTGTACAGGGGGTGTGTCTTAGGTACATAGTTGCCGTTGACCCACATACGCGCTTCATTTCTTTTCTTCTTAGTCTCTGGGTTGTCCTTATAGTAAAAAGGTCTGCCAGTTTTAGGGTTAATGCGTGTCTGCCCAACTGTTTCCAACTTTGTAATCTCCGGTGAGAGGGCAGTTGAGTTTGTAGTGGAGTCCTGCTGCTTCAATACAGCTGACTGCCAACCGTCCGAAAACCTCTGCTTTCTCTTGCTCGACCTCTGTCTGGATTTCATCGTGTATGTTTCCTATAATGTTGTATTGTATACCCCATATTGTAGCATATTCCTGCAACAAACACAAGGCTTTCTTCATCACTACGGCTCCTGCTGACTGCAATAGACTGTTCAGTGCAGCGTGTTCGGATCGTATTGACACCCGTCTTCTATCCAAGCTAAGAACATAGCCTCTTGTAGCCGCCACTCCAACTCGTTCTCGTAACTCTCTAAGAGCTGGCGTATTTGAGAGGAACTTTTCCTTAAGTCTTGCACCATCACGCTTAGTTCCTCCAACGATACTTCCGACCTTGGAGTCTCCTGCTCCATAAAGGAAAGCGTATATAAAAGTCTTTGCTTGATCTCTAGTGTCAAGGCCCGCAGCCAACTGGTTTGCCGTGTGAATATCTCCATTGAGAATTTCATTAGTATAGTCCTCGTCATTCATGTAATGGGCCAGCATGCGTAACTCTAAACCACTAGCGTCACAACCCACAAGTTTGTACCCTTCTGGCACAGTCCATACATCTCTACATTGCTTGCCGTAAGGCGAGTAGACTGCTGGAACCTGTCCCATGTTAGGGCTTGAGTGTGTCATGCGGCCTGTCACAGCGCCACAAGCATTGACGTACCCGTGTACTCTACCATCATCCTTTACTGAATCTAACCAACTCTGAACCTGTGCTACACGCTTCTGTATCATCAGGTACTCGCCAATCAAAGATGCCTGTGGTATGCCTTCCACTTTACTTAGCACTGCCTCGTCAACGATAGGCTGTCCTGTCTCAGTGAACTGCTTAGGCTTCCAGCCAAAGTACTGGAGGTAACGTCCTATCTGCTGTCGTGAACCCAAGTTAAACACTGGGTAGTCAAGACGGCTGAAGGGTGCGACCACAGTAGTCCATTGTTCACCTAGAAATTTAAGCCCAACAACCGAATGCGTACCATCTTTCTTAATCTTGGGGGTAATCTCTTTGACAAATGTTGGTAACGGTTTGAAAGTTTGTAACACTTCATCTTCAAGGTCATACTTCTTCTCCTTTAGTTCTGCTAATAATAAAAAGGCTTTCTCTTGGTCTAGCTTCCATCCTGCTTTGATTTGCTGCGAGATAATACTTTGTACTCTATGCTCAAGATCAATGCTCTCGCTTCCAAAGCCATCAAGTTCAGTGAGCAATCTCTTGTAAGCCAAGACATTAACTGCAACATCTTGTGAACAGTAGTCCACCATATCCTGCGAATAGTTATCCCAATCACTGTGTTCTCCTTTTGGTTGTCCTAGTATATTGCCCCAGTTCTCCAGCGAATGACCGCCTTCGCGCTGTGGGTTTGCTAGTCTTGACATGACTAATGTGTCAGTAACTTTGCACTTACTGAAGTCTGTATTTAACAATCGTTCTAGCACTGGTATGTCATAGTCAATTATGTTGTGACCTATGACTTCACAGTCACCTAGCTCCTTGATCCAGACACTGAACTGAGCTACCTCTTCCTGTCTCCACACAGTAACGTCACCTGTGGATAACTCTTGAGCCACAATGCACCACACCTTGTCAGGGTTAAGACCATTGGCTTCAATGTCGAATACAAACTGTTTCATTTAAAACTCCGCTTTATCATCCGGTACTGGACAGTTAGTCTCGATCATGCGACCAGACTCCTTATCGTAGTACAGGTAACATGCGGGGCCAGTCAGTCCAACAAATCTATTCTTCAACACACGAACGCAGGTAGTGTTCCGTATCTCAGGGTCAGCGTGTTGCTGATCTCGCTCTAACCCCAGAACTATGTCGCTAAGTTGCGCGATTGCCGCCGAACCTCTGAGTTCTCCCAGACTAATCTTGCCGCCATCCTCATGCGCCTTGGCTCCACTTGGTCTGCGTAGGTGTGACACAAGGAACAACCCCACGCCTGTCTCCTGAACCAGCTTGCGGAGATTGGTCATAATGCTGTCGATTGCCTTACGCTCGTCACCATTGTCCTGATCACTGACAACAATACTGAGGTGGTCAAGGATAATCCACTTGCAGTCCAGTCCCTTAGCCATGTAGCGTATGCGTCCTAGCAGGTTATCCTCATTGGTACTGCCCCAGTGATCGAACATAAAGATACGCCCTGACCCCATCGTCCTGTCCCAGTATCCCTTCTTCTCGTCCTGAGTTACTGTCTTGTCCAAGTGCAGTTGCTTGTTAGCCTCGATAGACATGATGCCTAACGCTGTCTTGGGGATGTCCTCCTCCAGCGCAAGGATACCTATGTTGTCGTCTGTCGCACCCAGTAGGTAATGCTCTAGCTCCCTGACAATCTGTGACTTACCCATGCCTGAGCCTGATGTGATAGTCACAAGCTCCTGCCTGCGGAAGCCGTGGGTGTACTCGTTAAGGCAAGACCATGGGTAGTCAATGGACTTGACGTTGGACTGCTTGATGATCATGTCCCACGTTTCATTACCTGCAACGATACCGTCTGGACGATATGCCTTAGCGTTCCACCACTCCTTAACAAAGTCCTGCACCTTACGAGCCTTGAGCATGTCGCCTGCATCCTTCATGGATAACTCAACATTCTTAGCCTTGTTAGGTGTGAACAGGTCAAGCACTGAACGTGCCGCCTCCTGTCCTGCCTTGTCGCTGTCGAAGCAGATCACTACATTCTCAAAGGACTCTAGCCATTCGAGATTTGCTTTGATGTCTTTGGTTGCACCTGCTGCACCTGATCTGATGGAGACAACAGGCCACTTGCCGTCAAACATCTCGTTGACTGCCAGTGCATCAGCCTCGCCCTCTGTGATCGTAATGTATTTACCGCCACCCTTGAACGCCTGCTGGCCGAACAACGCTGCATTCTCAAAGCCTCCTGTTGCATAGAACGATTTGTTTTCTACTATCCGTACCTTGGTTCCTGTCACCGCACCTGTGTCCTTGTCGTGGTACGGGTAATGATGCTTTACAATTTGTCCGTCTGTGCCGTACTCAACTGTGACACCATAGCGTTGTGCTGTGGCTTGGTTGATACGCCTGTCGGGGATTGCAGCTATTACTCCTGTCATTTCTAATGACCTCGCTGGTTTCTGTTGGATGCTGATAACCTGACCATCACCTCGCTCGTAATGTGAACAGCCGCCCGTGAAACAGACGGCGTGTCCATCAGAGTATCGAGCCAAGTTATCCTTAGAGCCACACGAGGGGCATGGCTCATGTCGGACAAAGGTTGACTCAACTGTCATTAGAAGTCCTCACCGCCATCCTGCTCTGCAACTTCCAGTACCTTGATCTTGTTAAGGTAGGTGGACGTTCCGTGTACAGGGTGGGGCTGACCTTCTGCCCAAAGCAGACGTACCTTAGAGCCGCGACCAATGCGACCAGCAAAGGGCTGACCATCTGCATCCATCACAGGTACATCATATTTTGTACTAAACTTACGTTGCTTAGTACCCTCGTACTCGCGCAGCTTGACACCCATACCAGCCAACTGCTCTGCGGTCTGATCGTCTAAGCTAATGACAACTGAATACTTGCCAGTGGATTGACCCTGATACATCTCGTGGGTGTCTAGGTTTTCAAACGCTATTGTACCTTCTACTACTGCCATAATTACTATCCTTCTAGGTTGTGGTTTGA
>Ga0070752_1002144_pt1 | contig 12963 bp, 19 predicted proteins | sample VirMetDEL_Aug_30_FD_77440 | JGI IMG/M metagenome (GOLD analysis project Ga0070752, IMG submission 77440) | Aqueous microbial communities from the Delaware River and Bay under freshwater to marine salinity gradient to study organic matter... | ecosystem: Environmental > Aquatic > Marine > Coastal...
AAGATGTTGACATAACAGGTAATACATCGTATACAGACGTTAACCACGCAGCTTAATAGGAGAACAAAATTATGGCATCAACTTATACGGATCTCGGTCTAGAATTAATGGCAACTGGCGAAAACGCTGGTACATGGGGAGATAAAACTAACACTAACTTAAGTTTAATTGAACAATTAACTGGTGGTGTTAATTCTCAAGCTGTAACTGATTCAGGTACACCAACTGCTTTAACAATAGCAGATGGTGCTTTAACAGGAACTGCTCAACATAGAGTTATAGAACTTACAGGATCAATATCTGGAGCTAGAGTTGTAACTTTTCCTTTACTTACAGAAAATTTTTATTTTATTAAAAATGGTACATCTGGTGCATACACAGTACAGTTAAAAGCTGTATCTGGTTCAGGTGCAACAGTTACTTTTGGAACAACTGACAAAGGATATAAAATTATTTATCTTGATGGTGTTGCAACAAACACCGGTGTTTATGAAGTACCACTAGGAGATGCTAACGAAGTAACTCTTACTGGAACACAAACTTTAACAAACAAAACTTTAACTAGTCCTAAAATTGGAACAAACATTTTAGATACTAATGGAAACGAATTAATTAATCTTACTGCAACAGGATCAGCTGTTAATGAAATTACATTAGCTAACGCTGCTACTGGTAATGCACCTAGCATTACTGCTTCTGGTGAAACAAACGTAAGTCTTAACCTTGTTCCAAAAGGAACAGGTATTTTACAAGGTAACGGTTCAGCTTTAAAAATTGCTGGTAAAGAAACTATGTGGATTCCAGCTGCAGCAATGTACGGACCAACTACAAATCCTGCAGATGGGGCTTTAGTTGAAACAACAGCTACAAGACCAGATTTAAAAGTATTTGACTTTGACGCAAGTACACAACAATACACTCAATTTACAGTGGCTATGCCAAAATCATGGAACGAAGGAACTTTAACTTACCAAGTTTATTGGTCTCCTAGTTCAACAAACACAGGTAACTGTATATTTGGTTTACAGGCTGTGGCATGTGCTGATGGCGATACAATAGACGTTGCATATGGAACAGCAGTAGACGTTACAGATGCTGGTATTGGAACAGTCGAAGATCAACAAATTTCAGCTGAAAGTGGTGCGATGACAGTTGCGGGTTCTCCTGCAGCAGGTGAACAAACTTACTTTCAACTATTTAGAAAAGCTGCAGACGGTGGAGATACTTTTACCGGTGAATCTAGAGTTCTTGGTATTAAAATATTTTACACTACTGATGCGGCTAACGACGCATAAGGAAAATAAAATATGGCAAATTTTGGTTATCAAGTTTTAGGTTTTGGATCTAATGCAGTTTCAGGTCCTGCCTACGTTGAGGCAACAGGCGGTAATGCTACATTTACAATTAGCGACTATAAAGTTCACGTTTTTACAGGAGATGGAAATCTTTGTGTAACTTCTAGCGGTGCTGCAGCAGGTTCAGAAACAGTTGACTACATGGTTGTAGCCGGTGGCGGAGGCGGAGCACAAGGAACAGGTGGCGGAGGCGGAGCGGGAGGTTTTAGACAATCTCCAGGCGCAGCTTCTGGTTGTTATACCGTTTCACCATTAGGAGCATCTCCAGCAGTTGCTATACCTATAGCTACAGGTTCAGTTCCAATTACAGTTGGTGCTGGCGGAGCTGGTGGAGGAACAACTCCAGTTGGAGGCGGCGTTCAAGGCGGAAGTTCAATTTTTCAATCAATTACATCAGCCGGTGGCGGTGGTGGTAATGAATGTTGCGGTGCTGGTGGACCAGGAGGTTCAGGCGGCGGAGCAGGAAGATTAAATAACACAGCGGGTACAGGTAATGTACCTCCAACAAACCCACCTCAAGGTCAAAATGGTGGAACAGGACCTTTTAATACAGGTGCTGGTGGTGGTGGAGCTGGCGGAGCAGCTAGTCCTGCTAAAACTGGAGGACCTGGAGTAACTACTGCAATTGCACCTAGCACTTATGGTCAATGTGTTTCTTGTTCATCATATTTTTCTGGTGGCGGTGGCGGTGGTTCTGACCAAACATCTGACCCTGGAGGAGACGGTGGAAACGGCGGCGGAGGCCGAGGTGGAAATAGATTAAATTCTCCTGTATCAGGAACAGCAGGAACAGCTAATACCGGTGGCGCTGGCGGAGGTAGAGGACTACCTTCTGGTAGTGGAGTTAACGGCGGTAGTGGAATAGTAGTAGTAAGGTATAAATTTCAAAATTAATTATGGCACACTTTGCAAAAATTTCAGAAGAAAATATTGTTTTAACAGTCAACGTTGTTGATGATGGTAATTCAGCTTCAGAAGAAAAAGGACAAGCTTTTTTAGAAAGAGTTCATGGTTGGCCAGAACATCTTTGGATTCAAACTTCTTACAACACAATAGCTAATACACATAGATTAGGTGGAACACCTTTTAGAGGAAACTACGCAGGTATAGGTTTTACTTGGGATCCTGAGAATCAAATATTTTGGCCTCAACAACCTTTTGCATCTTGGACAAAAGATATAGCTAGTGCTTCATGGGTAGCTCCTATAACAAAACCTGCTTTAACAGAAGAACAACAAACACAAAACGATGTCGATGCCACACACCTTTGGGATTACACGTGGGACGAATCTGCTTACCAAGCAGACAATACAACTGGCTGGGTGTTGACAAATTTAGACGCATAATATATAAGACCTATAAACATATATAGGTATGCAAAAGAAAGTATTAAGTGAACAGGCAATATATTCAGGCGATGTTAAAATGCCTAAAGGTTATGAAATAGATCCTTTCATATTATCTAAATCTATTTTTGAAAGCACATACACTCAGACTAAAGCACCTTTTAATCAAACTTGGGATAAATTAAATAAATACATTATAGAACACTTACGTGTAAAATATAACTTAAGAATATATAATGAAAAAACTTGGGGAACCATGTATTTTCCTGGTGAAAAAAGCAATCCTTTAAGAGAAACAGATCTTAACGATTTAAAAAATTCTCCTGACTTTGTTTGTTTATATGGAATCAATGCAGCAGATGTAATGGTTAGAATCTATTATGATGATAATAGAAGACAAGGAAAAAGTTGGGACATACCTTTAACTCATGGTCAGTTTATAATGTTTCCAGCAAATAATTTCTATCACATAGAAAACAATCAAAAAAAATTATTAAACTTTATACAAACTATAACATATGTATATCTCTAAAAAAAATTATATGTTAGTAAATTTACCTTATATAAAAAAAGACATAGCACATTTTAAAAAATATGCAGACCTAGCTCACAAACGTTTTGAACACAAGTATGGTAAACAATCTACTACAGGTTTGTATAATCAATATAATTCTATGACCCTGTTAGTGGGTTCTGTAAAATACTATAAAATGTTTAAAGATGTTTTTAAAATTATTAGAAAATATGCTAACACTAAAAAACCGTTATGGTTACAATCATGGTTAAATATTCACGATGAACAACAGTTATTAACGTGGCATAATCATGGTGATTCTTTGTTTCATGGCTATATTTCAATTGATCCTAAAGATACCGAAACAGTTTTTAAAGATTATATTATAAAAAATAAAATAGGTAATGTTTATATAGGACCATCAGCAAGTTATCACAAAGTGGTGTGTAAGAAAAAATTTAAAGACAAAAGAATTACAATAGCTTTTGATGTTGTTGATGAAAAAAGTATTAAAGAAACATACAATAAATATGGAGAGGTAAATATAAACTCAGGTTTTATTCCGATATACTAATGAATCTAGAAAATTATTATTGGGCTTTTAAATCAGCTATACCTCCAAGACTTTGCGATCATATAATTCAACATGGTTTATCAAAAACAGAATCGATGGCAAAAACAGGTGAGTTTAAAGGTAAAAAAGAATTATCTAAAGAAGAAATTACAGATTTAAAACGTAAAAGAAATTCTAATATAACATGGTTAGATGATCCATGGGTATACAAAGAGTTGCATCCTTTTATTGACACAGCTAATAAAAGCGCAGGGTGGAATTTTGATTGGGATTTTTCTGAACAATGTCAATTTACAAAATATAAACTTAATCAATACTACGATTGGCATTGTGACAGTTGGAATAAACCATATGAAGAAGGAAATACTAAAGGTAAAATAAGAAAACTATCTATGACTCTACAATTAACAGACGGGTCTGAATATGAAGGCGGTGAATTAGAATTTGATTTTAGACAATATGACCCACCAAGAAGAGATGAATCAAAACATTTACAACAAGCTAAAGAAATTTTGCCTAAAGGATCTATTATTGTATTTCCTTCATTTGTGTGGCATAGAGTTAAACCAGTAACGAAAGGAGTAAGATATTCATTGGTAATGTGGAACCTTGGATATCCATTTAAATAATATGGACGTACATGAATTTTTTAAAACACCAATATGGGTTGAAGATAAACCAGAGTTTGTTAAATCTTTAAATAAAGCTTCTGATAAATATATTAAAGAAGCTAAAAAAAGAAATAAAGATTACATAAAAAAGTATGGTGACTTTGGTCAATCGTACCATTCTTCACCTCTTACGTTAGATAATGATTTTTTAGATTTAAGAAACTATGCTGGTCAAAAATCTTGGGACTTTTTAGATTGGCAAGGTTTTGATATGTCACGATACCAAACCATGTTTCATGAAATGTGGGTGCAAGAGTTTTCTAAAAAAGGTGGTGGACATCATTCAGCACACGTACACTGGAATCAACATGTATCAGGATTTTACTTTTTAAAGTGTAGTGACAAAACATCTATGCCAGTATTTCATGAACCAAGAACCGGGGCGCGTGCTACAAAACTATTTACAAAATCAAAAGACTTATGTCATGGTAGTGAATTAGTACATTTTAAAGTAAACCCAGGAACATTAATAATATTTCCAGGGTACTTAGAACATGAGTTTATTGTAGACCATGGCAAAGATCCTTTTAGATTCATACATTGGAATATACAAGCAGTTCCAAAAATGATGGCAAAAGATGCGTAAACATTCTTTTATATATACTCTTGTTGAAGATTACGTTGAAGTAGATGCTGAAACAAAAAAAGTAATTAAAGACATAAAATTAACTAAAGACATATTACGACCTGAAATGAATTTAACTTCTTTTTATCAAAACAGAAAAGATCTACATGATTTACTTATAAATAAATTAGGGGCTGTATTTAAAAAACTTAATTTAGATTTAAAACATTGTTGGGTTCAAAAGTATTTAAAGAATAGCTATCACAGCGTTCATACACACAATCCAAAAGGTAAATCTTTTGTTTGGTTTATTGAAGGCAACAAAGACTCATCACCATTGTGTTTTTATGATGTAGGCTATCCTACAGTAGACGTAAATAAAAACATTGTTTGTGAGTTTGATCCAGGCAAGTTAATTATATTTCCTGGATACATGCCACATGAAGTAAGACCTAACAAAAATAATATTAGATTAATAGTAAGTGGAAATCTAGATGAGCTATAAAGTTATAGACAATTTTTTAAATAATCAATTTTACGAAAAACTTTCGTATGATATAAAAGGAGAAAACTATCCTTGGTACTATACTAAAATAGATGTAGATTTAAAAAAGAGTATGAACAATGGTCTTTTTACTCATGTTTATTACGGTAACCATAAACCTACTTCTGACTTTTTTGACCCACATATAAGACCAATAACAGAAAGTCTAGATGTTGAAGCTCTTATTATGGTAAGAGCAAACTGTGTTTTAAGAGATGTCGATACAATAGAAACTCCATACCACACTGATAATAATTGTAATTACTCTACTACAGCCATATTGTTTTTAACAACGTGCAATGCAAAAACAGTTTTAAAAGTAAAAGGCAAAGAGATACCTGTTGATAGTGTTGAGAATAGATTGTTATTGTTCGATAGTAAAATAAAACATAAAGTATTGTACCACACAGATGTTTGGAAAAGACATGTAATTAATTTTAATTTTGTAAGGAATAAAAATGAAGTCTATCCATAGTTATAAAAAACACGATTTACCAAAAGATAGTTTTATACAGGGGTGGTATATGCCTGAAGAAATTTGCGATGGATTAATAAACTATTTTAATAAAAACAGGGACAAAGCTAAACCTGGATCAAGTCTTTATGAAGGAAAGATAACTCCAGATAAAAAAATTAAAGATTCTTTAGATCTTAGTTTAGGAAATAATAATTATGAAAAAGGGATTTTTGAATATAGACTACACTTACAAGAAATTTTAAATTTGTATGTAAAAGAATATCCTGAAGTAGAACGTCTAGATAAATTTAATGTTGAAGATGTTAATCTTCAATGGTACCCTAGCAAAGGTGGTTTTAAAACATGGCACTATGAAAGAGGAGCGAAAGGTAGAAACATGGAAAGAGTTTTAGTCTTTATGACTTATTTAAATAACGTAGAAAATGGTGGAACTCATTTTAAATATCAAGACATAACCACGCCTGCAATAAAAGGTCTAACTGTAATTTGGCCACCAGATTGGACTCATACACATAAAGGACAAATAAGTGACGATAAAAAAATGATAGCCACAGGATGGTTTACACTTATATGAGTTTTAAAAAAAACAAATACACAATTATTCGCAATGCAATTACAAAAGATTTAGCAACGTTTGTTGGAAATTATTTTTTATTAAAAAAACAAGTTTTTGATACATGTATTAAACACAGGTATATTTCGCCGTATGAAAACATGTTTGGTTTTTATGAAACTAAAGACGAGCAAGTAGAAAACACATACTGTGCTTATTCTGATATAGCTATGGAAACTTTGTTACTTAAATGTCAACCAGAAATGGAAAAGGTAACAGGATTAAAATTATACCCAGCTTATACTTATGCAAGAGCTTATAAAAAAGGTGATGAACTTAAAAGACATACAGATAGATTTAGTTGTGAAATATCAACAACTATGAATTTAGGTGGTGACCCTTGGCCTATATATCTAGAACCATCTGGAAAGAAAGGTAAAAAAGGTGTGCGAGTAGATTTAAAACCAGGAGACATGTTAGTTTATAGAGGTTGTGAGCTAGAACATTGGAGAGAAAAATTTAAAGGTAAAGAATGTGTGCAAGTGTTTTTACATTATAATGATGTAAAAACTAAAAACGCTAAAGACAACATGTTTGATAAACGACCACACTTAGGATTACCTAACTGGTTTAGAAAATGATAAATTTTAATTTTCCTATATTAAAAAATAAATTTAAACAAAACTCTAAAATAAAAAAAGAGTTATTAAAGTTAATAGATGAACAAAAATCTGGTGAATTAAAACAAGATGATTCTTATTATACAGATAGTATCTCAAAAGTAGATTGGGATAAAAGACATGATACAAAAAGAAAATGGGTTAATTTAGTTGGTCCTTATTTAGAAAAACACTTTACAGAAGAAGTAAAAAAAATAGGTTTATCTAAAGTACAAATTTACGAGCTATGGTTTCAACAATATAATAAAGGAGACACACATGGCTGGCATACACACGGACATAATTTTACGGGTGTGTATTATTTAGAGTTTGGAAAAACTGCACCTAGAACTCAAATAGTAGAACCTCTGTCTTTAAAAATTATAGATGTAGATGCAGAACAAGGAGACATTATTATATTCCCTAGTATGTTTATACATAGAGCACCGCCTTCTAAAACTAAAAAAAGAAAAACAATTATATCTTTTAATTTTAATGCTGAGTATGTAGAAGATAATTTTTTGAAAGAAATAAAAAAACGTGAAAACATTAATAATTGATAATTTTTTAAAAAGTCCAGATAAAATAAGAGATCTTGCTTTATCTTTAGACTATAGAAAAAGAAATATAAAAGAAAATTTTGAGGGTGTAAGAAGTCTATCAATCAAAGATATAGATAAAAAACTATACAATAAAATATGTAATAAAATTATACTAGAATACTACAATAAAAAACCAAAATCATTTGTAGCTTATTTACAGTTTCATAAAACGCAAGAAGCAGACAAACAAGATCCTCAATTTATGTATGACAGAGTACATCAAGATGATGGTGCTATAATTGCAGGCATGATATATTTGACTCCTGATGCACCAATAAATTGTGGCACACAAACCTATCAAGAAATAATAAAAAACAAACAATACAAACCCGATATTATAATGGGTAATATATATAATAGATTAGTCCTTTATCCAGCTGAGTATTTTCATTCAGCAGTTAATTATTTTGGTAACAATAAACTTAATCGTTTAGTTATGTTGTTTTTTTTAATGGAGATTAAATTTTAAATGCAAGTTATAGATAATTTTTTACCTAAAGAAGAATTTAAAAAGATACAAGAATTACTTATGTCTCCAGATTTCCCTTATTATTTTAATAGCACAGTTACAGATGCTACCGATATTAAAAATTTTTATTTTACCCACACTATCTATGATAGAAATGTTGTTAATAGTGATTTTTTTAAAACAGTAGATCCTTTATTAACTAAATTAGATACTGTGTTTTTACGAAGGATAAAAGTAAATTGCTATACTAGAAGCGAAAATTTAATAAAATATAAATCACACAAAGATTTACCAATGTCCCACAAAGGAGCATTGTTTTCTTTAAATACTTGTAATGGTGGGACCTACGTCGGTAGAAAATTTGTAAAATCAGTGGCAAATCGTGTCTTGTTATTTGATCCTTCTATGCTACATTCAAGCACTAACTGTACAGATCAACAGGCTAGGTTTAATATCAATATAAATTACAAGTAAAAATAGCTATATTTTTACTAGTTTTATTATATAATGGCTAACAAACAGGATTTTATATGTTACAAAAACTAGGCTTTGTTGCCGGATACAATAAACAAGTTACTGAATTAGGTGCCGAAGGACAGTGGTTTGATGGTAATAATGTCAGGTTTAGATATGGTTCACCAGAAAAATTAGGTGGTTGGGATCAATTAGGTGAAGACAAATTAACAGGAGCCGGTAGAGCTTTACATCATTGGGATAATAATGCAGGGGTTAAGTACTCAGCAATAGGTACAAATAGAATGTTGTACGTATATTCTGGAGGCCAGTTTTATGATATTACTCCAATAAGAGTAAGTATAGCAAATGTTAATTTTTCAAGTGCAAGTGGCACTCCATCAGTTACGATTACATTTTCAACGTCCCATGGAATGCAAGAAAATGATGTTATATTATTTGACGGTGTAAGTGGTATTACTGCAGTAGGGTCTACTTTTACTGACGCTTCTTTTGAAGATAAAAAATTTATGGCAACTTCAGTGCCTACATCTACATCAATTACAATTACAATGCCAAGTAATGAAACAGGAACTCAATTAAATAATTCCGGAGACGCTACAGGCAAACCTTTTTATCATGTTGGTCCATCTCAACAACTAGGTGGATTTGGTTGGGGAACAGCAAACTTTGGTGGAACTGCCTCCGGTATTGCAACTACAACTTTATCAACTGCTTTAACAGATACAACTACTACTAACATTGTTATTGCAAACTCAACAGCATTTCCTGATTCTGGAGAAATTAGAATTGGGACAGAAGATATTAGTTATACAAACAATAATCAGGCAACAGGGACCTTAAGTGGAGGCGCTAGAGGTGTTAATGGAACTACAAAAGCTACACATAGTGCTGGAGTAACGGTAAGTAACATTTCAGAATTTGTTGCATGGGGTGAGTCTTCTACAGATGATGTAACACTTGACCCTGGTTTATGGGTTTTAGATAATTTTGGTACAAAATTAATTGCACTTATTTATAATGGTGAATGTTTTCAATGGGATGCTCAACCAACAAATGCTACTTCAACTAGAGCTACACTTGTTGCAAACGCTCCTACAGCATCTAGACATGTGTTAGTATCTACACCAGATAGACACTTAGTATTTTTTGGAACAGAAACAACAGTAGGAGATAAGAATACACAAGACGACATGTTTATAAGATTTTCAGATCAAGAAAATATTGATGGGCCCACAGCTTACACAGTTACTGCAGAAAACACAGCAGGCACACAAAGACTTGCTGCAGGTTCTAAAATTATGGGGGCTATTAAAGGTAGAGACGCAATTTATGTATGGACGGACACAGCATTATTCTTAATGCGTTTTGTAGGCCAACCATTTACTTTCTCTTTTGAAACAGCTGGAACTAACTGCGGATTGATTGGTAAAAATGCATGTGTTGAAGTTGATGGTGTTGCTTATTGGATGTCTGAAAACGGTTTCTTTACTTATGATGGTCAATTAAAATCAATGCCTTGTCTTGTAGAGGACCATGTTTTTGATGATATAAATACTACATCTAGAGATTTAATTAATTGTGGTTTAAATAATTTGTTTACTGAAGTTAATTGGTTTTATTGTAGTAATGGATCTAATCAAATAGATAGTGCAGTTACTTTTAATTATTTAGAATCAAGCACTAAACGACCTGTGTGGACTATTAACTCACTAACAACAGAAACTAATTCATCCGGTGTAAATGTAAAAATAGGTCTACCAAGAGCATCGTGGGCAGACTCAGCTGTATTTGATAAACCTCATGCAAACTATTATGATCCTGATAGCAATGCTTCTTATGATGTACAAGGTAACACTGATGGTTGCACAATTTACTATCAACACGAAACAGGGACTGATCAAATTAACGCTGGAGGTGTAGTCACTCCTTTAAAAGGAACCATTACATCAGGTGAATTTGACATTACACAAAAACGATCATCAACAGGACAGACTGTAGGAATGCCTGACATTAGAGGAGATGGTGAATACATTGCAAAAATTAGTAGAATTATACCAGATTTTATAGAACAGGTAGGGGACACACGAGTTTCTCTAGTCACTACAGATTACCCAGTTAACAATCCAGTAGTAAGACCGTTTGATATAAAAACAACACAAACAAAACAAGATGTTAGAATAAGAGCTAGAGCGATTGCTTTACAAATTTCTAACATAGCTGTTGCACAAAACTGGAAATTAGGTACATTCAGGTTAGACATAATGCCTGACGGAAGGAGAGGATAATGGCTACAGACCAAGAAATACGAGACCAAGGTTTTAAATATGTTCCACAACAAAAATATTTATTAAATCCTTTTCAGTTATCCGAGAATCAAGAACCAGTAACTGATTCAGGTATTGTTGCGACAAATGCTTTTACTGGCGGCAATTCATCAGATGGTTTTAATGTTTACAATCCAGATCCAAATAAAATAGCAAATTTAAATTATAGACCTAACTATGATTATAGAAAATCTGTTGACTATAATCCTGAATTATCTGATTTACAAAATCAAAAAATAATGCAGGGTATGCCTAACTTTAAAGGTTATGATTATTATAATGCACCGGATCCTACGGGTTTAGAGGCCCTTGCTCAAGGAGCAGTTTCCTTTATTCCGGGACAAGGGATAGCAAGATTTATAGATAGTTATTTACCGGTTGATAGAAGATCAATATTAGAAAACGAACTAGCTGCTAGCAACGTAAGAGTAGATGACATTGGCAGAATTGTAGCTGGTAATAGTGGAAGTTATTATGATCCATCTGGAGCAAATATTATGTCGGGCTATAATGCTATTAAAGTAACTCAAGATACTTTTGATAAAAGAAGAGCTAAAGCAAAAGAAAAAATGAGTCCAGAAGGTTTTGAAAAATTTAACATTGCATTAACAGCTGCTGAAAAAAATTTCTTAAATGCAGATAGTGAGTCATATAAAATTCAAGAATTTGAAGAAGCAGAAAAAGAAAAAAAGAGAAAAAATAATATTATAAGTAGAATATTTAGTAAGAAAAAAGAAGCAGCTAATAATGTTAATACCGGTAAAGGTGGGGATAAAGGCGGTTCAATAATTAAAACTAATAATAATCAATCAGGTAGTGGAGATGATAAAAGTTTTGGAGGTTATGAAAATGTAGCAGCGTATGACGCTTCACAGCAATCAAATTATGATAGAATATCAGACATGCATAATTTTGCTAAAGGTGGTAGAGCCGGATACTTTTATGGTGGTAGAGTAAATTTTAAAAATGGAGGACTAGCAAGTATATTATAATGGCAAAAATTGTACAATCATTAACTAGAGCAAGTAGAGAATATGAAGAAAGAACTTTCCAATCTTTGGTAAGAGATCTTGATGGTATTATTAATAAATTAAACACTTCTTTTCAAGAAGAACTTAAACAGGAGATAGAAGCTAGAGCTTTCTTTTTAGAATAATGGCAGTAGTAAACCAATACAAATTTAAAGGTATAGATAATGATACGACAGGAGGTGCTTTGTCTCCATTAGGAACAGGTCTTCCATCTATTAATGAAACTGTGGTTATTAAATCAATACTTGTTACATCAGCAGGCACACCAATAGTTACGATTACAAACAACAGTATTACAGCTATAAAATCAGCACAATTAACAGCTAATACAACAGCAGAATTATTAACACAGCCACTAATAGTAGAAGGGGGAAAACCTTTTACAGTACAATCAAGCACAACAGATTCGTTTGATGTAGCTATTAGTTATCTAAACATCAAAAAGGAGAAAATAGACTAATGAATAAAGACATACCGGTAATACATCCAAAAGAAGTTATTACAACATATAGACACAAGGTAACTGGAGAGGTTTTTAAGGAAAGAAAAGACTGGGAAGCTAAGGGTTTTAAGAATGAGGACATGGCACAAGACGTAAAAGTAGTCATGCCTGCACTTGATTTGTTCGCAGAAACAAAGTAAAACGAATAAACTAGGATAAAATTATGGCTATTTCAAGAATGCAAGAACCCCAACAAATACAATCAGGAATAGGTTCCTTACAGGACCCTAGACAAGGTTATTTCTTAGGTAAACTTGTAAAGAAAGCTGGTCGTGCTGTAAAGAAAATTACTAAAAGTC
>Ga0070752_1002154_pt1 | contig 12906 bp, 14 predicted proteins | sample VirMetDEL_Aug_30_FD_77440 | JGI IMG/M metagenome (GOLD analysis project Ga0070752, IMG submission 77440) | Aqueous microbial communities from the Delaware River and Bay under freshwater to marine salinity gradient to study organic matter... | ecosystem: Environmental > Aquatic > Marine > Coastal...
CAACGCTATGGACTTGGAAGAGTTCTTGCTTGGAAACGACGTGGACCTCGCTAACGTGCGTGTTGCAGCTTCTGCCGCAGCTTACCGCAAGGAGCGCAACAACAGCATCGACGCTGGATCCGGTTTGATTCACGCAACCTCTCCAGCAGTGCGTCAAACTGTTTTGGGATACAACGCAACTGTGTCTTCAGCAGTGACTTCGGGCGAGTTGTTCATGTGTGATGTGACTCAGTTGGTGCAGTGCACCTGGGGTGGTGTCAACTTGATCATCGACCCTTACACTGACGCTGATCAGGGCGTTGTCCGGATCATTGCCAACATGTACAAGGACTTCTCTGGTCTGAACTACGACGGCATCATCGGATACGCTGCCGAGGCGTAATAATTCTTAACTGAAACTGGGGCCGGGAAATGGCCTGGCCCCATTTTTTCTGCCTATGCATATCAAGGTCACACGGAAATCTACGGAGAAGGCACTGCGCCTCTTCTACGCTCAAGAGCCAGTAACAGAAAACCCCGGCGAGGGAGAGTCACTAGCCGAGGTAGAGGAAGCTGCCTATGCCCTTTTGCGTAATCACGTCCGTGCGATTGACAACAGCGAGGACGACCTCTTGCTCATCTACCTTGAGGCTGCATTGGACTACATGGAGCAACTGACGAACCGCATCCTCGGAGAGAGCGACGTCGTTGTTTACTTTAACAAAGAGGAGCTCAAGCACACACTTCCGATCAGCAAGATTAACGATGTGACTCGCGTGTGGAAGCTAGAGTACCGGAGCAAGGATGTCGACGGTCAAGCGTCTTACTTTGAACCGTACAAGCTGTTCGAGGCTGAGTACGACAACGAGATCTTCACCGACGCAATCACCGGCCTGAAGCAAAGTCATTTCGAGGTTGACAGCAACGGAGAAGTCACCTCCGTTTCTTTGGCCATCCTCATGGATGTTTCTGAGACATCCCTGGCTACACTAGCTGTTGCGTTTCAGGTGAGGAATAGTGATGGCACCTACAGCTCTTCTGACGTCTTCACGGACAGGAGCTACAACCAAGCCGAAATCAATGCTGGAGGAGGCACTCTAACGGTTACCACTGGAACCGAGGTTATTCCCCAGGGGATGTATCGGATCAAGGCCACTCTTACCGATACGAACCTTGGAGAGACGAGCGTAAACTACTTGTACTTCACGGCAAACAACGGCACCGACTTTGACAACGTGATCATCACGGATCGCTACCCATGCCATGTGGATCTGTCGAACTACGTGAAAGCCATTGGCACTGACGCAAGTGATCACGAAGAAGACTTCGCCCGCATGCACATGATTGCCGGCACCGACCTCATGGCTGTACCCAAGCAGTACAAGCAAGCTGCGCTGCTGCTGATCGGGCACTACTACAACCAACGCGAGGCGGAGAACCCGGGCGGTATCACAATGGAAATCAAGGAAGGCGTACACCGCCTCCTGCAAAGCGTTCGTCGATTCTAATGAGGGCAGGTCAACTAAACGAGAAGATCGACATCTACCGTCCGACAAAGACGGTGAACCAATTTGGTGATGTGATTCATAGGTACACTCTCTGGAAGGAGGGTGTTCGTTGCAGGATCACAGCACTGGGCACACCATCGGCTGGTGCATCCGAGTTTAATGACGATGACCAAGAGGTGGGTGAGATGAAGTCGGAGTTCGTCACACGCTGGGTGTCCGGCGTTCAGTTTGACGACGTCATCGTGTGGAACGGTGGCATCTTCAACTTGTACTCTGTACTTCCGATCGGACGTCGCGAAGGCATGAGGCTGCGCGCTCGCCGCCGTGACAACGACAGCCGTCCACTAAACGTAGTGGATAGCGAAGGCAATGAAACGACAATTTCAGACAGCAACCCGTCGACATGAAATCAGGAAACTTTGCAGCCAACCTTCACCTTGTCGGATTCAAGCGAAGCGATCCATTCGCTCGTCGCCTCCGTCGTCTGAAGGACTTGAACAAAAGAAAGAATATCCTCTACCAGGGGATGGCAAACGCAGCAAGACCTATGCGTGATGATATGGAAGCTTCCGCACCTGTGAAGACAGGGGTGCTGAGCCAGTCCTTCCGCATCCGCAAACTTAAAAAGACTCCACAGTACGTCTTCGGCATCCGTGTCGGAGCTGTCAGTGGACCCCGAGTCGTGAGCCCGGGCATGCTTGACAACGCCAAAATCGACAAGTACGATGAAGGCGATGTCTTTAACATGGCAGGGTGGCGCGATCACTTCGCGGAGCTGGGGACGGTCCGCCATGGCCCGACTCCCCACATCGCTCCGGCAATTCAAAAAAACCTCGGACGCTATCAGAAAGAGGTTCGCAAGGAGATCTACAAAGCCATCGCGAGACTCGATAGCAAGAAGAAGTAAACACACAAAAAATGGCACTACTAAACGCAAACTATCTTGGGCTTTATGCCTTCGCCGACTCGGGGCAGACCACTGCGTACCGAGTTACGGCAAACGACACCTTGGCCACAGCAGAGACCAACTTCCTTGCCGCTGCTGCTGATGGTGACTATGGCTTGTTGGTGAAGTCTGCTACAGACGACATTCACGAACGGTCAAACCTTCCCGCAATTATTAAGGATAACGCCGGAGCAATCGCTGACGCAACAGGTGACTTGAAACTCTTGGCAGCAGCCACGTCCACAACCCTGGACATGAACAACACGATTGACGAAATCGTGGCTCGCAGCTCTCAGTGCAATTCAGAGACCTACGTCATCGGAGGAGCTCAGTCATGGTCACTCTCTGCTGACGGATTGGTTCAGGACGTTGTTGAATCATCCCAGAGTGGAGCTACCGCTTTGATGGATATTGCTCGCGGAAGTGAGTACGTCCTTGTCCGCTTCGTTGTAGACGTGACGAAAAAAGACACAGAGGGAACACAAGAGAACTACGTCAATTACATTGGTCAGGGCATCATTGAAAACGTCAGCATCACTGGTGGATTCGACGATACAGCAACGTACTCTGTGAGCATTCGCGGATACGGCAAGCTCTACCGTTACAACAACGCAAGCTAAGAAATCATGGCAGTAGTAAACGCAAATTGTCTAGCTATCTACTATGATAGCGTTAACTCTCAGAGCAAAGCCAAGGTGTATGCACCTTATGCCAGCGAAGGTGATTTTGAAAATGTCTACACAACACTGACGGCTGATCGTGTTATTGTTGCAAACGTCAACAGCACGAGCGGAGAAAACAACATCTTTGTTGAGTATGGCGAAATGGATAACGGCGGCTTCACGAGTCGCTTGACTGACCTGATTTTGGTTGGCGCCGCCACCTCTTCAACACTCGACTTGACAAACGCTGTCGAGGTCGTCGCTCGCGACGGAGAAGGTGGTACACTCCAGGAATCAACACAGGACTGGTCGCTCAGCGCAGACGGCTTGATCCAGGTGGACGACGATGCCGGTGTGAGCTTGCTCGACTTGGCTCGTAACAAATACTACGTGATCGTAAAGTTCTCAATTGACAAGAACGGAACGACCACAGACTACTATGGACAAGTGCTGCTCGACTCAGTGAGCTTGTCTGGCGGTGTTGACGAGATTGCCACGTACAGCGTGAGCATGACAGGCGTCGACGACCTCTTGAAAGCATAATAACCAACATGGGGCGGCGGGAAGGTTCGTCGCCCCTTTTTTAACACCAACCACATGCAAACGATTAAAGGCGAATTCACGTTCACTCTCGGAAAGAAGAAGTACAACGCATCTCTTAGTCTCAACGCATTGCGCATGATGTGCAACGCATTCAAGATCAAGCTGGGTGAATTGGACAAGTGGCTCGAAGAAGACTCACTTACCGCCATCCCAGCTTTCGCATACTACGGAGTGAAGAACGATTCAGCTCGCAAAGGCAAGGACTCCGGTCTGCCTGATTTTGAGCAGTTCTGTGCCTTGGCTCTTGAAGACGGCGACACCCTGGAGCAGATGATGACGGCAGTCACTGAAGCCCTGGGCGGACAAGACGACGACAAGGGAAACTCATAACCCCTCGCGACGGCGGGGGTGCCCAGGGAGAGGGAGAGGAACTTTCTTGGAAGGTCTTACTGAAGACCGGGCTCATGATGGGGTTGACCCCGGATGAGTTTTGGGCGCTAACTCTTAGGGAGTTCGCCTACCTCCGAGAAGGATTCATGTTGAGGCAGAGCATCATGTGGGATCACACCTCATCTGTGATGGCGCTGCTCGCCAACGTGAACTCTGCAAAGGGCAAAAAATTCGAGCCGGATGATTTCCATCCGTACACAACTAAGTCTAATCAGGGAGTGCGTACCAAAGAGGAAGCACAAGCACTCCTGGAGAAAATGAAAAACTTCAGCTAATGGCAAGCATTGTAGGAGCCAGTCGGTTAGCAGCGATACTTACGCTGGACATCAAACCGTTTGTTCGCAACACGGAGATGGCGATGTCCAAGCTGGAGAAATTTCGGCAAACCTCGCAATCCCTCGCCTCGACCCTTGGTCGCGGGCTTGGGGTTGCCATGGGCCTTGTGGCAGCCTCAGCAGTACGTGTAGCTGCTGAATTCAATAAGGTAGAGAGCCAGCTCCGCGCCGTAGGAACTGGAGACAACATTGACAGCATCGTAGCCAACGCCAAGCAGCTTGGTATTGAGACGATGTTTACGGCAACGGAAGTTCTGGAACTGGGTCTTGAGCTGAAGAAGCTCGGCTTCAACGCGGAAGACACCAACTCCGCTCTTACAACGGCGGTAAAGGTTAGCCAGGTATTTGGCGGATCGCTGAAGCAGGTAGGTACTTCCATCGCGGAGACACAGCGGCAGTTTGGCAACCTTCGTTCCTTTGAAGAGATCGGGGACATCTTCGCCGTCGCCTTCCAGCAATCAGCCCTTGACAGCACAAACCTTGCAAGCGCGCTGAAGAACGTAGGTTCCGTAGCAAACATTGCGGGATACAGCCTTGAAGAGACTGTTGCGCTCTTGGGCTTGCTCGCGAACTCTGGTCAGAAGGCTGGTATTTCAGGTACTCGTTTGAAGAATGTGATCCTGAACCTAGGAGATGAATTTGGGTTTACAGGAGACGAGCTTTCGGTCCTTACCGCAGGAAGTCTTGACATCGCTCAGATCTTTGAGATCCTTCACAAGAGAGCTGGTGTTGCGGGTGCGGTTATCAGTGAGATGGGCCTCGAGTTCTACAACCTTGTTGTTCGACTTGAAGATGCGAATGGTGCTCTTGACGCCATGAACGATGGGCTGGAAGATAAACTCTTCATTCAGCTCGAAAAGAATAAGAACGCAGTCCAGTCCCTGGGCAGGACAATCGGTGACGGGCTGACCCCATACGTGACTGCGCTCGCTACTGGGCTTAGCGGCGTCGCTGAGGACTTTGAAAAATCTAGCGATGGAACGAAAAGATTGACCGCTCGCTTTGTGGCTCTGGGGGTAGCCATCCCGATCCTTACGGCGGCCATTTCTGCGCTTGTATCCGGCCTTGTGTTTGCTTTTAGTGGACCAGTGGGTATTGCTGTTTTAGGGCTGAGCACTCTTGCTTCACTATTTATCAACGCGAAGCTCAACGCAATTGAAGCCGCTGGTGCTTTTGACGGATTGTCGCAAGCCATCCAGACGTTTAACGAAGTTCAAGCAGAAACGGGTGGAGACCTCACCCTGCGATCTCTTCCTCAGCTTGAAAAGCAACTGGAAGACACGAACAAAGCGATTGACAGACTTTTCGCAACAGCGAGCGATCAGGGTTTCACTTCATTCCTTGTTGGTACAGGTCAAAGCGAATTCCAGGCAGCAGAAGCTCTCGCCAAAGAAGGGGCGTTTCTTGGTGCGATCACCACTGAAGAGTTCGCAAAAGCTCTTGGAGACGTAAATAAGGCTCAATTAGAATACAACGATCTCAAGCGTATCCAAGCAGATCTGGAGGAGGCTGTATTGAAAAAGGAGGAGCTACTCGCTCAGGAGGCGCAAAGGAGACTTGAATTCGCTCAAAAGACAGGGGACACCCTTATCGGCCAGCAGGAATCTCTTGCTGCTATTGAAAAGGACTCTGATAAAATCAAGGACAATTTCAAGAAAGCTTTCGCTGTTTTTGGGGAAGAGACCAATAACTTTGAGAAGGTAGCCGGGATCATCAACCAGATCAGCAGTGCAAAGCTTACTGATATATTTAGCCAGGGTCTTCCAGGTAATGTTTCGGGTCTTTTGGCTTCGGGTGATCTTGACGCTCGAATCAATCTTGCCGAATCCCTGAGCGATGAGTTTACCAAACTCGCCATCCTTGCTTCACAGAAAGGTCTAGAGGGTACAGCGGCTGCCCTGAACAAATTTGCTGACGATTTCAAAGCAAAGCTTGAATCTCTCAACCTTCAGCAAGCGCTTGAGGACGCAACTGGAAAGCGCAACCAAGCTGACGCGACTACTGCGCTTCTGAAAGACCTTGGCATCTACGACTTAGAGCAGTCACTCAAAAAGCAGCTCAGCGCAGCAAAGAAGGAGCTCGACGATCTTCTCGACACAGGCAGCGAGGATCCAAGAGTGGTGGCAAGGCTTAAGGAGCTTCAAGAAGAAATCAAAGCGCTCAACCTTGAGCTCAACACCGCACAAGCGCAAAAGAAACTCGATGCACTTCTTAATCCTGACGGGGCAGTAACTGCCGAGGACGCATTCGCAGCGGCAACTTCCGCAGTTTCTACAGAAGGGTTTACTTCAGCAGACGAACTAGATAAAAAGGCAAGGCAACTGAAGACGACCTTCATTGGCCTTTACGACCTCTTAAACCCAACTGATCCAGACGCGGTTTCTGTAGGCACTCAGGAAGCCTTGGACAGGGTCTTGGAGCGATACAAGACCACTATCGGTGAGCTTGAAAAGGAGCTGAACAAGAATGAGTTTAGGGAAGCGATCAAGCAATTAGATCAGTCTGATGAAATCCTGAAGATAGACAAGCAGCTTGGCTTGCTTGATCGTGATGGAGCCCGTTCCGCTGAGATCGCAAACCTAACCTCCCGCATCAGGCTCTTGGCAACAGCTCCTGACGGAATTGACACGGGGGGCTATGACGATTTGATCGGAAGACTTCGCACACTTCAAGAAGAGGCGAAGCAGGTTCAGAATGCGCAAGCCCTGGTATCGTTCTTCAGTCAACAGGTAAGCTTCTTGGGTGAGGCGTTTGTGTCAGCAGCAAGGGACGGCGCCGACTTCTGGACAACTTTGAAGGAAAGTTTCTTGAACACGTTTTACGCATTGGTCGCGAAGCTCGTTACGCTGATTGCGCTGTACACAGTTCTCGCCATCGTCTCTGGCGGAACAAGCGCGGCATCCGGTGCGGCAGCAGAAGCTATCGACGGGGGGTTTGGAACCTTCTTGGCTGAGGGTCTTACCGGTCTTGACCTTAGAGGCGCACCGGTCCCATCTACAAGAAGCGCCTCTGGAGGTGGTGGTGGTGGTGGCGGCACCGTGCGTGTCCAGGGCGTCGTTTCTGGAGACAACATCGTAATCATGAACAAGCGAGGCTCTCACGCCTTCGACCGTACATTTGGATAATGGCTTTTTACACCATATTTGAAGGCACACACTGCGACTCGTCAGGGCAAGAGTGGAGCTATGTGATTGGGTCCAGAAACCTGGTTACGGGAGCGGCTGTATCTCCAGAGATGATTGCCCCAGGCATTCAGATCAACTGGGACGGAGATAACCTCAACTACACAAGGGCGCTCACGGGATCTTCTTGCGAGGTCAGCTTTCTGCTAGACGAAGGTCAAAGGGCCAGAATGGATATGATGCTAATCTACCCAGAGGGTACGGTAGGCATCCTTATCTTCAAAGGCACAAATAAGACGACAAAAGGCAGTAGCCCAACACTGGAATGGGCGGGTCACCTTCTGCCCGAGACAGTGGGTTTCCTGGTCGAGAACCAACTGCACACAATGTCCATGACATTTACCTGCGGTATCGCGACCCTGAAACACTACGATTTCGCAAATAGTCGTGGAGACAGATATATTCAGGATCGGACCGACTTCGAAAGAATCCTGTTTAGAGCGTTCCAGAAACTACCTTCATACGCCCTTATCGGGGATTACGAGTACGAAAGAGCTGGTGACGAGGGGCCGCAAGGTGATTGGTTGTGGCTAAGGGATATTGGCCTTCCAGTCCCCCTAAAAGACACTGCTAATCCCGAGCCTTGGGAATACACCGAGGGTGTTCTTCATCACCTCTACGTTCACAGCGACACCTTTACGATCAGGAAGGAGAGGAAGGAGCGGCACAGGGAGATCTACGAGGCCCCTGGGTCAGTCAACACTTACGATGTCGTGGAGGACATTTGTAAGTGCTTGGGGGCGACAATTATGTGGTCGGGCCAGGGTTGGGTGATGTTTAACAGGACGTCTTTTTATCACTTCGCGGACAATGTAGAAGATCTAAAGAGCAACGTCCACTACATCAGCTACGATCAGAGCACATCGACCGGATTTGAGATCAATGCGTCACAGGACGTTTACGGAGATGACGAAATAGACCTTAGTACTAGGGGTCAGTTTTCAACCGATGTCTACACGGCTGAGAGGGACAATGAGACACTAGCTGGGGCTACAGAAGGCCGAACCCTCACCCTTGGCGGTGCCGTCATGACACATGAAGACGCTCCTGCCGATTGGATCATTGCCGAAGGCATGGCTAGAGAGGGTGTTCCACCGTCACCGGGTCTCAGCGGCAGTGCCCAGACGGCTATGAATAACGGTGCCTTCAATATCCCCAACAGACCGTTTAATCAGCTTGATCAGTATTCCCACAACCGTAATTACCGTCAGGAATACATCTTTGATTTCAACATCTACAACCGAGAGGATTACAACAGCAACTACGATTACCCCAACCACACACTGAGGAACGAGATCAAGTTTTACAACCCTGATTTTCTCTTTGGATTCCCGAAAAGGACAGCTAGCCAGATCTCACTCCAAGGCGGTCAGGATCTTCAGTACATGCTTGAGGGCAGCGTATCGTTCAGGCATTGGAAAGTCCCTTTCCTTGACGGAAACCAGCGCTCTGCATTCTGGATCGGCGGCAGACTGGTCTTGAGGACCGTCATTGAGGTTCGCGACACCGGTGGAACGAGTTACAGGCTCGCTCGGATCGCTCAAACAGAAGGCTCTCCATACGCCAATGATGTAGACACCTACTTCCCCGCAAACGAGGTTTTCCCCTCAGACACAGGGGACTACAGGCCCCTTGGGTACAGCGAGCTGAAGTGGGTTGATAGTAGTGACGGCTTCTACGGAGCGGCTTTCTTCGAAATCATCCTGCCTCACGAGGACAATATGCAGGAGGATTCGGAGATTCAGACGATTCCAGGCACGTTTACGCCACTCGAAAGCAGCGCATACTGGGACAACGCAGAACAACCCATGTACGGTGGTTTCTGCCATGAGTACAACGAGGAGGATGACCAACTCGTCGCAAACAAAGACACGGTGCAGGGCGCTCACCTGCACTACCAGTTCATGGAAGACATCGCCTTCCCGCTGCCTGGCGACTCATCGACGACTTTTGATCGAGTCATCATGTCGTATCGACTGGATCTAAGGGATAGGGATGGATCTGTCGTGTGGAGATCTGGCACTGACTACCCAACCAATCAGACTACTCCAATCTGGCCTGACACCACGAATGTTCAATGGCCGCACTTCTACTTCCCCAAGAAGATGGTCTTGAATAAGGCGTGTCTTCGGGTGAATTCCGGAGAAAAAGGCTCTTTGGTTACGCAAGCCACGGGAGCTGGGGGATTGGAAGTTTTGAATATCGGATCATCCAGAATCGGATCTCGATCACAGAGCCAAAGAACCCTTGTGACAGGTACGATTTCGTCAGGTGTTTACGAGACCAGCGGATCATTCAACACCGGAGGCGAGACCCCAGCTCTGGATGGCTATGGATTTGAGAATTTGAGATGGGAGCCGTGGGGCAACAGGCTAGAGGATGATAACTCAAACGTGATTGGCCCGAACGTGCCCCACTACACCAGCCTTCATAAGCTGGTGTGCCAAGAGTACCTTCATGTCTATGGCATGACCAGAAAGTCTTTTGCAGGTCAAATAAAGTCTTACAACGAGGCTGGATCTGACTTCTACCGGCCATATCAGATCTTCCGAACAAGCAAGTACGAGACCAACGACGCCTTTGGAAACACGGTGTTCTACAACATCATGTTCGTTAGGTACAGTTGGAGCATGCTTGAGGGTAGTAGTTACGAAGGCATCCTGCTCGACATAGACAGGGAACCCAACCTCGATTCTGAAGATTTTGACAACGGAACAGGCGGTAGTACGGGTGGAAATGGGGGTAAACCAGGCGGTTTTAGCGGCCCTTACGGCTTCACTTTTGGCATAAGTGGTGACATTGACGGGATCACTGGCGACATTGACGGTCTCACCAATGATGTGTCTGGCATCAAGGACGTCACCGATTTCATCACGGTTACTGGCGACGTAGACCTCGACGATGTAGTTGACCTGACAGGCAAGCTACAGACTCTTCCGGATACTTCGTCTACCAACGTACTCCTGCAACTGCGTACAGATGGTAATTTGTCGGTATTGGCAGACGGAACTAGCGGCCAGTTCCTAAAGACGGATGGGTCTGGAAACTTCACGTTTGACACAGTTTCTACTTCAGATACGGTTCAGATCGCCTCTCGCTCACCACTGATTAACCTAACCACCGGACGAAGCTACTACTTTGGCGACACCTCCACCGGCTGGGAGGGCAGTTACGTCAGGAATCAAACGACAATAACCTCTATAGGCGCCGGTTTTTCGAACTGCGGAATCGTGTGCCCCAAGGCGCTAACATCGCTGTCCTTCATGGCGAACATAAGGTCTGTGAACAGAACAGACGCCCTCACCGTCAAGGTGGCCAAGGGAGCTAGGCCAGATGGGACTACGAGTAACATCACACTGACGGAATTGGGGTCGGACACAATCACTGTGAGTCAGCTTTACCGATTCTACAAGATGGACATTGACGTCACGGGCATCAGTGTAAAGAAAGGAGACTTGATTTTCCTCTTCTGGTACAGAGATGGGGTCAGCGTGAGCGCCGCAAACTACTACACAACTTGGACACTACAAGGCAGCTAAAATCATGGAAACAGAAGCAATCATAGCGTTGATTGGGCCCCTTGTGGCCCTTGTGGGAGTATGGGTGTCGCTCAATAGCGAGGTGGCCAAGCTCAAAGGGCGTGTGTACCGCCTTGAAAACGACCAAAGCGAGTTAAAATTGATGTTGAAAGAGTGCGTTGAAGGGATCAACGAGCTCAAGATACTACTCGCTAAAAAAGGCATGTGATGAGAACCATCAAAACAATCGTCGTCCACTGTTCAGCCACGCACGAGGATATGGACATCGGCGCAGAAGAAATTAGAAAATGGCACGTAGATGAAAGAGGTTGGACGGATATTGGATACCATTTCGTCATTCGCAGAGACGGCTCGATCGAAGACGGTCGCCCGCTTGACCAACCTGGCGCCCATGTTCAGGGTCACAATTCCAATTCGATCGGTATATGCTGGGTGGGTGGCACTTCGAAGGCGAACGGTCGACCGCAAGACAATCGGACGGCTGAGCAAACGTCTGCTCTCTTTAATCTCATTCACCACCTTCAACAAGAATTCCCGGGGGCCGCTGTCCTAGGGCATAGAGATTTTAAGGGCGTCAGCAAGGCATGTCCCTGCTTTGACGTCAGAACCTGGTATACAGAAGCATGTATGAATACAGAAAAAAAGGAAGCCGCCCCAAAAAGAAGGGAGGAAGAAAAAACGGCAGCCCCGAGCACGACATTCAAGTTCTTGTTGTGGACCACCTTGAAGCTATGGAGGCTGTACCGCTTTTTTCGGCGACGGTAGGTGGAGTAAGGGTAGCTATGCATACGGCGTTGCGCATGAAGCAAGCCGGTTACAAAAAAGGCATTCCAGACATCTTGATCTTCGAACCCCGAGGGGAATACGTGGGTCTAGCTGTCGAGGTTAAGACGGCAACAGGTAGGGCTAGTGATCACCAGAAGGAGTGGCAAGAAAGGCTGCGTGAGAGAGGTTGGAGGGCCGAAATATGCAAGGGGTTAGATGCTTGCATTACGGTGATCGACGACTATTTCAAGTAAACTTCATTGTGGTTGGTGAAGTGGCGCTAGTCGCCGGGGAGAGGGGGGCTTCGGCCCTCCTTTTTTTTACTCACTCATATCTTCTACGAATTCGTTGACTTGGTCGATCTTCTGTTCAGTCGTCCCCTCAAAGGTGCGCAAGTACACGGGGGTTCCGGGTCCAATGTACGCACCCCAGACGTTAAACTCCAGGAATTCCACGGCATCTTCCCACGTCATGCCCTCTTCTTGCAGCACTGTGACCATGCCCCACTTGTCGTAAACGACGCGAGGCACCTCGCCTTCGGTAAGGACGCCGATGATGCAGTCCTCAAACCCGTCGGCGTAATAAGTATCTTCGTTAGGCATTAAGTATAACATTGTCGACGTACACATAGCCGCGCTTAGAGACCTCAACGATGGCATAACCATGCTGCCAGTCGTTTCTGCTCCAATAGGCTGGATTTGGCTCTCCCAGGTGCCCAATCACGTGGCACTGAATCATCTTGCCAGCGCCGTCTCTAGTGTAGAAACTCTCTGGCCTGTGCAGATGCCCGCAAATGGCACTCTTCTTCATCTTAGCATACAGCTTCCGAGAGGGGTTCACCCCGCCGATGCCTGGGATCTCGTGTCCGTGAATGAAACTCATGTCACCGCAATGTATGAATCCCTTGCTCACGTATTCGATGTCCTGCATGGAAAGATCTAACAAGTATTCCATCCTAAGTGAGGGTAAGTCCCGGAATTCAGGTGCGTTCTTGCCG
>Ga0070752_1002156_pt1 | contig 12897 bp, 28 predicted proteins | sample VirMetDEL_Aug_30_FD_77440 | JGI IMG/M metagenome (GOLD analysis project Ga0070752, IMG submission 77440) | Aqueous microbial communities from the Delaware River and Bay under freshwater to marine salinity gradient to study organic matter... | ecosystem: Environmental > Aquatic > Marine > Coastal...
AAATAGCATCATATACACCACCATCTACATTATCTTTTAGCCATTTGTCTGCTTCATATCTACCAATTATAAAATAATCAGTATTAAACAACTCATTATGTAGATCAGCACCATATACATCAGCATGATCTTTAATATCATCTATTGTATCAATAGCATGATCCAGTATTTTATTATTTGCACTCATATCATTTAGATTTTTAATTATTACTTACCATTTACGTTTAATTCTTAATTTATTAAGGTGATCAAAAAAATATCTACCTAATGATCCACTTGCACTTTTAGGTTTTCTATAACCACTCATTTTTGCTAACTGACTTAATTCAGTTCCATAACTTTGAGCATGAAAGTCTTTGTTAAAGTTTACACCTAATTTTTTTGCCATTTTATAAGCATCTAGTTTACTAATTTTTTTTGCCATAATTATTCATTTAGTTTTTTTCTAATATTTTTCAAATTTAGTTTATTTCCTATACATCTCAAAGATATTATAGCATTAACCATTTCATCTTTATGTTCATTACCTCTGGATCTTAGTAATATATCATTTCTTAGTTGATCTATACCCATGTTAACTAGATCACTTAATAGTTCTATTTCTTTATCTGTTAAATTATCCATAATTATTCTCTAAAATCTTCTTCAATAGTAATGATCCAGTTATCACCTAAAAGATCTTTTAAAAACTTAAATAGATCTGTAAAACTATTAAAGAATTGACTATTTGTTTTGTGTTGATAAGATCCACCTATCCAGATACGACCATCAGCTACTAGATCTAAACCAAACGCTAACCACCAATAATCATCACCAGATCGTTTAGATCTTACCATATACTTTGTTGGTATTTGTTGATCCAGTAGATCATGTTGATCACAAATAGATCTACCAGCAAAGTATATTATACCATCAGATATGTTTACACTAGGAAATTCATCAAATGTTAATTGATAGTACCTTTCAGTTTGTGTATGCTCTGGTTGATCCAGATTACCACAACATTCACAATATGTTTCTTGAACATGGTAATGTTGTTCACTTGTAATTACTCTTTTCTCAATACGATCCATAATAAAAAATTTAGTTATTAATTAATTATGGAACAATATTAAATTCTAACTGTGCAGTGTACGTGCATAGTTAAAATTAATTGAATAATTTATCTATTAAATTGGTTTGTTCTGGCTTTTGTTTTACGACTCTTTGCCTTTGTATTACTGGCTTTTTACGATTTATTCCTTTAGCTACTTTTTTTGCAACTTTTTTTGTTGCTGGTTTGCTTTTTTTATTTGCAGTGTTACGTGGATAACTTTTAGGATCAGGATAATCACGATTATATCCTTTCACATCATATCCTTTTACCTTTATTTTACCAGTAGCATTTTTTTGTGTTACTGTTTTAGATCTGGTAACTTTTTTAGCTGGTGCTGGTTTTTTAGATCTAGTAACTTTTTTAGCTGGTGCTGGTTTTTTAATTGCATCAATATAAGTTACATATCCATTTTTAGAATTACCTTTTTGTTTAACATAACCATTTTTCAATAATTCTTTAATAGCTAGATCATTCATAGCCATGTTACTATTTTTAGGTGAATTAAAATCAGTTACATAAGTTTTATTACCTTTTAATATTACTTTATAATATAGGTTTTGTGCGTTTAAACTTAAACTTTCTGGTTTTGGTAAAATAACGTCACTCCATTTAATAGTTTTTAAACCAAAATTATCAATGGTATATGTACCAACACCAACATTTATAACATCATTATTTCTAAATGTTTGACCACCTCTTTTATAATCAATAGTATCACCTTTTTGATATTGTTCTTTATAAATATTAAATGCTGGTAGATCAGGTTGTTTTTTAGATCCAGTAGATTTTTTAGCTGGTGCTGGTGTAACTGATCCATTAGTTACTTCTAACATTTGTAATGGCATAGTAAATTTAGTATCACCAGATACAATAGTAGCACCACCTGATATACTAGCACCTTTAAATTGTTTCCATTTTGGATCAATACTTTTAACTACAAATATTGTTTTCTTATGTTCATCTGGTACACCTAAACCACCATATTCAATCATCTTAACCTTTTGACCAACTTTTGTAGGTTTTAGATCTGGTTTTTTTTCTTTTTTAATTACATCTGGAAATTGTTGTTTTAGGAATTTTTTATGTTGATCAGGAGTTAATTTTGCTTTGCCATTTTCTATTGATAAAGTTACTTCATAATAATCATCACCACCATCATAAACCATGAATTCATAGCCTAATTGATTTAACTTTTTTTCTACCTGATAAACTTCTTCTTTTGTAAAATCATCACCAGATCCAAAAGGATATTCTTCAATAGAAAGGTAGGCAAATTTATATTTTTCATCTGCTTCGCTTGTTGTTAATTCATAACCTTTAGACTCCAGATCCTTTTTAATTTTGTATAGTAATTTATTACTATCCCTAATTGATTTTTTCTCTGGACTCATACTACTTCTTTTTAGATCGTTTTCTTGTATGTGCTTTAACTGTATATCCTTTTACTTTTACTTTAGTTGTGGATCTACGTTTTTTGCTAGTAGTAGTTTTGTTTGATCTTTTTTTTCTTGTTGCCATCATTTAGATTTTAATTAATAATTTATTCTTTTTTACATATAGGTGATATTTTAGGATCACCAGCATACATCACAAAGATATTAATTAATTTATCGTTTACTTGTGTAAAGTTGTAAACAGTAAACAATTTATCATCATGTACAATCAATGGTACACCTACTGGTACACCTATTTCGCCTTGATTAAATATCATTATTGGCATTTTTAATGGATAGTTTTTACATAGTATTTCCAGATCTTGCACCATCTTAGGATTGTTAGGATCATCACTAACATTTATCATAGCTGGTGGTGAATTTGGATTTTCTGGATTTTCTCTTTTTGCCTCTAGTAATTGGAAACGTACTTTTCTTTTAAACATATCTTATTTTTTTAGTATTTGTATTTCATTATTAAAAACAAAGTATTCAAAATATATTTCATCTAAATAAATTGCTTTGTATTGTGGAATGTAATGTTTTTTAAATATAGTACCAGCATCAACAATTTTAACAACTTCAATATCTGATAAATTAGCAACTACCATAATTTGTAATGTAGTTTTAAATGGTGTATTATCATGTAATATACCATGTTTAGTCATGTGTTTACTAACTAAATATTTTTCAGCTTTTTTAAAGTGATCATTATCTAGCTGGATAGGATCTGATTTTAATCTAGCATTAAATTTATTAACCAGATCATCTACTTGATCTTTACTTGACAAATTTATAAAGTCAAGTAAACTATTTATTTCTTTATGTGATAATTGATCCTTTTTTATTAGATCTAAATATTTATCAATTTTCATCTTTATTAATTTTAGTAAAAAAAGGATCTCTTTTTACTTTTTCATCCTTTATCCATTTAGAGTTTTTATAAGCTACTAGTGATAAACGATTAACATATTTCTGCATACTGGATAAACTTTTTCTGATCCTTAAACAATCATATATTAAATACCCATTTAGTAATATTAAAACTATTATTATTATTATCATCATCTACCTATTATTTCACCATTTTTTAAAAAATATACAAAGTTGTAATACTCTGGTTTTGATTTATCCAAACCAGCAAATTTATTTACTGCATTTCTCATTCTGCAATGGATATCAAAATGTTCACCAAGTTGTTTTCTACGATTGACAATTTCTGCTTCAGTATAACCTAAACCAAAAATTGTTATGTAAGGAAAAAATATAGGTGGTACTTGATCATAACTATGTGAATTTGAAAAAATATCTATTGCCCATTGACGTTTTCTGGCTAATATCATTCTGATTTCTTTTTCTGGACGTCCTTCTGCATAAAAAGGATCATCTAAAACCAGATTTAAGTTAGCTAAACCATCATGTTTAAATTTCTTATATAAAAAAGGAAAGGTTAAATTTTCTTCATACTCAATACATAAAATACCCTCAAAATTTATATCAAAATCTGTTTCCAGATCATCAGAAAATATGGTTGGATAGTCAAACCATGCTTTTTCAGATCCATCAGGTATAACTACTAAACATCGTTCACCTTTTTTTTGAACTTTATAATTAAGTATATTTAATAATTGAGTCGTTTTACCTCTACCAGCCGTACCTATTATTTCTGTAAAATCAGCATATCTTTTAGCCATATTTATTTAGTTTTTTTTTGTTTGTTTTTATCTCTTTCTGTTACTGCTTTTGTTCCAATAAAATTAAATTGACAAGTTTTACTGCAAAATTGATCATAGTACTTTGTTTTTTTACCTTTACCATATCCAGTACCAACTTCAAAACTTTTATTACAATCATCATGTAAACATACTTTGTATGATGTATTCATTTTGATAGGTTTTTTTTCTTCTACTGGATCAGGATCAGGATCAGGATCAGGATCAGCATCTGGATCAGCATCTACTAGATCATCATTTTCTTCAAAAAATACTATACGATCATTTTTTGTTGGTGCTGGATCTGGATCAGGATCTTGTTTAGGTTGATCTGGTGCTGGTGCTGGTTTATTATTTGCTGGTGGTGGTGGTGGATTTTCATTACTTCTAGCGTTTCCTTGCATAGCTTGTAATGTTTTCATCATTTCATGTTGTTGTGCTTCACGATCTTTCATTGTTTTTTGGATATAATTCCATACTGAAAGTGCTAATGGTATTCCATAAGCCATTAAATGTACCCAAAGTAATTGCTGGAAAGGTGATAAACTTGTTTCCCTTTCCTCTAGCATCCTTGCCCATGCTTTAACTAATTCCTTTTTTGTGTCCTGATCAGCTTTATATTTATTTTCTGGTGGTGGATCTGTTTCATCATCCAATTCACCATTTAGATATGCAATACCTTTAGGTATCATTATATCCTCAATGTTTGTTATAAACTCACCTTGCTTTAAATAAAATTCTGGTGATTGTTTTATAGCATCTGGATCATCAGGATCAGCATCTGGATCATCAGGATCAGCATCTGGACTTTCTTTTGCTAACTTATTATGCTTATCCAGATCATCATTTTTTTTCTTTAGATTAGGATTTGTTTCTGCTATATCTATACTATCATTAAAATGATTGATCAGATTGTTATAATTACTCTTTAAACTGATAGTATTATCATGTGATCCAACATTATTATCAAATGTTACATCTTTCGCAACACCAGTATTTACGTCTGGTTGCGAACTATCAACTATTGATTTATCAGGTTGTGTTTTATTAATTGGAAAAAAGTCTTTCATGTAATAAATGTGTTATTCTGATACATTATTTTCACCTAAATTATCACCAGTATTATCTTGATCTGCTAATATTTTTGATATTTCTATTTTTGATATAAATTCATTTAGATTTAATGGCTCATATTGTTTTTTTATTTCAACACCATCAACACCAACTGGTACTAACCAAACTTGATCACCATCTATTTCATCTTTTCTATTTACGATCATACATACAACATTTAGATCAGGATCTTGATCTTTAAATTTTTTCATTTGATCTAAAAAAAATTGTGGTAAAAACACTAAACTTTCTTGTAAAATTTTATCAATATCAATTCCAGCTACTGAAAGTAATGGTATTGCTTTTTTAATTAATGCTAATGTATTTGTATTTGCCATGCTATATAATATTTGTGTAAACGATATAATAAACCATCCCAACAATTTTGGTGGATCGTTTTTCAGTTTTAATAAGTTTTGCTTTTTCTAATTGCTTTAAACAATTCCAGATCCTTTTATGTAAATTCCTTTTATCTCTTGGGTGTAAAACAAAAGTACTTAGATCTGGACGATCAGATAAGATTTGTGCTGATATATCAGATATCAGCACTTGATCTTTATTTATTTTATTTAAGTCTAGTAAGGCTTTAGTAACTAATGTTTGTAATGGCTTACCAAACAACATTTCATAATCACTCACCTTTATAATTTGATACAATTAGATCAAATATAACTGGCTTTGTAGCACCATCAGGTATTTCAATAACCAGATCTTTACAAATAGCTATTAATTGTGGTTTTGTTTTCTTTTTAAGATCCTTTAAAAAATTATCTGATTGATCAGGATCACTTACTGGTAGATCACCAGTTATTTTACGAATTTCAAATGCTTGATCTAGTGCATTTCTATAATCACCAGTTATTTCTAATTTATCAACTTTAACTGTAATGTTAGATACAATACAACTGGTAGGTTTGATTTTTTTTTGTACTTCTTTAACGATTTTTTCTACCAGATTATCTGGTAATTTTTTACTACTTAATACTTTCATGTCTTTAATTTTTTAATGAAAGTCAAAAGTATAAAAAAAAGTGATACAAAAAATATCTCTTGTATCACTTTTGATTTTTGAAAACTATTAACAACTAAATGTTAACTTAAAACTTCAATATCTACATACACTTTACAGTAATATATGATACTAAAATAATTGTCAAAATAATTGTTAATGGCATTGCATGATCTTTTATCTGGTTATAATATTTTTCTGGATCATAAACCATGTCTGCTACACCAGATCTACCATTAGTATATAATACTTTTAAGTAAGTAAAAGTAGCTAATAATAAAAATGCTGGAAACGTAATTATATATTTAATATCAATCCAAAAAATACGCACTCTTGTGCATAATATTCTAAATGTTAACCATACTTTATATTTAAAAATTTTGTACTTGATCATATTGCTAAAATTTGTACTCTATATGAATTAATTTTATACCTTTTTTTACTGTTATGTTCTTTTTTAATAGCTTTTAAAACATTATTGATCCTTTCAAAATAATTAATAGTTAAAGCATCTTTAGTAGTAACTGTAATTTTACTAAAAGCATGGTATATCATTATTTCAGTAGTTTTATTTGTTACTGGGTTAATATAATTCATCGTTAATGTTGTATTTCCTTTCATTTTTAGTGTTTTTAACGTATTTCAATTTTAGTTCAACTATTTCCTTTTCATAATCTACACACATACTATCCTTAAATGATAATTCATGCTTTAGATCATGTATTTCATGGTACTTGATATTTAGATCGTTTTTTAACTTTTTAATTTCATCAATTAGATCTAAATTTTCATTATACAGTTCTTTCAGATCATCAAAATATTCTTTGTCTTTATTTTTATTTTTCATTTTCTTAAACTTTTTGCGTTAAACTCAATTATATTAAACATAGAAAAGATCCTATCATGTACTTGTGGTGAATAGATCGTTTTAAACTCATTTAAACACTCTTTTAGATCATCTGGTTTATCCTTTCTATAATTACAACTTATATGTGTTTTAATCTTATTCTCACATCGTTCAAATAAAATCTCATCAAACAAATTTACCTTGATCCCATAATTGTTAGCTAATCTTTCGATTTTAAGATCATCAAAATAATAATTGTCTTTAGTACATAAGCTATCAATAAAAGGCTTTTTTTCACCTTTATCAGTATATTCATACATCTGGACTAACTTTTTAGTAGTATTAGCTTTAAAAACTAATGGTGTATTCTGAAATAGATCCCTTAAACATTTCATGGTGCTACTTTTACCAGTACCATAACCACCTACTATCATCAATCCCTTATGAAAACTAGGTATTTGATTAAAATCAGTTACTAAATTATCTTGTTTAAAAAATCTAGGATCTTTACAGAAATAATATAAAACTGTATTTACCTGATCCAGCATAGACTTATCAAATTTTACATTTTCATTCTGGTGATATCTTTCTAAAAATGCTGGTAACAATTTTTCATAAGTTAAATTAAATTTTAATGGCTCTGGATCACTAAATACTTTATCCCAATATTTTTTATGTTCCTGATTAATTTCTACTGGATTTGCTTTTTCATAAGCCAGTACCTGATCTTTTTCTTCTGGATCTAAACTAGCTGGATCAAAACCTTTATACCATTTATATTTACTAGCACTAATTACTTCATTTACTTTCTTTGTCATAACTTTATCTATTAAATTATTAATTAAAATCAAATACACCATTCGGTAAAATATCTAAACCGAATTTTTTTAAACTAACAGTATCAGTATAAAAATGTGTACTACAATATTTATAAACATGATCTATATATTTAACTGCATAACCAATTCTACCATCACTAATAAAAAGAATAAATACTAATAGATCTTTAGTTAGCTTAATATTATATGCTTCGGATCTTTTCTCTAATGCTTTTAATACCCATGCACTATCTTGATCCATCATTTCACCATATAGATCAACTACTTTAGGATATGGCATATTTAAAAGACCTATTAACATACTTGCTTCATCATTTTTTAATGATCTTATTTTTATATCATTCATTTTTTTAAGTTTTTAGTTTCAATTTTTCTTTCACCTACGGTTGCAACACAATCAAAACATTGACTTTTGCATGGATCTTTTAAGCTATTTGCATGATCTTTACAATAAAATGCTGGTGCATCAGTAGTTCTGGATCTTTTCATGTGCATACGTACATATCGTTTATGTGTTTTATTAATTTTTTCCCATCTTTTTTGCATTTTAGGATCACGTTTACATATCCTTTTTTGTAATTTATCTAATCTTATTTGTAGATCATCAGAGTGATCACCCATAAAACGTAACATCGTTTCTACCATGATACAGTCTTGATATTCATCCCATAGTAGTAAATAAGTTCTTGGTGATTTTTTGCTTGTTTTCATATTGTTTAGATTTTAGTTTTTATTATCTGTTATCTGGTAGATCATAATTTGATCCTGATCCAGATCCTTTTTTATAATTACTTTTTTTATTTCTGGTTATTTTATTAAGATAGTTTTTAAAATGATCTTGAATTTTATCTTGATTTATTTCATCATAAGCATGATCAATAGGATAAAATTTTTCGCAAAATTTTCGCAACATTTTTTCTATTTCAACTTTCTTAATTTGATTGCTCATACAAACAGTAGATATGTATTCAGAATTTTTTAAAATCAAAGAAATATTTTTTTCAATAAATAAATAATATTCTTTTTCATTCTTAAAGTTCTTATCATTCTTGTTTGTTGTTACTTGATTGTTAGGTGTTTGTTGATCGTTTGTTAGATCAATATCATCTGGATTGTTATCTGGTTTGTTAGCATCATCAGAATTTGATTGATAATCATCATAGTTACAGATAGTTATCATGGTATTTCTGTTTGTTGATTGCCTTGTTATTTCGCCAGTTAGTTCAAGTCGTTTTAAAACCGTTCTCACTGTTTGCACTGATAAACCTAACTGTTTAGATAGGTGATCAATACTGGTGATTAACTGACCTCTATCTATCTGATAACCACGCCATTTATTAGGTTTATGGTTAGCTTTTAATAGTAAATGCAGAAATAAATGCACCGTTTCAGATTGATCATACCATTCCCATTCAGTAAATGATCGAAATACTTTTACAAAACCAGATATTTGATTTTGCTTTTTCATATTTCATCAGAGTTTAAAAATCCATAAAATATTTTTGCCTCTAAACTGACCAGATCCATAATATCACGTTCTAAAATATCAGCAATTTGTTTTAACTGGCATAAAGTAAAACCATCTTGATCAGATACTTTTACATTTGTTTTTCGCCAGAAAGTAGTATTACTAATTTCTAAATGGTTACAGATCAATTTTTTTGATCCAGAATTTACATACTTATTGATCTGGTACTTATCAGATCCTTTCATCTTTTCTGTGTTTGTCATTTTTTAAAAATTTAATTATTGTTTTTATCTACTCCTGACCATAGCCAGATAAGTATTAGAATTAATATTATAGCCATATTTAGTTATTTATCTGGATCACTAAGTTTATATAAGATCCATACTGTTATTAGAATTATTAAATAAAATATTATAAGCATTGTTTGTTGTATTTTAAGGTTTGTAAACTAGAATAAACATCAATTATATAGTATTGATCCATTTCATGTAGATCATCATAATTTTTGTTAAATTCCTTTTGTGATAGCTTATCCAGAACTAGATCAGCTTTACTTTTTTTGCGTTTTTTTGCCATATTTTCGATTTTTGATTTTTACAAATATAATTCAAAAATGAAATAAATCAAAAAAAATTTGAAATAAAAAAAGCCATATTTGAAAAAATATGGCTTAATACGATTCTATATGCTTTAGGATTTGTAGGATTTGATCACCAGTACATTCTTGGGCATTGCTCATTTTTATACTTTACTTTATACTTTACAAAGCATAAACAATCCTTACACTGACCAGTCGAATATATGTTAGAATTGCCGTATAGATCTTTACATACATTTAAACAAATATTTATACGCCTTAATTGTGTACGTTCATCAGCATCAGGATTTCTTATTAAGTTTAAGATACTCATTTAGCTAAACCTAATTTTTTTCTGAATACATAAGCTAAAACCAGAATTAATATTCCACCACCAGCAATAATGATCCATTTGTTATTTCTGGCTTTTGTCAATACTTTAGATACTGGATCAGCTATAACAGTAAATTCAGGTATTTGTGCCGTATCTGGTACTAAAACCACGTTATTTTCAGCAGTAATGGTGTTTAAAACTCCCATACCTACATTTTGTAGATCAGCTACTGGTACAGTTACAGATTTATATCCAATAAAAGATACTGTAATGTATTTTGGATTTGATACTGATACACCTCTTAAAGTATAATTACCATTAACATCAGTTACAGTACCATTAGCATTTGATAAAATTTTACCGTTTTTATCACTTTCAAAAACATTAGCACCAACTATTGTTTCTTTGCTATCTCTTACATTTCCTATTACATCCATTACTTCTTAAATTTTTTATACAAAAATATACCAGCTATTGCCAGTACTATTACAATTCCAATGGTTATAAAAAAATTTCTTTGCCAGATCTTAAAATCCTCTGATCCGTCCTCTGGATCATTATAAAGATCTACCAGATCTGTTAACGATTGGATTTTTTTTTTCTATTATCCCAAAAAGCATAAGATCCAAAATTTGGATCTGGTTGATTACCACCTGATCTAGCATCTATATGAAAAAAGTTATCATACAAACCAAAACTATTAATACCAGCTTGTCTTAACAACTGGTATAATTTACCTTTCTGTAAAATTTCTTGGTGATATTTAAGTAAAGTTGATCCATCATCTAAAAATGCACCATCACCAGCTATTGCTTGTGTATGTGTACCAGTTCCTGATCTACCTTTGCTTTTATCCCATGCACTAGTTCTAAAAGTAGCAGTAGGTTTGATAGGTACATTAAAATAATCACGTATAATTTGATATCCTTTAATTACCTTGTCTGAATATTCAAATGGTGATCCATTAGTACCATAACTAGCACTATAAATTTCACTTTCTGTAAAATTTTTAGATACTGGATTGTTATTTCCTTTATGTATTCTCATTTTCAGCTTGTTTTAATTCCTTTAGAATAGCAATACCACCTTTAATTTGCTCTAACAAATTGTAGGTTTGTGTGTATTGATCCTCTAAATTTTTTAATCTTTGATCCAATGTTAATTCAACTTGATCACTTTTTTTATCTTTAATCTTATCCATAATTTATACTGTTTGTAATTGTTTCCATTCAGTACCATTGTAAAAAACAATAGCATTTAAAGTTGAATTATAAGCTATTGTACCAGCATCAGGTGTCATAGTATTTAATTCAGCAGTAGTATATGGATCTAAAGATAGACAATCGGTAAAAAATGGCATAATATATAGTTTAAATATTGTTTGATTTTATTGCAGACCAGTCAACATCAGTAGCAAAAGTAGGATTTGAATTTGTATTAATTGTAAATCCATTTGCAGTTTTGTTGGTGTATGTATAATTTCTACTTGATACACCAGTTATATTTATTTGATAATTAGCATCTGAAAAAGGTGTATTAAAAGTAATTGCTAATATTTTAGGATTTCCACTAAAAGACGATCCATTAACTGTACCAGCTTTATAAGTATCTACTGTTAAATGTATAAGGCTCATATTTATGGTATTAAAGTAGTTTGTAATACACCATTAATTGTGTTGATTAAATAGTTATTTCCATCTACACTATCAGTTACTATTACACCAAAACCAGCACCAGTAGTTATTAAATTTCCTCTTAATAAGGCATAATCACCACTATTTCTTAATTCAGCCATTCTAGTAACTGTATTAGTACCATTAGGTGTAGTAAATAAAGCTATACTAGTACCTTTTGCAGTAGGTGTAAAATTCTCACTTGCTTCAAATTGTATTCCAGCATCCCTATTACCAAACGCTGATCCATCATAACCAGCACCAGCATACTGGACTAAATTATCTCCAGTTAAAATAGCAGTAGGAGTAGCAAAAGTACCTCTAGCTTTTAATGATATATAACCAGCACTATTTTGATTATTGCTATATCTGGTACTACAAATTCTTGATCCAGCACCACTAGTTGATACAAGATCCAAAGCACAAGTAGGTGTATAATTTTCATCAGTAATACCTATAAATCCATCCCTAAAAGTTAAGGTATCAGTTATTGTAGCTATTCTGTTTGATCCAACTACACTATCACCATTATAAATAGTATTTGATATATCACTTAAAGTAGCTAAAGTATCAGTTACACCACTTGGTAATGAAAGTATAAATTGTTGATTTGTACCAGCACCAACTGGTACATTAAATGCTAGTACTTGTTTATCAGCAGTAAGACCAGAATTACCCGTTAATTGCATACCTGATATAACTGATCCAGTACCATTACTTATATCAATATTTGTACTTAATGTAGATCCACCAGCAAATTCACCAACATCAATTTGACCAGCATAAACTACGGTAG
>Ga0070752_1002157_pt1 | contig 12890 bp, 11 predicted proteins | sample VirMetDEL_Aug_30_FD_77440 | JGI IMG/M metagenome (GOLD analysis project Ga0070752, IMG submission 77440) | Aqueous microbial communities from the Delaware River and Bay under freshwater to marine salinity gradient to study organic matter... | ecosystem: Environmental > Aquatic > Marine > Coastal...
ACGACAAAGGGTCAGCCGAAGCTGACCCTTTGCTGGAAATGGTGCCGGAGATAGGAATCGAACCTACGACCTTCGCGTTACGAGTGCGCTGCTCTACCGACTGAGCTACACCGGCGGGAAACGTCGGCATTATGCGAGTTGCCGCGCTCGCGCTCAAGTCACGGCAACATCAGTTGTCGAGCAGTTCGATGCGGTCGTCGTGGATGCGAATCAGGCCCTGCTTGTAGAGACCACCGATGGCCTTCTTGAAGTTGCCCTTGCTGACCCGGAACTGCTCGGCGATCAGCTCTGGCGAGCTCTTGTCGCCCAGCGCCAGCATGCCGCCCTGCGCCCGCAAGCGCTCGATGATCTGCTCGGCCAGGCCACTGGCAGCTTCTTGGCCGATGGGCTGCAGGCTCAGGCTGATCTTGCCATCGGCGCGCAGCTCCTTGATGTAGCCCTTCTCGCGCATGCCACTGCGGATGAACTTGAACAGCTCGTTCTTGTGGATCAGGCCCCAGTGCTTGCCGTCGATGATGGCCTTGAAGCCGAGATCGGTACGCTCGACCACCAGCAGATCGACTTCCTGGCCGACCTGATAGTTGGCCGGCACCTTGTCCAGGTAGCGGTCCAGGCGCGCAGTGGCGGTGAGGCGACGGGTGCGCTTGTCCAGATAGAGGTAGATCACGCAATAGTCGCCGATCTGCAGCGGGCGCTTCTCTTCGGAATGCGGCAGCAGCAGGTCCTTGGGCAGGCCCCAGTCGAAGAACAGGCCGACGCGGTTGATATCCACCACCTTGAGGCTGGCGAACTCGCCCAGCTGGATCTTCGGTTTCAGCGTGGTGGCGATCAGCTTGTCTTCGCTGTCGAGGTAAAGAAACACGTTGAGCCAGTCTTCGACTTCGCTCGGCGTGTCCTTGGGGATGTAGCGCTTGGGCAGGAGGATTTCGCCATCCGCACCACCGTCCAGATACAGACCGAAATCGGTGTGCTTGACCACCTGCAAAGAATTCATCCGCCCAATCAAGGCCATCGCGTTTCACCTCACCAAAACAGCCGGCCATTCTACCCGAGTTAATCCGCGACCGGGCTGGCAGCGTGGCGAAGCGACGGCCGGTCGAATGGCGGCATAAGTACCTGGGAAACAAGCCATAAATTGCAGCGAAAAGCCCTCCATGCGCAGCGTTATGGTATGTATCCGGGCGATTAAGCGAGCAGAAATAGGCGAATTGAGGCATAATGGCCGGCCGCCCTTCTGAAAGAGATCAAGGTCATGGCCACCCTGCGCGTGAAGTCTTCCTCCAGCAAAGTCAGCAAACCCGCCCCTGCCGTGGAAACCCGCGAGTCCATCGAGGCGCAGATTGCTGCCTTCCTGCAGGGTGGCGGCGAAATCCAGCAGATCGCCAAAGGCGTCAGCGGCCAGACTTACGGCGGCACTCGCCAGATCACCATCAGCAAGAAGTGATCGCTTCGGGTGTGCATCGCGCACCCAGCCCCTCCCCGCTCAGGGCATCTCTTAAAACTACCTGCGTTGTCATCGCTGCGTTAAAAACAGGCTCGTGCGCGAGTCCGATCAAAATGCTCATTTACAACTCGTAAACTGCGCTTTTTCGCCCGTTTTCGCCTTGCGCTGACTGCCTCGCCTACGTTTTTAGAGGCACCCTTTACTCGCTCGCCAGCCCCAGGCGCAGCAACTGCCCTTTCGGCGCATCCGTCAGCACGTAGACATAGCCGTCCGGCCCCTGCCGCACGTCGCGTACCCGCACCTTCAGCGATTCCAGCAAGCGTTCCTCATGGGTGATCCTGTCGCCGTCGAGCTGCAGGCGAATCAGTGCCTGACCGGAGAGCGCACCGATGAACAGGTTGTGCTGCCAGGCCGGGAAACGCTCGGCATCGTAAAAAGCCATGCCGCTGATGGCCGGTGATTTTTCCCAGACATGATGAGGCGCCTCGGTGCCTTCCACGGTTTTGCCCTTGGCCTCGGGAATCGCCAGCATCGAATAGTTGATGCCGTGGGTCGCCAGTGGCCAACCGTAGTTCTTGCCGGCCTCGGGAATGTTGATTTCGTCGCCACCGCGCGGACCATGCTCATGGGTCCACAGGCGGCCACTCCAGGGGTTGAGCGCCGCGCCCTGCTGGTTGCGATGGCCGTAGGACCAGATTTCCGCACGCGCGCCGTCACGGCTGACGAAGGGGTTGTCCTCGGGGATGCGCCCGTCCGGGAAGATGCGCACCAGCTTGCCCTGCAGCTTGTCGAGGTCCTGCGCGGTGGGACGATTGTTGTTGTCGCCCAGAGCGATGAACAGGTGGCCATCGCGGTCGAACACCAGGCGCGAACCGAAGTGCGTGCCACTGGACAGTTTCGGTTGCTGGCGGAAGATCACCTCGAAACCCTCCAGCGCCGTGGCATCGGCCGACAGCTTGCCGCGCCCGACAGCCGTACCTGCCGCGCCGTCGCCCTCCTCGGCGTAGGACAGATAGACCAGGCGGTCCTCGACGAAATCAGGCGACAGCACCACGTCGAGCAAACCGCCCTGACCGACGGCGAAGACCTCGGGCACGCCACGCAGCGGCGCGGACACCTCACCCTCGGCACTGACACGGCGCAACGCTCCCGGCCGCTCGCTGACCAGATAGCCCTGCCCGTCCGGCAGGAAGGCGACCGCCCAGGGATTGGTCAGACCTTCGGCGACGGTGTGAACGTTCAGCGGCCCCAGCTCGGAGCTCAGCTGCCGGTCTTCGGCGAGGCTTTGCTGGTAACCGAACAAAGCGACCAGACCGAGGGCAGCGAGGGGTTTCAGGCGCGGCATCGTGGCGTCTCCAGGCGTCAGACAAGCGGCCATAGTGCAACAGCCCCTCAGCTGTGGCAGCCCTGCAAAAGTTTCCTCAGGTTTCAGTCCATCTGGTAACGCTGCTCGATGCGCTGGTATTCGCCGGACTCACGCAACAGGCGCAGCCCTTCGTTGAAACGCCGGCGTTGTTCGTCAAGACGAAAGCCGACGCGGTAAAGCGTGGGCGGAAAAATATCGAACCAGGCCAAGGGCTGGGTCACGTCAACCTGGTCGGCAACATCACGATCCAGGTAGCGGATGATGCGCTTGTCGCCCACCACGATATCGATGCGCCCGCTGTAGAGCAGGCGGTTGCGATTGATCTGCGATGCCTCCTCGCGGTAGCGCGGATTATTCTTGGCCATGCGCTCGAACTCCGGCCCCATCAACCACCTTGCACGCTGAAAGGTGCTGATGGAGTAATTGCCGAGATCGGCGATCCGTTCGATGTGATAACCGCGCTTGGCCAGCGCCACCGCCATATTCTGATAATGGATGTAGACGTCCGAGTAGAACGCCGGCACGCCACTACTTTCGTTAGTGGTGGTGATGGCATCTATCTCGCCGCGACGCAGCATCAGGTGCAGACGTTCCATGGGCGCGTAATAGGCGGTCAGCTCGAAGCCGGCGTTATGCGCGGCGCGCTCCACCAGCTCATATTCCAGGCCACGCGGCTGCCCCTCGAACACATAAGGCGGCTTGTGCGTACCGAAGCCGACGTGCAGCACCTGCGCCGCAGCCGTCGCACTCAGGCACGCCAACATCAACACCACCCACGCTCTGAACATCATCTCCCCCACTGTCGGTCCCGCCAGAGCATAGACGCCAGGCCACCTTCATAACCACAGTGGATGCCGGCCGATTCATTCCGCTTTGCCTTATCGAGGCTAGACTGGCTGCACGCATTTTGCGCCTGCCTTCAGGAGACCAAGACCATGCTCAAAGCCGAATACCAGCAACGCGGCCCGGTGCCGCAGGACGTGATCAGCGCGGTGCCACTGCAACTGCCGGAGCCCGCAGCCGGGCAAGTGCGGGTCAAGGTACTGGCTGCGCCGATCAACCCGTCCGACGTGCTGACCCTGACCGGCGCCTACGGCATGCTGCCGCCGCTGCCCGCCGTGGGCGGCAACGAAGGTGTGGGCAAGGTCGAGGCGCTCGGTGAAGGCGTGAGCAACTTCAAGGTCGGCCAGACCGTGCTACTGCCGGTCGGCTGCGGCACCTGGGTCACGGCTCTGAATGCCCCGGCGGAGAAACTCATCCCGCTGCCGGACGCCGACCCGCTGCAGCTGGCCATGCTCACCGTCAACCCACCCACCGCCTCGCTGCTGCTCAGCGAGTTCGTCGACCTCAAGCCGGGCGACTGGGTGATCCAGAACGCCGCCAACTCTGGGGTCGGCAGCTACCTGATCCAGCTCGCCAAGCTGCGCGGTTTCAAGACCATCAACGTGGTACGCCGTGATTCGGCCATCGCGGGCGTCGAGGCCGAGGGCGGTGACCTGGTGCTGGTCGACGGGCCGGACCTGGCCAAGCGTGTGCGCGCAGCCACCGGCGGCGCCGAAGTTCGCCTGGGCATCGATGCGGTCGGCGGCGTCAGCACCGACAACCTGGCAGCAGCCCTGGCCAACGGCGGCGTGCTGGTCAACTACGGCATGATGAGCGGCCAGTCCTGCCAGGTTTCGCCCTCCTCGTTCGTGTTCCGTGACGTGACCCTGCGCGGTTTCTGGCTGGCCAAGTGGTTCCAGCAAGCCAGCCCGGCGCAGCAGATGAAAGTGTTCGGCGAGCTGGTGCAACTGATCGCCAGTGGCAAGCTGAAGACCCGCGTCGCCGCTACCTATGACCTGGAACACATCAAGGACGCCGTAGCAGCCGCGGCCAGCGGCGAACGTGACGGCAAGATCCTGCTGGTGCCCTGAGCGCACCAGCCGAGCGCCGTAGGGTCGGTCACGCTTTACCGATCCACCGCTCTGGTGGATGTAAAAAGCGACGCACCCTACGGCTTCACACTGCCCAGGGTGCGCCGGCCAGGCCATGGCCGATGGTGACGGCCGCACCGATCAGACCGGGCTACAGGTCGCTCAGGCTCCACCTCCAACTAATCGCCTCGGTGATGCTCGCCGCAATGCTGCGGTCGAAGAAGTTGAACAGCTTGGCCAGAACAAGCAGGAAGAGAATGCGCCAGGCATTCGCGGCTTGCTGGGTAGGCTGCACGACAAACCCTCCTTTTTTTGTCCGCGTGCGGCTTACTGCGGTGGCGCCTACCGAGCGCGGAATGACGCGCTGCGACCATTGGTTTGATTGATGCGGACCGATGAGGCGACGGCAAACCGGCGTCAATATTAGACCGAAGAACGCAAAGTGCTTTTTTCCGTGCTAGAACCAATGGGACTGGTCAATTCATGGCCAATGGCCAATACCCCACGGACTCGCCGGATTGTCACTGATGAAAACAAAAAAAGACGCCGTACCCCCCACCAAGGAAGCCACCCTGGCGGATATCGCCGACAAACTGCTGGCGCCGCCCGCGCTGCCGGCGTTGAGCGAAACCAGTGAGCAGTATCTGTATTTCACCGAGCGCGATATCGAGCGCATCCTCGATAACCTCGATGGCCTGCGCAACATGGTCTTCCCGCTGGGCGAACCGCTCGACGAGGGCGAGTCCAGCCGTATCCAGCAATTTCCCTCGGTATGCCTGATCGGCCTTGGCCGCTGCGGCTCGAACATCGCCCTGGATGTCGCGTCGCTGGTCTACAACGCTCGGCAGTTCTATCTGGAAGAGTTTCACAGCGAAGCCAGCGCCGCCATCGAGCAGGCCTCGCGCCCCAGCCGCTGGATTCGCAGCAACCTGCTGCGCGCGCCGAGCAAGAGCAGCAAGCCGGTGTTTCTGATTGAACCGCTGGTGATGCTGGGCGACCTGGACAAGGACATCGCCGGGCGCATCCGTTTTTCGCGCAAGGGCGAGATCAGCGGCTTTCTCGACGACTACAGCAAGATGAAGATCATGGACCTGTCCGAGGTGCACGCCGGTGGCGCCGGCAACGCGCCGATCCTCGGCCAGTACCTGGCCAAGATCATCCTCAACAAGGACACCCAGCGGTTCTCCAACGAAGACTGGAAATTCATCCACAGCTACCTGATCGACTCGTGCGGCATCAAGGCCAACCAGTCGCGGCTGTACTTCTATATCTTCAGCGCTGGCGGTGGCACAGGCTCGGGCATGGCCTCGGAGTTCGGCCTGGCGCAGCAGTTCGCCTACATGAGCAAGACCTTCGACAGCAAGGCGCCGGAGGAGGACGACGCCGAACGTGATCGTGGCTTCGTCTTCGAGCCGATCTTCACCAGCGGCATCTGCATCCTGCCGAACATCTCCGACCAGCGCAGCGAGATGTCCGAGGCCCTGCACATCAACGCCGGGCGCCTGCTGTGCAAGTACCTGGCCGAGGAATGGGACTTCTCCTACAACTTCGACAACGAGCAAAGCAGCGCCGAAAGCGTGATGCGCCGTATCCGCCCGTGGAACGCCATGATGCTGATTTCCAACGACATCATGCGCTACGCCGAGGAAAGCGGTGACGGCAGCATCCACAACATCGACGTGACCGCCATGGAGCGCCACGCCAACCAGTACATCTCGCAGCAGATCTTCAACATCCTCACCGCCCAGGCGGTAACCAGCGACTACGACCAGAACTACTTCCGCCGCGCCGGCATCGACATCGGCGAGACCATCCGCCTGGATGCCAACGACCTGTTCATGAGCCTGGCCGGCCCGGTGGCCGTGGCCTACGCCGAATCCGTGGTGCCCGAGCAGGCGGCCCAACTGTCGGAAAAATTCCGCGTGCTGGACAAGGAGCAACACCCGCCACGGCTGAACATCGACGATCTGTTCTTCCGCTCCATCGACCTGCCGCATTTCAACAAGGTGACCCAAGCCATCGAAGGCATCAGCCTGCTGCCGATCGAATCCAAGCGCTATCGCCAGGCGCTGGAGCAGTACAAGGCCAGCGGCTACGACGCCTCCCAGCTGAGCGACCTGCACTTCTTCAAGAACTGCTCCTCGGTGGTGTCGATCGTCTCGCTGCCCAAGGACTACAAGCTGTCCTACATGGACCTGAACCGCCTCAAGACCCACCTCAACAACCTCTTCCCCAACACCACGCTCAAGCGCTATGCACTGGTGATCGGCGCCTCGGCAAACCTGTCGCTGACGACGCTGATCGTCAAGAGCCCGTGCCTGTCGGACGACTTCCTGACGCTGATTGTCGCCTACATCAAGCGTTGCTTCGCGCGCGACCAGTACCGTTTCGACGACAGCCTGGACGACGCCATGCTCGACTTCATCGTCTCCGAGCGGTTCAACGAGGCGCAGCTCGACGCCATGCTCAACGAGTACGAAGACCCGGCGAAGATCCTCGATACCAACTGGTACGCGATCAAACCCATGTATGAGAAGAAGTACCGCGAGCTGATTCACGACGCCGAGAAGTTCGTCTCGATCAACGACATCCGCCTGTCGCGCGAAAGCGTCAAGCAGGCGATCAAGTACCTGCGCGAGATCTACCGCCATCGCATCGGCAAGACCCGGGTGATCTCACTCAACGACTACGGAAAATAGGTGGAACAAAAGTGCCTGTGCTTGACTGAACAGAGCACACCAGCTGCCACCAAGCGGGGTGACTATGGACGGACTATCGATCCGCTTTCTCGCAGACCTGCCCGAGCACGGGCAGATGCTGCTCAATTGCGAACACGACCCCTGGCTCGTGGCGCTGTCATACGTCCTCGCCAGCGTCGGCAGCCTCAGTACCCTGACCATCGCCAGACACCTCGATCAGGTGCAAAGACGCGGCATGCGCCTGGTCTGGGGGCTGCTCGGGGGCTTGTGTCTGGCCGGCGCCATCTGGTCCATGCACTTCATCGGCATGCTGGCATTCCAGGCGCCGGTCGCCATCCGTTACGACCTCGCCACCACAGTGCTGTCGTTACTGGTGGCCCTGGCAGCCGCCCTGCTCGCCCTTTACTACATGGCCATGCCGCGTCCCGGCCTGAGCCGCCAGCTACTGGCGGCGATCATCATCGGCCTGGGCATCAGCGCCATGCATTACAGCGGCATGGCGGCGATCCGCTCCGATGCCCAGGCCTACTACCACGGCGGCCTGTTCACCCTGTCCATCGTCATCGCCATCAGCGCCAGCTTCGCCGCCCTGCTGCTCAATCGCTACGTGCGCCACGGATCACTGCAGCGCCAGCGCTGGATGAAATATTCCGCGGCGCTAGTGATGGGCGCTGCCATCGCCTCGATGCACTACACCGGCATGGCTGCGCTCCACCTGGTGGTGGCGCCAGGGACGCCGCTGCAGCTGCGTAGCGCCGACAACAGCGTGCAACTGGTGCTGATCGTCGCTTCCATCACCTTGCTGATTCTCAGCCTGAGCCTGGCGGCGGCCTGGATCGGACGCAAACTGGACGACCAGGAGCGCGACCTGCAGCGGGTCAACACGTTGCTGGTGCAGCTCGATCAAGCCAAGGCGTCGCTGGAACAAGTGGCGCATTTCGACCCACTGACCGAGCTGCTCAACCGCCGCGGCTTCAACCGGGTATTCGCCGCCGCCCTGGAGGAACACGCGATCACCGGCCGCAGCCTGGCGGTGATGTTTCTCGATATCGATCACTTCAAGCGCATCAACGACAGCCTCGGCCACGATGCCGGCGACGAGTTGCTGCGCGTGGTGGCGCAGCGCATCCGCAGCGCACTGCGCGAACGCGACATCATCGCGCGCTTCGGGGGCGACGAGTTCTGCGTGGTCGCCAGCCTCGACGCCAATGCCGACCCGCGCGCCCTGGCCGCACGCATGCTGGAGCACATGAAGGAGCCGATTGGCCTGGCCGGCCGCAAGATCGTGATGACCACCAGCGTCGGCATCAGCCTGTTTCCGCAGGACGGCAGCAGCGCCGACGAACTGCTCAAGCACGCCGATCTGGCGCTGTACCAGTCCAAGGGCAGCGGGCGCAACGTGGTGCATTTCTTCAACCCGCACCTGAAGCAGAAAGCCTCGCTCGAGCTGCAGCTGGAAGAAGACTTGCGCCAGGCACTGCAGCAGGACAATGGCCTGATCCTCTACTACCAGCCGATCATCGATCTGCGCAGCGGTGCCCTGAGCAAGCTCGAGGCCCTGGTGCGCTGGTCTCACCCGCAGCACGGCCTGCTCACCCCCGAACGCTTCATCGCCATCGCCGAAGCCAACGGTTTCATCGATCTGCTCGACAACTGGGTGCTGCGCCGTGCCTGCCTCGACCTCAACAGACTGGATCACATGGGCTACCCGGGGCTGAAGATCGCGGTCAACTGTTCGGCGCTGAACCTGGCCAACGACCAGTTGCCCGGGCGTATCGAACAGTTGTTGAGCTCAACCCGTTGCCCGGCTCATTGCCTGGAGCTGGAGGTGACCGAGAGCGCACTGCTGAGCAATATCAACCGCGCCATCGGCCTGCTGGAGAATATCCGCGCGCTGGGCGTCAGCCTGTCCATCGATGACTTTGGCACCGGCTATTCCTCGCTCGCCTACCTGCGCCGCTTACCGCTGGACACGCTGAAGGTCGACCGCTCCTTTATCCAGGACGTAGCCCACTCCAGCCAGGACCGCGAGATCGTCCACGCCATCATCGCCATGGCCCATGCCCTGCATCTGAAGGTCGTCGCCGAAGGCGTGGAAACGGTCGAGCAGTTGGCCTTTCTGCAGCAGCGCGACTGCGATCAGGTCCAGGGCTATCTGTTCAGCAAGCCGGTACCGCTGGAAGAAATCCTGGCCCGCTTCCCTCCGCATTACCGGCCGCTGGAACGGGTGGCGGCCAGGTTCTGAGCCTTCGCCTCGCCGCTGAAGCGCCTCCCACAGCAGCCATGCAGCCCTGTAGGAGCGGCTTCAGCCACGACCCAGGCACCTCGCACTCAAGCCCTGAACGCCTGCAACCAGCCCAGACTCGCCTGCGTGCCCATCTCACCTGGCTTGTACTCGGCGCCCAGCCAGCCGCTGTAACCGCTGTCACGCAACGCGCCGAGCAGCGCCGGAAACGCCAGTTCCCCCGTACCCGGCGCACCACGCCCCGGCACATCGGCGAACTGCACATGGCCGATGCGCCCGGCCAGTAGGCGCATGCCGGCCGCCACGTCCAGCCCCTGACGCGCCATATGGTAGAGGTCGTACTGCGCGGCCAGATTCGGGTGATCCACGGCGCGCAGCAGCGCATCCAGATCCTGTGGCGTATTGATCAGGAAACCCGGCATGTCAATGGGGTTGATCGCCTCCACCAGCACACCAATGCCCAACGTGGCGAAGGCTTCGGCACTCTTGCGCAGGTTGGCGGCCAGACAATCCAGCGCCTGCTCGCGGCTCACGCCTTCGGCCAGGCGGCCGGGCAGCACGTTGACGCACGCCGGGCGAGCCATGACGGCGTAGGTCAGCGCCTCCTGCAATGCAGCGTCGAACGCTGCCTGTCGTGCCGGCACGCTGGCCAGGCCGGGGCCGCCGGTCATCAGATCGCCCGCCGGTACGTTGATCAACACCAGCGGCAGCGCGGTCAACTCCAGCACTTCTTTCAGGGCGAGCGCCGGCAACTCGTAAGGGAACTGAATTTCCACGCCATCGAAACCCGCGCTCATCGCCGCCAGCACGCGCTCGCGCAGGGGCAACTCGGTAAACAGCATGGACAGGTTGGCCGCGATCTTCATGGGCATTGCTCCCGCAGCATTTCCACCAGCGTGGCCGGGTCGCGCTGCAGGTTGCCCTGGCTGCCGTGCAGACGCATCAACTGCGCAGCCAGCCCGCTCATGGGTGTAGCACTGCCCTGCTGATGCGACAGCTTCACCGCCGTATCGAGGTCCTTGAGCAGCGTGCGCACATGCCATTTGATCGGCTCGAACTGGCTGGCCGCCATCTGCGGCGCCAGAATTTGCAGCGGCTTGGAATCGGCAAAACCACCGGCCAGGGCCGGGGCGATCAGGCTGGCATCGACCCCGGCGCGCTCGGCCAGCGCCACCACTTCGGCGATCACCAGGGCGTTGCAGGCAACGATCATCTGGTTGCACACCTTGGTCACCTGCCCCGCACCCACCTCGCCCATGCGCGTCAGGCGCTGGCCCAGGTGCGCGAGAATCGGGCGCACGCGCTCCACATCCTCTTCACGGCCACCGGCCATGATAGCCAGCGTACCGGCCTCGGCGCCGGGCGTGCCTCCGGACACCGGTGCATCCACCCAGCGCATGCCGCTGCGCGCCTCCAGCTCAGCGGCCATCTCACGCGTGGCAGCCGGTTCCAGACTGGAGAAGTCCACCAACAGTTGCCCCGGCCGTGCGCCTTCGACGATCCCGCCCGGGCCGAACACCACCTCACGCACCACCTCGGTATTGGCCAGGCAGAGCATCACCACATTGGCATCGCGACAAAGCTCGGCGGGGTTCTCCACCCGGTGCGCGCCCAGCTCCAGCAACGGTGCGCATTTATCCGGCGTGCGGTTCCAGAGGGTCAGCGGGTAACCGGCAGCGAGCAGGCGGCGGGTCATCGGCAGCCCCATCAGGCCGATGCCGGCGAAGGCCAGGGCGGGCAGTGAAGTGCTCATCTCAAACTCCGTTGTCAAAACGCGGTTGAAGGTAATCGGCGTAACGTTTCAGCGGCTCGATGAGCGCTCGGTCAGATAGGCGACGAGCGCCTCGGCATCGCCACTGAACTCCACTCGCGAAGCCTTGCTGTCGCGCTGGTAGGCGTACATCGGGTCGTAATACTCGCGCAGCAGACCTTCGATCCAGCCCCGATGCAGTTCCACCGAGCCGGTGCTGCGCTGCGCGTCCAGCGCTTCCTGCATCAGGCCGCGCAGGCGTGCATGACGCTCGCCGCCCAGGCGCCGCTGGATGTTGTCCAGGCTCTGCAGCAGACGTCCGGCGAAGCGCTCGAAGCCCTGCTCCTGGCCATGCACGGCAAGAAACTCGGCCGCCAGGTCGATCACGTAATCACCGAGGATACGCTCCACGCGCCCCTCGAAGCTGTCTTCGAGCCAGACCATCGGGTACTGCTGCATCCCCAGGTGCAGAGGCAGGGGCAACGAGCAGGTGCCAATCAGGCGGCTCTCGTCCTCCAGTACGAACTGCTGCTGGCCGCGGGCCCGGCGCTTGAGCAGGTCCACCGCCAGGCGGTTCTCGAAATCGATTTGCGAAGGCTGGCTGGTGGCGCGCTTGCCGAAGCTCGACCCCCGATGATTGGCGTGCCCTTCCAGATCGATGCTGTTGGCCAGGCGCGCCACCACTTCAGTCTTGCCTGTGCCGGTCATGCCACCGACGATGACAAAATCGCACTCGGCCACCGCCTGCTCGAGGGTTTCGATGAGGAAGGTACGCATCGCCTTGTAGCCGCCAACCACCCGGGGGTAGTCGATGCCGGCATCCTTCAGCCACTGCTGAACGATCTGCGAACGCAGGCCGCCGCGAAAACAGTACAGGTAGCCATCGGGATGGGCATTGGCGAAGGCCGCCCAGGCCTCGACGCGCTGCGCCTTGACCTTGCCGGAAACCAGTTGGTGGCCCAGTTCGATGGCGGCTTGCTGGCCCTTCTGCTTGTAGCAGGTGCCGACCTTCTGCCGCTCGATGTCGGTCATCAGCGGCAGGCTGGTGCTAGTGAGAAAGGCGCCCTTGGTGAATTCCACCGGGGCGCGCATATCCATCATCGGCACGTCGTTGAGAAAAAGTTCGCGATAGTCGGCGGTGTTGTCACGCATCAGGCCACCTCTACCGCGTAACGCTGTCGTTCGATCATCTGGCCGATGGGCGCAAGATTCAGGCCCAGCTCGGCCGCCACGGCCAAAAACTCTGCCTCGCCTTCGGCGGCCACCGCCACCAGCAAGCCGCCGCTGGTCTGTGGATCACACAGCAGATTGCGCTGCGCCTCGCTGATCGGCGCAATCTTCTCGCCATAGCTGTCGAAGTTGCGCAGCGTACCGCCCGGCACGCAGCCCTCGGCCAGGTAGTGCTCGACACCCGGCAGGCATGGCACGGCCGCGTAGTCCAGTTGCGCGGTCAGCCCGGCGCCCTCGGCCATC
>Ga0070752_1002161_pt1 | contig 12872 bp, 18 predicted proteins | sample VirMetDEL_Aug_30_FD_77440 | JGI IMG/M metagenome (GOLD analysis project Ga0070752, IMG submission 77440) | Aqueous microbial communities from the Delaware River and Bay under freshwater to marine salinity gradient to study organic matter... | ecosystem: Environmental > Aquatic > Marine > Coastal...
AATCAACTATATACACTCCACAAGTAGCAGGTATTTTTTGATTATAATGGTTACCTGGATATTTTTCTGGGTTTTCCTTATAATACCTTTTCATATAACTACGATATGCAATAGGGTCTTTTTCAAAGTGTGCCTGGGCACGTATGTAGGAACAATCCTTACAATATGATTTCCTACGTCCATTAGGTTTATCACTGTAATGAAAATAAGTGATTGGAAGTATATCTTCACAATCCAAACATTGTTTAACTATCGTATCCTCCATTTCGTCTTGCCTCCCAGGGGTTTTTATGTGATTTGTGTTTTTTACCTTTATTCCCATGTGATTTTAATTCATACTTTTTATCTAAGTTACGATAAAATTCTTCAACTCCCAAGTTATATTCCAATTGCTGCCATACCCAATCACTATCTGGATAATGTTTTTTATTTGTTTTTTTCCATTTTTTTATTTTATACATACTTAATCTATTTTTTGACGTATGACAGAACCTACATTGTGAATGTACACCCCGAGAATGATGTTTATCTGGGTAGTAATCGGTAATCGGTCTTATTACCTTACATCTACTGCACTTTTTTCTTTCTTCCACTTTTCTTCACAACTGGGGTAGCAACTACCTCGATTTCACTTCTATACTGATTGAACATGCTGTTTGTCATCATTACAAATGACTTAAACATACAAGCACAACCTGGACGTTCAGCTTGTTTTCCCATCATTAATGTTCTGGCTTTAACAAAGTATTTATCCATTGTTTCTCCTGAAATTCGGCCTCCACTACGTGCTGCATATTCGTTAAGCAACCATTGTGCTTCTTCTTGTGTTAAATTAGGGTTAAGCATCTTTTGTTTTTTTAATTTCGTTATAAATAAGTAGTGATAAGAAACTTGTTACTAATGCAGCTGTAAAATTCTGGAAATATATTAATGCACTCCAAAATGCTAAACACATAGGACAAGTAAATACTGTTAATAATGGTTGTGCCCAAAACATTCTGGCACGTACAATCCAATCAACCATTTTCTCTACTAAACGTTCTCTGTACGATTGAATAGGTTCAAACCAACCGATCAACCAATTGCTAAATAAAGCAATACCTAAAATATCAATTAACATCTGTGTCATCCCAATCTTCGTCTAATAATTCAACATCTTCGGCTTCGATTTTCACGTCACCATTTATAAATTGTGGTTCATCACTTACAAAATCCTTCCAGATTAAATACTTCTGGAGTATATCCATGTTCTCGTTGATGAAACGAGTTTGGAGTTCATATTCTTTTATATCCATTATTTTTGTAGTTCTTTTAAATATTCGAGTACGATTGCTTTAACCTTAGCTGTTCTGTCTGAATCACGTTTTTTAGTACGTTTATCTATTTCACTTATAGTCTGGTCAATTGCCTGAAGTGATTGGTTTGTTTGTTGAATAATAGCTTGAACCATTTGTTCTAAACCATCTATACGGTGTTCTAAATCATTGATTGACGAAGTACGTGACTTCGATTTAGACGTCGATATATAACGTTTAAATATGCGTTTTAATGTAGGTAAATACATTGTCATAAGTGATGAACCTATACCTGTAATTACTAATAATAATAAATAATAAATTTCCTTCATGTTTATTTAGTTTAAATGGTTACAATATTTCTCTACAGACTCTAATGCTAATTTAATATCCCTACGTAATGTAGCTGAACATATACCATATTGGTTTTCTAATTCCTTAAATGTCATATTCTGGATGTATTTTAATTCTAATATTTTAGAATAATACCAACCGATACCTTCATCAGTCATTGCTTTCTTCATACAACCATAATAGTCATCAATATTAATTTCATCCATTTCATATCCTGGTCCTTCATTATCAGCATAATAATCAGGAATATGTCCAACTCGTTGTTTTCTATATTTGTTATAAAAAGGTGAAGTACCAGAACGAATCTGGAATGAACAACAATGTAATAAGAAACCCATTATTCTACCATCAGTAATCATTTGATGTTTTCTACTGTCGGATTGCTTCATAAATGCTTCATAACATTCGATACATAAATCACTTGCATATTCAGACATCTGTCCCCAAGCAATATTTTTACTTACTTCATTGAAATATTCATTCCAGTTTTTCTGGAACCAGTTATTAGCTAATCTGTTTAATTCTTCTGTCATTAAGATTTAGTTACATCAAAATCGTCATCGTCATTGAACAATTGGTCAAATAGTTCTTTACGAGTCGGTTGTTTTTTGACATTGTTCATATTATACTTATTAGGTTCTGGAAGTGTTAATTCATCAGTATCAGGTACATCTAATTTAGTCTCTATTTCCTTATGCATGGCTGTCTTTTCTTTTTCTATCAATTCAGTCAGTTTAGCATCGACTTGTTTCTTATACCATGATGTACTGTAGATTTTTTCAATAGCCATTATCTGACGTTCAGTTAATTGACTAATTTCACCTGTCGATAGTTTCTCTAAGCAATTCTGTATCAATTCAGATTTCTGATGATACGGTGCCATTGATTTCAGTACATTAAACCAAAATCGTCTTTCTTTGATTGTTTGTTCCATTGTTCTTACTTTATTTATTTTACGTTTATGACATTGTACATGTACATTTCAATATTTAGTGACATATGTCGATGTCGACATGTACCAGTCAATCATATTGTCATGTCATTGTACGTCGACAAATATACATAAGGAACTCTAAGATGCCAAACTTAGGTAATAAAATTAGTAAACGACGTGAATTATTTAGTAAACGTACGATATTATTTAGGAAAAAAGAAGCCCCGTAATGGGGCTTCTCCTAATATAAAATGGTATACAAGAGGATCTGGGCGATCCACCCATACATATTTACTTTTTCTTGGCTTTAAACCAATCGTATAATCTTGTGATATTAAGTGTTAAACCGGTCAACAACACGAGGATGGTGATTTCGGCCTGCCACTGCATTAAATACATAAAAATACCGCCTATAGTGGCTGTATTCGCTGTAGTGTCCTTGATATCCATTATACTAATGTTACGCCTGCTTTCTGAGCAACCAAGTTAACAATGTACATGTTATCTGTACCCCATTGATCTAATTCAGCTTCATTGATAACTACAGTACCTTGCCATTGTGCTCTTAATTGATCATCAGCTAAAGCATAAGGTACAGCCATTTCAGTCATACCTACTTGGTATTGAATCAAACAATACATTGAAGTTACACTACCTGAAAATCCAGGAACTGAAATTGCTACTGGTTGAATTGGATAATATTGATTTTCCATGATTTATTTTTAATTAATATATTTTAGAATAATGCTGTCCAAGTAGCACCATCACTAAAGTATGGCTTAGAACCTGATACGGCGAATGAGTTAGTATGTGAAGCTGCTGCTGGTAACGTTGCCCATGGTTCCATTGCTAATAAACCACCAGCATTTGTTAATGAACCAGACAATACCATTTGTGGGGCAATTACTTGATCATCGGCTGATGAGCTATAGAAGGCACCACCTAAAATAACACTTCTTCCGTGTTGCATAAGTGATCCTGTGCTACCAACGATAACCGAGTTTTCCATTGAGATACTACCTGAAATCTTGTTATGGTGACCACCTAATAGAACACTCTTACCAATTAATGAACCATTAATCTCGTTGTTATAACCAGCTACCATCGAGTTACCACCACCAGCATTACTTCTATTGTTGTAAATGTGGGTATTACCTCCTACAATAGTATCGTAGAAACCATAGTTGATATCGTGGTTACCACCACCTAAAATCATTACAGTATCACCACCATCAATTCTTGAAGTTCTTGAACCTACAATTGATACGTAAGAAGCACCACCGGCAATAGTAGAAGATAATGAACCTACAAGTTGTGGGTTACCCCCACCTGAAATAGTATTGTTTTGTCCACCAAATATTTGACCATTATCTCCACCAAATGCTGTTGGGAATCGGTTATTGTTACCTCCAAATACTTGTGCATTATAAACAGCATTAATAAGGTGATTTCTACCTCCAAACATTGCTGCTGCTGTTCTTGGGTTAGAATTACCTCTGATTTCTCCAGTATCTACTGAATACATCCCACCATATGGAACACCACCCATAATACTACCTTTTGAACCAATAATAGTAATGGATACTGAATTACCTGTATATCCGTGTCCTGAACCTGCCCTAACATCTGTAGAACCTAAAATAACACTACTTGTTACATCTTGTGCACTTACAGCTCTTAAGAAGTTACCTCCTCTATTAGCTAATATTACAGAGTTTGTTGAACCTGAAATAAATGTAGTACTAAATGATAAGTTATCAGTTGCTACTGTACCACCTATAAGAGAGTTTGTATTACCTACAATAGTATTAGTATATGATTCAGAAACATTACTACTAACTATAATAGTACCTTCATTATTATTTATTGTTGATGTTGAAGCATCTGTTGGATCATTTATTTCTAAACTACCTGTAATGATAGCTGAACCTGAATATGGGAATGGAGTAGCTGAAATTGTGCTAAATGATAAGTTACCTGCACCATCAGTAGTCATTACTTGGCTTGGTGAACCATCAGATGTTGGGTAAATAATACCTGAAGCAGTTAATGCATTATTAATTTGTGTTCCTCCAGCAGCATCAATGATTACTTTTGCATTTGATAATTGACCACCTTGAACAGTTAAATTAGCTGTACTTGCTGCACTACCAGAAACACCTACGATTACTGCAGGTCCAGTTGATTGTAAAATAGCTTTTTGTTGAATACCATCGAAATCAACTACTACTGAACCTGTTACTTGAATTGGTCTTGTTGAAACAGATCCTACAGCAGTAACTTGGTCTAATGAAGGAGTAACAGCATTTTCGGCATATGAAGCTGTTGTAGCATAAGAAGCACTTGTTGCAGTTGTAGCTGTAGTAGCACTATCTGCACTTACAGCATGTGAAGCTGAAGTAGCCAATAATGCTGATGTGGCAAATGATGCTGAAGTAGCACTTGCTGCAAAATCACTAATTTCACTATGTGAAGCAGACGTTGCTGTTGCTGCATATGAAGCACTTGTAGCTGTAGTACTTGTTGTAGCACTATCAGCAACTAAGGCATGTGAAGCACTTGTTGCCGTTGCTACTGCACCATCAACTCCTGAACCTAAAATGTATGAAGCTGATACTGCATTTTCAACTGTTCCTGAAACTGAATCTGCTACTAAAGCATGTGATGCTGAAGTTGCTGTATCTGCACTTGTTGCATTTAATGCATATGAAGCCGATGTTGCACTTGTTGCTGTTGTTGCTGTAGTAGCTGATGTAGCAGTTAAAGCATAAGATGCTGATGTAGCATTTGTAGCATACGAGGCACTTTCAATAGTACCTATTAAGTATGAAGCTGTAGCTGCATAAGAAGCAGAAATAGATACATCTGAATAAGATGCACTAATATCTAAACTACTGATCAAGCTACCACTACCATCAGTAAGTTGTGAACCAGAAATTTGTACTAAACTCTGGTAGGTATCTTTAATGTTTAACGGTCCTAAATTTTGTCCCATAATTATTTAATATTTGCTGCCCAAGGAAATTGTGGGTATCGTGAATCAGTTATACGTAAGCCTGCTTTTTGGGCATCTAACAAATGTGTACCTCTTGTTCTCCATCTAAATACGATTGGACTTCTGTACTGATTAGCATAATCAGGATATTGTTGATACAAGAAGTTATTCTCGTTTAGTTCAGGAAGAACATTTTGTTTTTCAATAATATAGTTAACCAAACGTTCAGCATAGTATTCCATTTTGTTCTTTACTGACTGACGTTTAGTGTCAAATAAGTTTTTATCTACTGATTGACTATTGTCCCCACCAGTAGCATTAAGTAAACCGTTATTACGTGGTCTTATATAAATTGCCTCTAATGATTCATAGTAGGCAGCATACAACAAGAAGTCCTGTATATAAGACTCTACTAATGTTAAATATTCACCTGACAAAGTACTTGCATCAATGTCGGATAATATTTTTTCATACAAGACAGTACCTATAATTCTCTGTAGGTAGATGTCCTGTGCTTCTCTAACGGCATTTTTTAAGAAAGCAGTATCAAGGTTATCATTGATATCCGTGAACTCTCTTAATTTTGCCTCTGATATGATAAATGTACTTGTCATTATATTGGGAATCTATCGTTATTTGAACCTGTACCTTCAGCCTCTTTATCTGCTTTTTCGATTTCAGTTTCCAATTCAGTATCTTCACCTGAATCAGCATCGATAGAAGTTACTACATCTGTTTCTTCCTCTCCATCAGCAAACAATTTTAATTGCTGAACACCTACTGTAATATCACCAGCTTCAGGATACATCATTTCTAACATTTCCTCTACTGAAGATAATAGTTGTTGTTGGAACGGACGAATAACAGTGTTAACTAACAATAGGTAAGCATCTAACATTTCTTGTCTTCCTCCAAGTTGACCTGGTTCTTTAATACCAAGTATCATCCCTGAAGTTATACGGTGGGCTGTTAAAATCTTTTGTGTTACTAAATCTGACAATGTTGTATAATAACCATCAGCTCCATTCTGTGGAATAGGTGTGATAACAGGTGCATTAGCTGGATCATCTAAATCCATATACAACAAAGAACCAGCATTGTCTGTTCCAGCATATTGCATACGAAGCATCTCTTCGATTGCTTGTCTTTGGTCTGGATCAGCATTAGTAAATGTAGTAATAGCTAAGCTTGGTGCTAAGCCATTTTTAATATTGTTTAAGTGGAAGTTATCTACTTCCTCGTCCAAGTTAATTACACGTAAAGCACCTACATAATCAGGTAGTGGGTAATAATCTTGACCCGGTGCATAAGGACGATATACGTAAAGTTGTTTTGGTTCCTCGTTAGATTTTGCCGGATTATAAACTGGCAAATAAGGAACATCTTTAGAAATTTGATTGGTAGTGTATCTGTATTTTTCACTCCATTCGTTTGAAATGTAGTATCCTGGGATTCTACCTCTATAATTTTTTTCTGCTGCACGTAACCAACTATAATCAATGTGGTATACTGCTGCTATTTTTGTACGTGATTTGTTATATACAACTTCCATTGCATAACCACCATACAATTTAAAATCTGTAGCTAAACGGCCAAACAAATCATTCCATGATTCTTCCGGATTGGCCCTATCTAAAACATAAGAAGGTTCAGCTACTAAACCCTCTCCAACAATACCATCAACAATAGCATTTATACACGTGCCGTGAATAGATGAATTATTATATAAGTCGATTAAGTGTTGTGGAAAGTCATTATACTCTCCATACTTAACGAATTTACCATTTGTAACCTTTTCAGTAGGCATTACCCTCTCTGCAAAGGACTTTCTGATGGTTTTAAAGTTAAATTTTTTATTATCCATTGTACGTTATATAAGTCCCATTCTCGTTTGATGATACATATTGGGTAATATCTTGTTCATTCGAACCTGATACATAAGCTCTATCTGAATAGATAAGATCTACCAAACCTTCTTGCCCTGCTGTAGCCCATATTTCATTAAATGAATCCCAAGCTGTAGCAACAGCATTCCATTTGGCATCTGCAAAAGTATAAGTATATACAGCTACATTGTATTGTCCTGATGGAGTAGGGGCTAATGAACCACTATTCGAAATAACTAACCAATTTCTGTATTGATTAGGGGCAGATACAGTTGTTAACGGAAATGTACCATTACTATTGTCGTATGATTGACTATAAGCAACAATTAATGAATTGTAATAGCCGGAAGCTGTACTTGGAACATCAATCCAAACAGCATTAGTATTGGTAGTCTCTGATTTATTAAACTGTAGCATCTCTTTATTTTACATAAAAAAGGAGTAGGGGCTATGCGTAAGCATAACCCCTTTTCCTAATTATTTATTATCCTACAGTAATGCCTGCAAGGATAGGTGTCAAATCTGAACCGCTGATTTCTGAAGCAGGGTCAGGTTCTTGTCCTGTGAACGTTAACGTAAATCCATTGGCGTCGCCAAATGCTGTACCTGAAGCTCCTTGTCCGCCATTCAATGACAAACCGTTTTGCTCTCCCAAGTAGAAGAATTTACCAATACCATCAGATGAACCGTTGTTAGTTTCAACAATCATCTTAATAGTAACATTCTTGCTCAACAAACGAACTTGGTTTCTGGTTGCACTCTGCATTTTATGCAAAGGCATGTTAACTGTCTGTTCGAAGAACACAGTACCATTTTCGGTAGAACCGTTAATAGTTTCTGTATAATCACCAGTTTGGCGAGTTAATTCGAACTTATAGAAAGTACCAGAACCGGAAATCGCTGTGATTAAGCCAGTAGCACCAGAACCCACAACCGTGTCAACAGAACCAGATAAGATATAGACGTTTCTAATACCACCAGTGTTGTCACGACAACCTAATGTAAATCCTGAAGTAATATCACATGTACTCATAATTCTGTTTTGTTTAAAGGTTCAATATTAGGCGTTATTAGATACCCAGAACTCAGGGTAAGCTACGTTAACACCAAGTTTAGTGCTGATTCTGTGGCGAAGTTGGTCTGTGTTAATGTCGTACCACAACTGGAACTCGCTGAAATCGCTCATCAAGTCAGTACCAGCAACGATTTGCTTGGCTGGGCCGAGAACGATACGAGAAGTGTTGATACCAACTGTACCTACTACTTTCACGTTAGGTTGGAAAGGCATACCAATTTCTAACAATCCACCACGGTTAACGATGCTAACTGGGTCGAAGTAGAAGTTGTTAGCTGAACGGATAGAAGAGATGAATTCACGGAATTTACCTACTGACATGAAGAATGTCAAGTCTTCTCTATCTGCAACATCTGAAGTCAATGCAGCCAACATAGTCTCTAAGTTATCCAAAGATGCAGTAGTTGTACCTACGATTTGGCCAGCAGTCAAAGCTGAACCAGCTGAACCAGAAGATAAAATTTCTAACAAACCATCAGACTCACAAGTTCCACCGAAGGTAGAAGTTGAACCTGATACTTGTTGCCATAAGAATTGGTCGTTAGCTTTCTGGAATTTGTTAACTAACAAATCAGAGTAAGCTCCTGCCAATGCAAAAGTTTCGTTGTAAGACCCTGGCTCCAATGCAGAGATACCTAAGTATTTCTTGTCCATGTCTTTCAAACACAATCCGTCCTGTGAAGTACGAGGACATACTGTGATGTTACGTTGGGTGAAAGCAGCTGAACCAGAGAATGTAGTAGAACAATTAGCATTCTGAATATACAATTCTACATCAAACAAGTTGATTGGTTCTTGGTACTTAACACCTTCTTGAATGGTGATGTACTCCATAGTACTACCACCATAAACAGCTTTTACAACGAGTTCTCCTGCAACTTCGTTGTTAAAGTCATTAAGGGCTGATACGTTTAGTGCCATAATAGTTTTCTAATTTAATTATTTCTTTTTATTTTTAATTTCGGCCATAGCCATTTTAATACGGTCGGCATTTTTTGCCTCCTCTACATTAAAACCACGTTTCATGGTTTCAACTTTGTCTGTGGTTGTCATAGTAGGTTCAGCAGCTGGCATGTCTTCCATCATAGCTACCTTTGCTTCCAATGCTGCCATCTTATCTTTCATTGATTTCATTTCCTCCTTAACAGATTCAACGATTGCTTCAACGATTTCTTCAATTTTAGCTTCGGGTGCTTCTACTACTTCTTCCATTTCTTCTTCAGTCTCGTCAACAGCCTCTTCAGCCATTTCAACTTTTTCTTCATCTTCTACTTCATCCACCATTTCAGTTTTTTCAACTTCTGCAATAGCTTCTTTGATATCTTCGATTGCATCCTTCATACCATCTTTGTAGCCTTCTTCTTCAGCTGCAGTACGTGGGGTTTCTTCGAATTTTTCGTTTGAAGTAGCTTCAACAAGATTAAAGTGTGACTTAACTAAGTCTTTTAATTCATTTGAAGTCATAGTATTTTATAAAAAAGGTTAAACATTCTATTGTTTACGTAATACATATATTTTGGATTGTGCATTACTTTTTAGGTGACCATTCAGCAATATCTGGCAATGTCCATTGCTTAGATAATTGTTGATAGCAAATAGCAGCTGCTTGTTTATTATCATATTCACCTGATAAGTCAGCTATACAACGAGTAATAAACTCGTCCTTTGTTTCAATTGGTGTTTTACTTGGTATTGGCATATCTATCTAATTTTTCAGAGAAATAACCCTCTACAGAGAATCCTTTTACTCTACCAGTTTTAACATATTCGTCCCATACTTGTTTATTATTTACTTTATAGATACCCATCCAAGTACCTTTAGGTAAATTAAAACCATATAGTTTAGATTTATCAGTTTCTGGGTCTTTAATTAACCATGATTCAGCTAAATAAACTCCATCAACTATGTCGTTAGGATTATGTTCAATGTTGACAGAGTCATTCAACTTGTCCTCCATTGTTTTATATGCTAATTGTTCAACGGTTGTTTCATCAAAATATACATAATATTCTTCACCGTTATCATCAGTACGTCTAATTAATTTATTAGGTACCATTAATGGACCTACTAACATTTGCTTTTCATCTAATTCAGCTTGTGCAAATGCCTCGTTTATTACAGTAGTATTTAATCCTGTTGTTTTGCCTGTATTTGAATCGATTGGTTTAGTTGATTGGGCTGAACCTAAACCTGGCAATTCAGCAGCTACTGCTTTTTTATTGTTAGTGTCTTCTTTATAGTATAATTTTGCTTTCCAAGTGTGACGACAGTTGTAACTACCTCTCCATTTGAATATATCATAGAAACCAAATTCCTTATTTTCGTTAGCTACAGATAAGCTGTTAATATCTTCCTTACGGAACAATAATTTTGCTTCCATCATTTTAGCACAGAAATCTCTATTCTTAGAATCAACTGGTCCATCGTATTGGTATAATACTTTATAAGAACCAAAATCTGCTACCGAACCTTTGTTTGGGTTAGATGTAATAGCAAATGCTTCCATTATAGCCGTATTATAGTTGTCTTTACTAACGGGCTTATATCCTTGTGACGATAGTTGTGACTCTGAAGTTCCAACGTTATATAATGCATCTAATATAGCATCCTGCTTATCTTGTGGTAACTGGTTAATATAATTAGGTAAACCTGAAGTATTAGCTTCCATAGTTTCACCTGCAACAGATTCTTTAGTTCCTTCATTAACTGCATCTTCATGTGATTTACAAGGCATATAGCCAATTACATCTTCACCATCTTTATATTCATGGTAACCATCACAACCCATTGATTTAGCTTTTTGTTCTGCTTCCTCTATTGTTAAATATACTGGTATATTATCAATTGAAGCAATAGCAGTAAATCTATCTAAATATTCTAATCTTTCACCAATACGTTTTCCTTGTAATACATCTTTACAATATGGAAGCATTTCAATCAAATAATGACTATAATCGTCACCTGCTAAAAATATGAATTGTGTATTTTCAATGTCATATCTTCTATCTAAAATTTCAAATACTTCTTCAGACCATACTTTACGTTGGTCAGCTGACATATCACCTAATGCCTTATCGTATGGTTTTAATTTAGTATTTAAGTCAACTAAATAATGTTTAGCTGATAATATTTTAATGTCTTTATCACTTGCTTTTTTACGTGCATAATGTAATGACTTTTTAAATAATGATGAATCGTATAATTCTTTGGCAGGTGCTTCTTTACTTAATTTTTCTGATGAACAGGCAATTAAATAAACCACTTTTTTCTTACCAAACGATTCTTTTTTATTATCACAGCCACAAACATCAACTTGACTAATTTGTGAAAATAAACTTTCTTTAATAATACCTTCCAATATAAGTTTTTCAGTGTCCTCCTTAGAGATTTCTTCAAATTCTTCACCTGCTTGTCTAAGTTTTTTTTCAGCCCAAGGTAAAGCTTCAGGACCACCCCAAAGCATATAAGATATCCAACCACATGCATCATAGTCATTTCTACTAACTGCTAATTCATAATTGTCTTTTTGTCTAATTAAAAACGAACGCATACGACGAATAGTGTCTAAACTGACAGATTCACCATTTGCTAATTGTTGGGCACGTACTTTACCTACTTGGGTAGCACAAGGATTACCTAATTCTTCATTTCGTTTGATTCCTGCTTTAGCATTTTCAACTGCTTTCTGTGGGTAATCATTATATGTTTCTTCAAATGTCTGCTTAGCAAACATCATGAAATCCTCTTCGATAGCTGGATGTTCAACTAATGCTACAGCATCAATACCACCTAATAGTGAATCCTCGTCTAATAATAGTTTTACTATTTTCATAATTTTCTTCTTTGTTGAATTCGTGTTTCAGCTTCTTGTGCTGATGATACATCACCTGCTAATACATAGGTTTTAATTACACCTCCACCAGAGGCAGGTCTTGCAGGATTAGGAAATAAACCACCTGGTGCATTACCAAATCCAGCTACTGATGGACCTGTTGGTACAGAACCTCCACCACCTGTTCCTCCACCTGCACCTCCTGAAGATGTAGTACCATTAAATTGTTGTTTTTTAATCACAGCTAATCTTGCTAAACCACCTGCAATAGCTACTGCTGCTGCAATTTGGGCACGAACAACAGATGTTGGGTCACCTGGGATTAATTGTGAAGCATATGCTTTACTTGCTGATAAATACGTTGCTAAGATTGTTTGAACAGCAGATAATGCTTTTTCTCTATTAAATGCTTTTTTAGCTGCCTCCTCGTTATCCTTATCGTATAATTGGTTTAATGATTTTAAATCATCAATCAAACTAAATGCTGAATCAAATGCTAA
>Ga0070752_1002162_pt1 | contig 12872 bp, 17 predicted proteins | sample VirMetDEL_Aug_30_FD_77440 | JGI IMG/M metagenome (GOLD analysis project Ga0070752, IMG submission 77440) | Aqueous microbial communities from the Delaware River and Bay under freshwater to marine salinity gradient to study organic matter... | ecosystem: Environmental > Aquatic > Marine > Coastal...
AATATTTTTTTATGTGAATTCATTAAAATGTTGGACGATGAAAAATTGGCTATCATGATTGCATGTTTCTTACATTGTGATAAACCTGAACTCGTTGAATATTTACAAGATTTAATTATGATAATACAAGACCATGAATCATATGATGACGAAATGTCTTCGTCCGAAGGAGAAGAGATTGAAGATTTTGAAGTAGTTAAAGATGAAAATGGATTCCTTTCACTGAAATAAAATTTGATATAATAATTAATCATATTAAAATAAAATAATTTATTCATTATAAAGATGTCTAAACCGAACTCAAAATCTACTCTTAAAGAAATAAGAGCATATGTGAGGGAAAAACGATTAAATAAACCTGAGATTAAATTGACGATGAATAAACCTGAACTTGTAGCAGGTCTCAAGAAACATGGTCATTGGGATCACAAGGGTGATGCTAAAGAAAAGTTAAAGGCAGGAGGTAAGAAACCTCCTATGACAAAGAAACCTAAGGCGAAACCTAAGAAGAAAGTAGAGACTGCTGAGGAAGCATACAAGAGACATTTCAGAGAATTTAATAATCCTAAAAAATATCCTGATTCAAAATTAAAGGAGTTCTTAGAAAATATCAAAAATAGACCTAAAAGTTATTATAAAGACAATGAATCACTTGAAAATAGTGATAAGGGGGCAGTAAGAGCAATAACACAAATTTTAAGAACACGTAATCCTAAACGAGATTATCGCAGAGTAGATCCGAGTTTATTTAAACCTCGTAAGGGTGATTTAGTTTTAAAATCATAAGTTTAATTCATTATTTAAAATTAAATCGTCTTTTATAATCAGATATTGATGCCCCCCTTGTTGGTTTATTCCACAGAATCCATCTCGACAGAGCCCCTGCAGTCATCGGAGCCGACCAATTTTCATTCTTTCTGTGCCTTGATAAGTATCTCTTTTTTCGCTCATCGTCTCTATGCTTTGTATAATCGGACATCCCACTTGCCCCGAAATGAACTGTTTTCGTTCTTCCATTTGACATAGTAAATACAGCCATGAGTTTTTTCTCAGGTTTCGTACTCTTTTTGATTACGACCTTCATTGCCTTCGCCATTTATGAATATTTAGATAAAAATTTGATTTTTTCTTATTTTGAAATCAATAAACAATCTTTGTGAGTAATTTATACTCGTAAATCGCAAAAAAAGAACAACAACTACTCTCAAATCGTTCATATTTAGTTAAATTTTTGATTCCGTGTATATTTAATTTCAAGTAGATATTTAAAGAGTAAAAATGAATCCTTACACGATTGAAGATATTCTCTACTGTAAAAGAGTCGGTTGCGACATGACTCTCAAAAAAGATTATCAAAAACTATGTGAGTTTGATGCTCTCACAAATCCTCGCAAGTTCTGTGGGAACAAGATCATATATCATTATCAACTTGAGAACCTTCTCAATTGTCGTAGAGATTCAAAAGGTTACAAGACTATCATGGAGTGGTTTGAAGATCCAGTATTAAAAGAGAAACTCTGGCAAGATACTATCAAAAGAAACAGAAGGGATAAAGCTCCGATTCCATCTCCTACAGATGTGTATGAATGTCACAGAATCAATAACGGTGCGATTGTTCCTTTCAAGGCATCTACTGCGAAATACATTTACAAGAAATACAATGCGACTTCTGTATTAGATTTTACGGCGGGTTGGGGAGGTAGGTTACTCGGTGCGTCTTCACTCGGTATAAAATACACAGGATATGATACTAATCTCAAATTGAAAAAGGGATATGATGACATGATTAAACTCTTAGGTATTGAAAATTGTGAGATGCGATGGAAAAGTTGTCAGGGTGAAAGCTTCTGTGATATTGAATACGATCTTATACTTACATCGCCACCATATGAAAATTTAGAATTGTATGAAGGTATGACTCCTTTTGAGAGTGAAAAACAATTTTACAGAGGGTTTCTATGTCCTACTATGGTCATAGCGTTTCTCAATATGAAAGATGGTGGTCACATGTGTATCAATGTGAGTCCAAAAATGTATGAAAAAATGATTAAGTATGGATGTCCTAAATGTAATGAAAAGATAGATTTACGACAACAACTCGGAAAACAATACAAAACTAAATCACAAGATTATATCTATGTCTGGCGAAAAGATTAAGTTCCTATATCATTCATTAATTTTTTTGTGAGTAATAATTCATCGCAAATCGTTCATGTTTGATGAAAAATTTGATTTCGACATATTTTGGAATCAATAAGCAATTTAAGGAGCAATAAATACTCGTAAAATCATATAAAAGAACAACAACTACTCGCAAATCAGGCCAGTTTAGTAACAAATTTGAGATACTGGATACAAAAGGTTTTAACACAAGAAACGAGTAACAACTAATCATGGATATGTCACTTATCGCTGGAATGCCTAAGGTTATCGCATACATTAAGTCGCAAGATGAGCGTATCAAGAAACTCAAAGATGAGATTGAAGAGTGGGAAGAAGTCGCTTCAGAGTATTGGGTGGAGACACCCAGTCAATTAGCGACATGGATGTCAGCATCAATCCATGAAGATGATGAAGTATATTCAAAGTATATGGAACCTCTTGAACTCAGAGATGAAAATGAAAAACTCAAAGCAAGATTAGAAGAAGCGTCACACCACGCAGAAGCGTGGGAGGATTCATTCAATGATGTCAAAGAAGAACTTGAAGAACTCAAAGAAGAACTTGAAGAACTCAAAGAAGACACGCATCTTGAAGAAGAAAATGAAAAACTCAAAGAATGTCTCAAGGGTTACTGGAGTGATGGAAAGTTAGGTGATACTGATAGTTGGACTACTCCTGATAGTTGGAGAGAAGAACTTGAAAAATACGATAAATATGATGGAGATGACTGGGCGTGGGGATATGGATTCACTGTGAATAATGGTAAATATCGTATTAACATGGCGGGGGGTGGAGACCATTGGGAAGATTATGTAATCAAAAAGGATGGATGTTTCATTCATAACAAGGATGGAATGAAGAAGGTAAGAACATTCATAAGTTGCCCTGAAGGTAATTACCTGAAGGTTGTAGAACTCGGCGACCCAGATTACGAGTTAGATGAAGGTGAAACAGATATGTTTGAAATGGTAAAGGAATGTTTCATAGAAGATATTATGGAGTATGAAGAAGATGCTTAGTCAAATCTAATCTCAAAATGCCCTCTTCTAAATTTAAATTTCGGTTGTAAATCATCTTTATTAATTTTTTTTTGTTCAAGAGTCTTTTTCATCTTGGGTGATATCTTCATTTCAATTTTAGTACGAATCTTAGGATCTTTATTGAATTCTTGTATTGCCCTACGACATGTAGGTATATCACAATGATTTGCGACTAAAATACCATCTTGATAAATTGCATCATGTGTTAAATACTCAGTAAATGAAATCATATAACCATTACGTGAATAATTAATTAATCTTTTAGCCCTCTGTATCATTTCAGATTTTTCCCTGTAATTTAATTCTTCATTACATTTCTGTTCGCTTAAATATTTTAACAGGTCTTGATTTGTATAAAATTCAGGGTAATCATTATTCCAACTAATATCGTATTCATTCAAAGTTTCAATGAATACCGAGTTTAAATCATTCTTACTGTATTGTTTAGGATCATCAATAGGTATATCATATGTATTGATAATTTCAATGATATCTTTTTTAGTGAAAGATTTATGAATATGCGAAGCAACCGATTTATCTGTCATAATAATATTATCAAATAAAAAAATATTTATGAATAATAAATGAATGTCTTAGAATTATTTTCAGGCACTGGTTCAGTTGGAAAAGTATGTGAAATGTTAGATTGGAATGTCGTTTCAGTTGATATGATATTACCTGCTACTCATAAATGTGATATCATGGATTTTGATTACAAACAATATCCCAGAGATCATTTTGATATCATATGGGCTTCACCTCCATGCACAAATTATTCAAAATTACAAGATTGTTGGATAGGTAGAATGAGGAAAGGACAAATATATACAAAAGAAGTTCAGGCACAAGAAATGAATAACGATGATAAATTAGTCTTGAAAGCACTTGAAATCATAGAATATTTTAATCCCCATTGGTGGTTCATTGAAAATCCAGCAGGTTCAAGAATGAAAGAAAGACCTTTCATGAAAAATCTTCATAATTATGTCGTAGATTACTGTATGTATTCAGATTGGGGTTATAGAAAAAGAACTCGTATATGGACGAATAGAACAGATTTTAATCCTTTACTTTGTAATAAACAATGTGGTAACATGATAGATAATCTTCATAAGACTAATCTTGGTAATAGTGAAAGGAAACTTAGAACAGAGGGTAATGGAGTATCTCAACATGAAGCATATAGAATACCTGAAAAATTAATATTAAGTTTATTTTCACAATAAAATATGATGTCAATATTATAATGGATTTGGAACTCATAAGCAAAGCTACTGACGTAAATTCGAAATTACCTCGCTCTGTAGCATTTTTAATTCCATCTACAACGAATGGTCGTGATTGGGAAAAGGCAGAGGATACATATCTATGGAATGTATTATGTAAATCTTTAGATCTTCACATGCCCCCACATGATATTAAATTATTCATAGGTTATGATGAAGATGATAAAATATATTCAGTAGCTGAGGAAAGATTAAAATTCAGAGCAGTGTTCTCAAAATTTAAAATTGAATGGTTTCCACAGGATGAATCGTTAAAAGGTAAAGTTACAAGGATTTGGAATAGTTTAGGTGAAGAGGCATTGAAACAAAATTATGAATATTTAAAGGTCTTAGGCGATGATATTAAGATCCCAAATGATAATGGATGGTTAGGATGTATGATTAATAAATTAAAGAAGAATCAAAATATAGGATTCTCTGCAGGATGGAGTAACAATGATGCGATCCCTACTCAATTTTTAATTCATAAAACACATATTAATATATTTGGATTCATATACCCAAATGAAATACCTAACTGGGGATGCGATAACTGGATGTATGATGTTTATCCCAATAAGTATCGTATCTGGTTACGTGACTTTCCATTACTTAATGTCGGTGGAACGCCAAGATATGATATACAATTCAGTGAAAAATATGTGGAAGCGATTGTCCGAAGATACAAGCCTAAATTTAATAAATATTTGTCAGAAAAAAATAACTGAGTTAAATATAATGCCTCAGAATAAGAAGAAGATACATGTAACCAAACCAATTGATGCTCTTAGAGAATTATTTGAAGGGCAACAGTTAGAGATTAATGAACTCGCTGAAACTGTTAAGAAGCAACAAGATGAAATTAGAACTCTTAAGGCGAAGTGGTCGGCTAAGGAATCATTAGAACGTGAGGAAAAGGAAAGATTAGAACGTGAGGCAGATACAAGTTGGTTCTGGGCTGCAAGAACTTCAGATTAGTGCGTTTATATTCTCAAAATAATTTATATTTAGTTGATATAATGAGTTTAATTGGACGAGTTTATAAATTATCCGCACCTAACTGTGATAAAATTTACATCGGTAGTAGTTACTGTAAATATCTTTCAGTACGAACAGCACATCATCGTCAAAGTCATAGAAATGGATGGAAAGATTATCAAGGATTATTTGATGAAGGTGATCCAAATATTGAAGTTTTAGAAGAGATTCAATTAAATGACAGAAGTGAATCATGGAAACTCAGGGCTTTAGAAGAGAAACATGTAAATGAAAATGATAATTGTATTAATCAGAGGCGTTGTTATTTAACACCCGAACAAAAAATTGAAGTTAGAGATGCGTCCATAAAGAAATATCATGCATCACCTTTAGGTAAATTAGCATTGAGAAAAGCGAATTTAAAACAAAAATTAAAAAAGGCAAAAAATAATACACAAGTTAAAACTATTCCTGTTTCAACGACAAGTATGATTAAACAAATTGAAGATGAAATTAAATTCATTACGGGGCAACAGAAGTTACTAAAGTCGGAAGCGAGTCAAACGCATCAGTAATGATTTTGCGATACTTTTCATGTTCTTGTTTCAGTAATGTATTTTCATCGTATAACTTCTTCATATTTTCTGCATCAACTTTCGTCTCTTCATCAATACTTTCAAGTTGATGAATTAATTCTCCATGTTCTTGTTTCAGTGTTGTATTTTCTTCTTTTAACCCTTTAATTAAATCACATTGATTACTAATTTGCCTTTTCATGTCAATGATATCTTGTTCTGTAATACCCTCTGTTTTCCAGATAGTATTAAAATGAAGATGTTCTTCTTTTGCCTTTTCAAGTTGTTCTTTTAGATGATCATTCCCCTTTTGGAGTTCATCAATTCGATTTTGAAGATTCTTAATTAATGTGGGATTATTACCCACTCTACTACTATTCTCCAGTTCAGTGATAGTTGTATTGAGTTTATTGATTGTATCGTTCATTTTTGTGAGTTGGATTAATTTAGTATGATTATCTTTTTTGAGTTGATCCATCTGTTCTAATTTTACTTGTGACTTTTGATATTCAATTTTCAGTGCTATATATTTATCTCTCTTTATTACATACGCTAAACAAATATCTGGTTTGCGACAGGCACTCTCAATAGTAGAGGGAGAACCCTTTTTAAGAGCATCATTGGCTGGATATCTTTTATTCTTTGAATACATCTTCTTTGAAGACATTTTACACACAATCTAATTACTTGAATAAACTTTAAATCAAAATCAAATTTTTTCATAAACCGTAATACCCTTTATTAACTCCTAACTCTTCAATTAATTGATAATATTCTTGAGGATTTTTATCTTTTAAATTTTTTGATAATACTTGAGTGATTGCTCTCCATGTTTCAATTAGTTGAATCTGTTTCTCAAGTGATGCAATCTTGTTCTCTAAATTTTTAATATGAGTATTTTTAATGAGTTTTCTACCCTCTGCCTTTTCATGTCTCAATTTAATAATCTCCTGAATATACAAGATAGTAGGTTCTGCAATTTTTTTATTATCTTTAGAATTAGATTCTCTGCCGATAGTATTCAACCATCTGTCTCTGTATTGTTTCTTTCTTGCTCTGTTATCATTATTAAATTCAAAATATGTTTTAATGAATTCATCTATATTCTCTTCTACGAATTTGTAATCTATCATCTACGACAACTAATATTCAAATGATGTATTTAAGTGATTTACACCTAAGGTGTAATTTTTAATCAAATTTTACAGAAAATGAAAAAGATAAATAGAATCCTAACATGTTGAAACAGTTTTATGAAAATATAGCATTTTTTTACACCTAAGGTGTAATTGATATAATTTTGAAAGATAGACAGATTAATCGTAAGATAGAATTTAAGTCATAGATGATGTCTTCTATAATATTCATATGCCTCCTGAACTTCTCTAAACTCATCTTCTGTATTTTCACCTGTTTTATCAGGGTGAGTAGCTCTGACTGCGTCTCTATAAGCTCGTTTCATATCCTCTTGTGATGCACTCTGTTTCAAACCGAAAACAGAATATGGATAATCATACGCACGTGGTTCATCATCATCAAAATCACATGGATGAGATCTTCTACCGAAGTCGCCAAAGGGGTCAAAGTGTCGCCACCTATCTCTATCCCTCTGTCTCATTTCCTCTTCAAACTCTTCCTTTTTACGTTTGATTTCATTTAGATAATCTTGATAGTAATCGGGCATTTTAGTGAATCCACCAGCATGGGGACCATTCCAAAATGGATATGCTGTAGATTTCATATTGAGACTTAACGATAAATAATATCAACATTTAATTTTTAGATGCTTTCTTAAAATTGAAGTCGAAGACATCTTTCTCTTTAACTTCCTTATCTTTTTTGATACTTGATTCTACATCTATCCAGAGTTTAGTCATAGGCATAGGGCAACCTTTCTTCGCACATGAAGTATCTTTCACATCCTTAACCGATGATTTGTATTTTTTAGATTTCGCTTTATTTTTCCCGTAACCCATTTTATATTTATCAGATTTATTTTTTTTGAAATCTCATATTATAAATATGTCTTTGATACTAACTTCATCTCAAGATCCAAGTAATATACCGCAGTTCTCTACATCTGCTCCATATCAGTACCGAAATGACTTCAGATCAGGATTAAAAGTTCCACCTAATTCTGAAATCGCTGTAGAGAGTGTTAAGTTAAATCGTAATCCTGCTTTAGATTATGAACAGTCTCAAGTCACATTATTTTGGTTTGGTGAAAGATTAGAAGTGAATGCATCATTAGATAATTCCATGTCGTGGATTATTCCGAGTATTAACAGGATAGATGCGAATTTATCACCTGAAGATTTTAGAGAAGAGTTTGAAAAGATGATTAAGACTGCTCTGTCACTTCATCCTGAAATAGATACAGTGAATGGAGTAACTATGACTCCCGTCCATGCTACATCTTCTGTAATAAATCCATTTCAAGGATATCGTTACAATATTAATCAAGTAGGAGCATCTGCTACATCCGCTGTCCCACCCTCAGGTTATGAAAAAGAAATATTTGGAGATCTTCAGTGGAATGGAACGACTGCTACGGCTGATGGTGATGATACTTACTTTCAGTTACAACCTACAGATGATGTTGGTGGCCCGATATCATTATTTGGTGGTAATGTAACTTTTGATACTTTTACAGGGAACAACTGGACTGTAGGTTTAGCAAGACCAATATACAATTCTGGAGTAGATTTTGTTGAAGCGAATCCTACATTAGAACATACATTTAGTTTCGCAGATGTTGGACTCGGTCCAGATGAAGATCAATTATATGATTATGCAGCTCAGGTCGGTTTAGATAATGTTCTTAGATTATATCATTTAGTTCCTGATCCTGAAGGTAACGGTTTCATGGAGATGAAGGAGATTATTTATTATCAGAAAAATAATACAGCAACGGCCGCGAATAATGGTGACAACTCTTCATTCGCTACAGGGACTCCAATTCCATCTGGTTCAATTACTGATATCACATTCAGAGTTGAAAATGAAAAGGTAATTATCAGTGCTTCAGGTAAAGTTGTAGTTGAAACGAATACAATTTCATCCGCATCATTTAAAGACCAAGTTCCAAAACCTGTGAATCAAAACTGTTGGAAGATGTATCCTACTGCTGGTCTTTGGGAAACTGGTGATGATTTAAATGTATCTACATATGAATGTCGCACAAGTTCAACGATTCATAGAAATATTCTACCGAATAACTGGGCGTTTAAATCAATCATACATGCTGATATGGATAATGTATTCCTTGACATAAAAGAAGGTGGGGCAGTTGATTTAGATCCTCTATCACCTACCATTGGTCATTATAAAGTTCAAAGACCATGGTCGGGTGCTGATTATTGGCCTCAGTCAGTAGATAATAGACCTTTAATGAAAAGATTCACTTCAGATAGTGGTGAAACAGGTGGAACATCCCCTTATGTGCGACCTTACAAGGGTTTAGATCACAGTAGATTAGAAGATTATGAACCAATATTTATCATGGGTAAATCTGATAGATATACAGATGGTAAAGTTCAAGAATTTACTCCAAATAGTATGAATGTATTAGGATTCTCACCTTTTGCTGTCGCACCTCTTCAAAATTCAGTTAGTGCGACTGGTCCCCGTGCTGGTGGAGCATCATTCACATCTACTACAAGACCAAGTATGACATCAGAACACTCTACATTCATAAGAGTACCGACTCTCAATCACAAGACATTTAATTTTGGAACAGGTAATCCATCTAAGATCTTATTCCAAGTTCCAAGATTCGATAATAGTGGTGCTGAAACAGGAGCATTATTCTTTCAAAATCCAGATAAAACATATATTGATTTAAATAATCCTACTCCAATTACTCTTACAGATTTAGACGTTCATCTTGTAAGGAAGGATGAAAAGTTCGCAAAGGATTTAACTGGTTCAACTGAAGTCATGTTTCATATCAGATCTAAGGCAAAGATGTAAATTAAATTTCTATCTTTTATCTATCTTTTATTTTGTTTATTCATATTATAAATGGATAAATTATTACCTGTAATTGAAGTTGAAAAACCAGAACCTGAACCAATACCAGATAATGTATTACCTGAATCTGGAGATGGGAACATGGATTTAATTGATACATTACATGCTGAGGCAGAGCAAGAATCAGATGATATTATCACAGTTGAAGAACGTGATATACCTGAGGAGGATGATGTCTTTGGTGATGCCCCACCTCCTCGCGTTAAACCTCTTGAAGTAGAAGAACCTTCGCAAAGCACAGAATTTACACCAGAACCTAAAAAGGGAAAACGTAAATATACTCGTAAAGCACCCATGTCAGATAAACAGAAGGAACATCTTGCAAAGATTCGCAAGATTGCTATTGAAAAAAGAAAGGCAGAAAAGGAACGTAAAATTAAAGAAAAGGAAGAGGCAGTTATAGCGAAGGCAGAAAAGAAGATACTCGCTGACAAAGAAAAGCAACTCAAAAAGGAAAAGGCAGAACAAGAGGTTATAAATTCACAACTCAAAAAAGAACCTGTTGCTGACTCTGTCGTGCAGCAAAATGGATTCACAAAACAAGATTTAGATAGTGCTGTATTATCAGCGATATCACAATATGATACTTTGAGAAAACAACAAAAGAAAGAGAAACGTGAAGCTCAGGCTAAGGAAATGAAAGAGGCAAAGATGCGTGAGACACTCGCGAGAGCAATACAACCTCAGCAACCTACTAATGATCCATGGAGAGGGTTCTTCACTTAAAAACGATTCATTATAAATTCATAGATGACAAAACAATTGAAACGATTAAATATTAAACCTCCTTACAATACGATGCCTATACCCCCAACAGGTCATAGATACATAACTTTTAGAAGAACTACAAAAAAGACTTATTTTATAGTTACTGTGAAACAGACTGGAGCAAGACAATTCATATCTAAGAAACTCGCACTATGTTATAAATTCATAATGTTATTAAAAATTAAATCTAAATATTATACAAATGGCAAGTGGAACAGAAGCAAGACCACCTCAAATCTTTCCTGTAAAAGATCCACCTAAAGAGAAACCTCGTAAAATTACGCATCCTAATTTACCCGAATTACCATGTATAATGACTTTAGTGATGCCGACTAAATCTGGAAAGAGTACGATTTTGAGTAATATGATTTTAAGGGATGATTTTTACAAAGGAGCAATGGATAATGTGACGATAATGAGTAATACGATTGATCAGGATGTTACAAGTAGATTTTTAAGGAAAGCATGTGATTGCTATACTGGTTATGATGATAATGTCTTAGCGGGTATCATAGAACAACAGAAATCTTTTGAAGACGATGACCGACCTTTTATTGGTATGATATTTGATGATATTTTAGGTTCAGTGAAAAGGAATTCATATTTAAATCATTTAGTTACAAGATCAAGGCATTATGGTGTAGGATTACTCGCAATATCTGTTCAGAGTTTCAAAGCGGTAGGACCAACGATTAGGAATAATACCAACGCATTCATCTGTGGAAATTTACAGAACATGTCTGAACTCGATAAGATATCTGCAGAATTTTCAGGCATGTTTGGAGGTGATGAAAAATTTAGAAAAATATATGCGAAGGCAACAGAACAAAGATATGATTTCTTATTTTTAGATTTACAGAGTAATCCCGCAAGAGCATTTAGAAATTTTGAAGAGCAAATAGCTGAAGGTGAAAATTTACTCTTTGAAGGTAACAATGTTGCCGTCGCCATACCAGAGTGAAACACACTCATCCATGAAATATGGATTAGGTGAAGTCACATAAACTTTCTTTTTTGAATTATGAATCAACATTAAATCATGTATTGATTCACTTGGAATAATTTCATGTAACATATGATGTCCTGTAGTTTGAAATACTAATCTTGCTTTCCAAGTATTATAAATATCCATCTGTTGTTTTTCATATGTTCTTCTTTCACATGTAATCATTATATTTAGAAATAATGGATTTTTTGATGAAGACCCCATCACAGCATTGTATGGTAACCTCTTTTTATCATCATTCCATGTAGTGAATATTTCATCCTTATCACTTAAAGAACTTAAATCTTGAATTGGGAATGCGTCACAATCTACATACCATCCTCCAAATTCATATAAAATTAAATATCTTATGAAATCACATCTTTGAATTGGATATCTGAATGAATTCCATAAATCTACATAATGTAAATATTTATCACATATTAATTCTTCACATTCTTTAAGTCCCCACATTTTGTATTCATATCCATGTAATTCACAGAACTCTTTAGTTTCACTCGTACATCTTTGAAACGAAGGTATTTCATGTAAATCTTTATCTTTAAATTTCCAGAACACCTGATGAATAATTTTAGGAATATGCGAAGCAACCGATTTATCTGTCATAATTTATTTATCTCATAAAATAATTAAAATAAAAACAACTTATATAAAATGTCTATGTATGGTTACTCTGAAGCCTTATCTCAAGGCACTGCCTTTAACGCTCGTGTAAAAAATTTCAATGATGGTGTTCTACTACATAATGAAGAGGCACGAGAAAAATTTAAAAAAGATACACAACAGAAAAAAGATGATATTTCCAATGATAAAACAAAATCAGAAGAAGATGAGGCGTTATATGGTTTCAAGGATGGAACTGGGACGATAAGTTCTGGTATCGGTTTAGTTCAAGCAGGGGCATCTATTCGTGAAAATGGTTTAGGTGGGTATGCTTCAAAAGAATTGAGTGAGCGTGCGAATAATATAAAAAATACCGCACATGCGATTGTTTATGGCGAACCTAAACCTAAACCTAAAACATTAGAATTAGGTGAAGTAGGTG
>Ga0070752_1002165_pt1 | contig 12866 bp, 9 predicted proteins | sample VirMetDEL_Aug_30_FD_77440 | JGI IMG/M metagenome (GOLD analysis project Ga0070752, IMG submission 77440) | Aqueous microbial communities from the Delaware River and Bay under freshwater to marine salinity gradient to study organic matter... | ecosystem: Environmental > Aquatic > Marine > Coastal ...
CAGATGCCCATCCCCTCGGTCGAACCGATTCCCTTGCCGCCCATGCTGGTGCGTTTGGCCGTGCCCGAGGACGCGCAGGAAGCGTCGTATTTTGCCGCATCGGCGAGAATCTCGAGCTTCTGAAGGACGGTTTGGGTAGCCATTCGTTCTATATATGTTCCACACAGCCCCCTGCCAATGTCGAATGATGCATCGAGGCGGTTTCAGGCACACAAACCGTGCAGGTACCAGTCGGGAGGGCCGCCCCGGCCATCGCCGATGATGCCCAGGCGGTAGATCCAGTACCGCCGGCCGGCTTCGTCCTCGATCCGGTAATAGTCACGCAACCGCGCGCCGCCGCGTTCGCGCCACCATTCAGGCGCGATGCGTTCGGGCCCTTCAACCCGTGCCACCTCGTGCACTTGCCCGCGCCAGCGAAACCGCTGCGGATAGCCGTCGGGCGTCGCATAGAGCACGGCAATGCTTTCGGGGCTGTCGAGCAGCTTGAACGGGCGCGCATGGAAAGCGAGCTGCCCTTGCGAGGATGCCTCGGGTTCGAGCGGCGGCTGCCAGCGCTGCGCGCGCTCGGGAATATGGCTGGCAAAGGGCACGGGGCGGGTAACCGCCTGCGCCCCGAGACGGACGGTCAGCCGGTCGATACAGGCCGCCAGCGACGTGCCGTGGGTTTCCGCCGCGGTCTCGATATCGTCCTGGGCAAGTGCCAGCGGTTCCGCCCAGCTGGCCCGCAGGCGCAGCATCTCGATCCCGAACCCGGCATCCACATCGTCGAGCCGCGCCGCGAACAGCCGGACGATATGCGCCGGATCGCGTGTCGCGGCCGCCAGTTCGAGCCGGCGAACCACCACTTCGCCATCGACGCGCCACAGCCCCAGTTCGAGACGCCGGGCACCCTGCCCCTGCCCCTCGAGCTCGCGCGCCATGTCCCCGGCAAGATCGGTGACCACCGTATCGAGCAACTGGCGATGGCGGATCGGTTCGAGCAAGCGCCGCTGGACCAGCGGCACCTGCTGCGGAACCACGGGCAGCAGCGGTTCGGGCACGCGGCCGAGCAGCTGGTCGAGCCGGACCAGCGGGTTGGCGGCAGGCGATTTGCGATTGCGGAAACGGCGCTGGATCGCATCGCGCCCCAGGGTCGCGATCTCGCCCAGCCGCTTGAGTCCCAGCCGGCGCAACACGGTCACCACATCCTGGTCGAGCCGCAGCGCGGCCACGGGCAGATCGGACAGGGCGCGTTCGATCGCTTCGTCCCCCTCGACGATAGCCCCGTCGCGGCCATGATGCGCCAGCGCCCAGGCGGCCCCGGCGGTTGGCGCAATCGCCGTGCGAACCGCCAGCTGCCGCTGGGCAAAGGCCTGCTGCACATCGGCAAGCAGCCGGTTTTCCCCGCCGAAGAGATGCGCCACCGCGGTCACATCGACCAGCAGCCCGTCGGGCGGGTCGAGCGCGGACCACGGCCCCCAGCGCTGCGCCCAGATTGCCAGGGTCTCGAGAAAGCCGAGATCGCCCGCCGGATCGCTGGGCGCGGTGGCGATTTCGGGGCAGAGCGTACGCGCATCGGCGAGCATCATGCCCTTGTGCGCGCCGGCAGCGGCCCCCGCACGGTTGACCGCCTCGATCCGCGGGCCGTGCGCCGTGTCGGCGATCAGCACCAGCGGCCCCCTGTCCAGCACGCGGCTGTGCTCGTCCGCCATCACGCGCCAGCGGTCGATCGCCAGCGCGGGCAGCCAGATCGACAGGATGCGGCGGGACCGCGATGATCCCGCCTCCCGCAGGCTCACGCCCGGCGCAGCGGATGGCGCAAGCGCAACCCGGCCGCCCAGTTCGCCGCCGCCTCTCCGGTTTCTTCGTCCGGCTTGCGGGCCATCAGCCCGCCCTGCTCCTCGCCCAGCACCCATTCGCCCGGCGCATGCGCGCGCGCGCGGAACAGCTCCGCCCGCCAGCGGGGAGTACCGGGGGCCCGCTGGTTCCAGTGCGGCGCAGGCGAAGGGGCCGAGGCGACTTCCCAGCGCATGCGTGCCGAAGACAGGTCGCGCGCGGCATCGAGCCGCACGAGGAACAAGGGCACCCCGTGCCTTTCGCTCGCCAGCGTCAACCGGCGCGAGGCAGTGAAATCGAGCGCCTTCGGATTGCCGGCAATCTCTCCCAGCACGAAGGCCAGATCGCGGCAGCGCAATCCTTCTTCCAGTGCGAAGAGCGCATCTTCCGCCTTTTCCGCCAGGACATGGATCACCCTCCCCTGCAGGGTCTGTGGCAGGCCGGCGCGATAGGGCCGACCCACCCGCCGCGCGGCCTCGCGCGTCTGGACCCACAGCACGCTGCGCCGGTCCTGCGCTTCGTCCCCGGCTTCGCGCGGTAGGCAGCGGGCATCATCGAGCGCCAGCGCCAACGCGGCGGCGCAGCCCGCACTCTCGCGCGTGGAGGCGAAGACCTCGTTGTGCAGCGCCAGACCCTGATGTGCCGCCAACCCGGGGCGCCACCGCGTGCTGCGCCGTGCGGACAGCGCGGCAACATCGGTAAAGGCCGTGAACGGCAAGGAGACAGGATCGGGTTGGGACATGACGGAACGACTCGTTTGTTCCTTTTATGTTCCATATCGGAGCGATTCGCAATTCGGCGGACCCAGTCATCCCCCAATCACACGATCCGGGACCGAACCGCGCGCTCGTACATTGATCGGGTAAATCCAACTCAAGGAGACACCATGAAACACGCCGCAGGGAACCCCGACGAACTCAAGGAACAGTTCTGGAAGGCACTGGCAGATTCGCCCTTCCTCTTCCTCCAGCTCGACGGCCAGAGCTCTACCGCAGTGCCGATGAGCCCGCAGCTCGACAAGGATGCGAACAGTTCGATCTGGTTCTTCACGCATACCAAGAGCGATTTTGCCAAGCTCGGCCGCGCGACGGCCACTTTCGAGAGCAAGGGCCACGAGGTCTTTGCGCGCTTTGGTGGCACGCTGACCCGCGAGACCAGCAAGGAGCGGTTCGACCAGTTCTGGAGCAATTTCGTCGAAGCCTGGTACGAAGGCGGCAAGGACGATCCCAATATCCTGTTCCTGCGCATGGATCTCGGCGATGCCGAAATCTGGAACGGCGACCTGGGCCTGCTCACCACTGCCAAGATGGCGCTGGGCAAGACCGTGGTCGACGAAGCCGAAGAAAAGCACGCGAAGAGCGTCGACCTCTAGGATTTCGTCTCCGGGCAAACAAAGGGCCGCTCCCACATGGGGGCGGCCCTTTTCATGTCCGGCATCGCTTGTCGGCTATCCCGTTCGCTCGGCGCAATGGCGCGGTCCCGGTTCCGCCGCTGGCGGCGCTGCGCTCAGCCGCCGAGAATGGCGGGGAACAGCCCGGTGACCAGGATGATCGCTACGGCCAGCGGGCACAGCCACGCCAGCAGGAAACGCCAGATTCCGAACGCCAGGGGCGACAGGCCGGTGGTCGTACGCAGCAAGTTCGTATCCGCCTTCCAGCCGATGAATATCGACGTCAGCAGCGCCCCGATGGGCAGCATGACCTTGCCTGTGAAGCCATCGACCGTGTCGAGGATATCGGTATCCGCGAACAGGTCCCAGAAGCCCAGCGGGCGGACATCGGACCACACGTTGTAGCCCAGCAGACAGGCGATCCCGATCAGGAACGCACCGCCGCCGAAGATCAGGGCCGACTTGGGCCGGCTCCAGCCGCGCTCGCCGATCCCGTAGGCGGTCGGCACTTCGAGCAGCGAAATCGAGCTGGTGACCGCGGCGACCAGGATCAGCAGGAAGAACAGCAGGCCGAACAGCGCCCCGCCGGGCATCGTCTGGAAGGCGAAGGGCAGCGTCTGGAACACCAGCGTCGGACCGGCAGCGGGATCGAGCCCGACTGCGAAGACGATCGGGAAGATCATCAGACCGGCAAGCAGCGCCACACAGGTATCGGCGATCGCGATGATCGCGGCCGTCGGGCCGAGCGCGCTGCCTTCCTTGATATAGGAGCCGTAAGTGATCAGCCCGGCCACGCCGAGCGAGAGCGAGAACAGCGCCTGGCCAAGCGCCGAGTTCATGACTTCGGGGGTGAGTTTCGACCAGTCGGGGGTGAACAGGAACGCCGCTGCGTCGCCGATGTCGCCTTCGATCGCGCCATAGATCACCAGCCCGACAAGCAGGACGAAGAACACCGGCATAAGGTAGGTGGCGGCCTTCTCGATGCCCGAACTGACGCCGCGCGCAACGATGTAGAGCGTCAGCCCCATGAACAGGAAATGCACTGCCAGGAGCAGACCGGGATTGGCGAACATGTCGCCCAGCCGCTGCTGGATTTGTTCGCGGCTTTCCCCCGCCAGCGCGCCGCGGAACGGATCGCCTGCCATTATGGCCTGCGCGAGGTCGCTGCCCATCACGCCGACGTAATACAGCACCCAGCCGGCAACCACCGAATAGAACGCCACGATCAGGAAGGCGGCGAGCGCGCCGACCGCACCGAACACCGACCATCCCGGGCTCGCCTGAGACTGCGCCGCCACCCGGCGAATCGAGCCGATCGCGTCGGTCTGGCCCACGCGTCCGATGAATATCTCCGACAATACCAGCGGCAGGCCGAGCAGGAACACGCAGGCGATGTAGACGATGACGAATGCGCCGCCCCCGCTTTCGCCCGCCAGCGTCGGAAACCGCCAGATATTGCCCAGCCCGACCGCGGCCCCCACCGCGGCAAGGATGAATGCCGTGCGCGAGGACCAGCCCTCGCCCGTCGAACTCGTGGTGGCGACCATGTTCAGATTGTTCCTCTCAAACCGCGGCGATCCCGGCCGCGCCTCACATGTCCGCCCTTAAACACACAATCTTGCGAGAATCCAAGCTTCGCTTTGCCATCGTTCCCGTGCTTGCTAGTGGGTGCCCATGTCCACCACCTTCCAGCTCGATACCAGCACCAGCAGGGCCAACCCCACTCCCCAGCCGATGAAGCGGCTGACGGTCCCGAAAATCCGCGCGCACAAGGCGGATGGGGAAACCGCCAAGCCGCTGGTGATGCTGACCGCTTACACCGCGCGGCAGGCGCAATTGCTCGATGCGCATTGCGATATGCTGCTGGTCGGGGATTCGCTGGCGCAGGTGATCTACGGCCTGCCCACCACCATCCCCGTCACGCTCGACATGATGGCCACCCACGCCGCGGCGGTCGTGCGCGGCAGCTATCATTCGGTGGTCGTGGTCGACATGCCTTTCGGGTCGTACGAACAGTCGCCCCAGCAGGCCTTCGAAAGCGCGACCTTCCTGCTCAAGCAATCGGGCGCGGCCGCGGTCAAGCTCGAAGGCGGCGCGCAGATGGCGGAAACGGTCAGTTTCCTCAACCAGCGCGGCATCCCGGTGATGGGCCATGTCGGGCTCACCCCGCAGGCGGTGAATGTGCTGGGCGGCTATGCCGCGCGCGGCCGCAGCGACGCCGAGGCGGAGAAGATCGTCGGCGATGCGCGCGCCCTCGACGAGGCGGGCGCCTTTGCCATCGTGCTCGAAGGGGTGCTCGAACCCATCGCCATCGAGGCGACCGGTGCAGTGTCGTGCCCCACCATCGGCATCGGCGCCTCGGCGCAATGCGACGGGCAGGTGCTGGTGACCGAGGACATGCTGGGCATGTTCGAGAGGGTCCCGCGCTTCGTGAAGAAGTATGCCGACATCGCCGGGGTCATCGAAACGACCGTGGCGCAATATGCCGAGGAAGTGCGGGGCCGCAGCTTCCCCACTCCCGACCAGACCTATCAGCCGAAGAGCTGACAACCGGGCGCAGACCATGGAAACAATCCGCAATTACTACACGTTTTCGTTCGGCTTCACCGCGGTCTGCTTCGCGCTGGCCGCATGGTATGGCTGGTCGAGCACGGGATCGATCACCGCCACGCTCGGCATCCTGTGGATCGTCGTCGTGCTGTCGATTCTCGAAGTGTCGCTGAGCTTCGACAATGCGGTGGTCAACGCCACCGTGCTGCGCGACATGGACCCGGTCTGGCAACAGCGGTTTCTGACCATCGGCATCCTGATCGCCGTGTTCGGCATGCGGATCGTGTTCCCGATCGCGATCGTCGCCATCGCGGCACGCGTCGGGCCGCTCGAGGCGGTTTCGCTATCGCTCAACAATCCGGCGGAATACGAACGGATCGTCTCCGAAGCGCATATCGGCATTGCCGGCTTCGGCGGTGCCTTCCTGGCGATGGTCGGGCTGACCTTCTTCTTCGACAACGACAAGGAAGTGCACTGGATCGCCGCGATCGAGAAGACGATCAACAAATTCTCGAATGTCCCCGCAGTCGAGATCGGGCTGGTGCTCGTACTCGTCTACTGGGTTTCCACCCTGCTCGTTCCGGCCGACAAGATCACCTTCCTCACTGCCGCAGTTCTCGGCCTGGTGACCTTCATCGCCGTCCACGCGATCGCCGCGATCATCGAGGAACGCGAAGCGGCCAAGAAAGCGGCCGGCCAGATCGTGAAATCCGGTCTCGGCGGGTTCCTATATCTCGAAGTGCTCGACGCAAGCTTCAGCTTCGACGGCGTGATTGGGGCCTTCGCGCTGTCGAACAACATGGTGATCATCGCGCTGGGCCTGTCGGTCGGGGCGATGTTCGTACGTTCGATGACGATCCACCTCGTGCGGACCGGCACGCTGGCGCAGTATCGCTATCTTGAACACGGGGCCTTCTGGGCGATCATCGTGCTGGGCGTGATCATGCTGCTGTCGGCGCGCTATCACATTCCCGAAACGATCACCGGGCTGCTGGGCGCGGTGCTGATCGGTCTCAGCTTCTGGTGGTCGGTGCGCCATAACCGGCGCTTTCCGGCCGATGCGGCGACGACGCCAGCCGACTAGCGATCGGCGCGGCAACCACCAGCTGGAAGAAGTGGTACAGCAGCAGCGCGATCACCAGGAAGCCGGCCTCTTCGGGCGGAAACAGGATCGTCGCCAGCGGCGCACCCACCGCCGCGCTTTTCTGCGCCCCGGCGAACAGGAAGGCGATGCGATCGGCCCGCTGGAGGCGAAGCGCGCCACCCGCCAGCCATGCGCCCAGATTGCCCGCCAGCAGGAAGGCGGCGACCAGCGCGCCGATTACCGCCCAGTCGATGCCCGCGACGCGCGACCAGATGCCCTGCTCCACCGCACCCGAGAATGCGACATAGACCGCCGCCGAAATGGCGAAGCGGTCGATCCAGGCGATCTTTGGCTTGTGCTGCGCGATGAAGCCCGAGGTAAAGCGCTGGACGGCCTGCCCAATGGCGAAGGGCAGGATCAGCAGCAGCATGATCTTGCCGATCACTTCCATCCCCACTGCCCCGCTGCCGCTGCCGCCCAGCGCGAGGAACAGCGGGACCGTGACGAACACGCCCAGAATGTTGAGCAGTGCCGCGCCAACGACCGACAGCGCCACATTGCCCCCAGCAAGCGAGCTGTAAGAGGTTGCCGATTGGACGGTGGAAGGCAGCGTTCCCAGATACAGGAACCCCAGCGCGACCGACGGCGCCAGTAATCCCTGTCCGATCGAGGCGAGCGCCAGCCCGACCAGCGCCATCGCCCCGAACACCCACAACACCAGCGGGACGAGGAAACGCCAGTTCGCGAAACCATCGACGATATCTCGCCGGGCGATCCGCATACCGTTGAGCAGGAAGAGAACGAAAATTGCGGCATTTGCCACCATCTGCGCCCAGCCGCGCGCATCACCGGTGGCGGGCAGCAGCGCAGCGACGGCGATCGCCGCCACCAGCATGCGCAGCATCGGGTCGGTCAATACGGTTCTGAAACTCATCGCCCTGCCCTGCCTGCCGGCGGAACGCTTGTCGAGCGGGTCAGCGCGATTGCAGCAAGCGCAGCTTGGCTTCCAATTCGGCGCGGGCGGCGCTCCCGTCATCGGGCATGGCTGCAAGCAGCGCGGAGATCGCCAGCGGGTTCATCGGTTCGAGTTCGTGCGCGGCGAGCGCATAGCTCATTGCCTCCTCCGCGTCGCCCAGCTGCCGCGCCCCGACGCTGCGCGCGGCGAGCACCCACGGCACGCGGCCCATGCCGAGATCGAGCGCGTGATCGAGCAGGCCGACCGCGCGCGGCCAATCGCCTTGCGCGGCGTAGCTGTCGGCCAGTGCAGCCGCCGCCTCGCCGTTCATCGGGTTCTGCCGGACATAGTCGGCGAGCATCCGCTGCGCGCGTGGCACATCGTCCTGCGCTCGCGCCAGCCGCAGAGCGAGCGGCCACCCCCGGCGGATCCGGGCGGCGCGACCATAGGCGGCGCGCGCGGCGGGCTTGTCCCCCACGGCAAAGCTTGCATCGCCCAGAACCGCCTGCGCATCGGCCGAGCCGGGAAAGCGGCGCGCCAGTTCGGCTGCGCGCGTCACTGCCGCCTCACCGTCGCCCGCGACGATGGCATGGCGCACCTGATCCCTGAGCTGCAGTGCCCCGGTCGCTTGCGACGTCGGCGCAATCCGTACCGGCGAAAGGCTCGGCAGCGCGGTCAGCTGGCCCGATGCAACCGCCGGCTGATCGAGGAACCGCGCAGCGCGGGCGCGGTCGCCCAGCGCCTCGTAAGCGCGGCCGACCAATGTGCGCAGATAGGCCGATGCGGGATCGTCGGCCACGATACCGGCAAACCGGCGGACCAGCTCGCGCTCGCCAGCGCTGCGCGACAGGGCAAAGGCCAGCAGATCGCGGATCCGGCGGTTGTCGGGTTGGCGGGAATACAGCCGATCGAGCATCACGGCGGCGATCGCGTAGTTTTCCTGCTGCAGGTCGATCAGCGCCGACAGCAATTGCGCCGAAGCGACCCCGTCCTTCGCCAGACCCGAGCGTTCCAGCAAATCGCGGGCCAGCGCGACATCGCCGCCCCGCGCGGCAATGACCGCCTGGACGAACAGTCCCCGGGGCGCCACCGCGGCAGTCCCGTCCCCGCCCTGCAGAACCGCCAAAGCGTCTTGCGCGCGCCCCGCATCGCTCAGCGTTGCGGCGAGATCGAGCCGCAGTTCCCGGTTCTGCGGGTGCAGCTCCAGCGCACGGGCAAACCACTCCGCACCGGTTGCAAGGCCCTGCGCATCGCGGGCCAGCTGGCCGCGAAAGCGCAGTGCTTCGGCATGTGCAGGATCGATGGCCAGCGCGCGGTCCACCGCCTCGAGTGCCTGCGCCTGTTCGCCCCCGGCATAGCGCAGCCGGCCGATATCGACCCACAGTCCCGCATTGGCGGGATCGGCGCGATAGGACTGGTCGAAAGCCGCGCCGGCAGCCGGCAGGTTCCCCTGCGCCATTTCCAGCCGGCCGAGGCTCCGGAACCCCTCGGCGCGGGTCTCCGCAGAAAACTCGCCCGGCTCGAGCCAGGCGCGTGCCAGCGCGAGGTCGCCCGCGAGCAATGCCCGTTCGCCGTGCATTGCCGCGATGTCGGCCCGCTGCTGCGCAGGCTGGGTTGGCGCAGCAGCGCCCGTGCCGGACGGATCCTCCACCGAGCCATCGCAGGCGGCAAGGCCCGGCGCTGCCAGGACGAGTCCCGCCAGGAGCGCCAGGTCACGCGTGCAGATCATACTGCTTGAGCAGGTCGTACAGCGTCGGCCGGCTGATCCCCAGCAGCTTGGCGGTGTTCGAGATGTTGCCCTCGCTGCGCGCCAGCGCCTGGCGGATCATCCGGCGGTCAGCCTGTTCGCGCGCCGCCTTCAGGTTGAGCGCGATATCCGCGCCGTCTGCCGCGCTTTGCGTCAGGTCGAGGTCTTCGGCGGTCACGAGCTTGCTGTCGGCCATGATCACCGCGCGCTTCACGCGGTTCTCCAGCTCGCGGACATTCCCCGGCCAGGCCCAGCTGTCGATCGCGGCGAGCGCATCGGGCGCGAACCCCTTGACCTGCGGGTTCATTTCCTTCGCCAGTCGGGTCAGGAAATGCTTCGCCAGCAGCACCGCATCGCCGGGCCGGTCGGACAGCGGAGGCACTTTCACCACGATTTCGGCAAGCCGATAAAACAGGTCTTCGCGGAAGGTGCCCGCGCCGATCATCGCCTCCAAATCCTGGTGCGTTGCGCAGACGATCCGCGTGTCGACCGAAATAGCCTTGCGGCCCCCGACGCGTTCGATCGTGCGTTCCTGCAGGAAGCGCAGCAGTTTGACCTGCAAGGGCAAGGGAATATCGCCCACCTCGTCGAGGAACAGCGTGCCCCCATCGGCCAGTTCGATCTTGCCCGGCGTCGTCTTCACCGCGCCGGTAAAGGCGCCCTTCTCGTGCCCGAACAGCTCGCTTTCGAGCAGGTTTTCCGGGATTGCCGCGCAATTGATCGCGACGAAGGAACCGTCCTTGCGAACGCTGCAATCGTGGACGCCGCGCGCCAGCAGTTCCTTGCCCGTACCGCTCGCGCCGAGCAGCATCACCGACACATTGGTCGGCGCCACGCGTTCGATGGTGCGCGCGACCTTGGCCATTTCGGGCGCGGCCGTGATCATCGAACCGAGCACTGTGCGCTCGTCACCGATCTGTTCGGCCAGACGGCGGTTTTCGCTCTCTATCTGGTGTAGCCGGTAGGCGCGCTGGACGATCAGCCCGAGCGTGTCGATATCGACCGGCTTCTGGTAGAAATCGTAGGCGCCCTCCTCGACCGCGCGCAGCGCGCTTTCGCGCGCGCCGTGGCCCGAGGCGACGATCACCTTCGTATCGGGCTTGATCGCCATGATCGCCTCGAGCACCGCGAACCCCTCGCTGGTCCCGTCGGGATCCGGCGGCAGGCCGAGATCGAGCGTGACCACCGCGGGTTCTTCTGCCCGCACCGCTGCCACGGCGGTTTCTCGCGTGTCCGCCAGGATCACGTCGAAATCCTCATAGGCCCATTTGAGCTGGGCCTGGAGCCCTTCGTCATCCTCGACGATGAGCAGTTTCGGCTTTGTTTCCGCCATTATGCGACCTCGTTGTTGTCTGCGGAATTGCTGCGCCTGATCAGCGAACTGGCCGCCTGTATCGGCAGGCTGATCGTAAAGCGGGTGCCGAGCCCTTCACGCGATTCGACGTCGACCCTGCCGCCCATCGAACGGATCAGTTCGCGCGCTTCGAAGGCGCCGATCCCGAACCCGCCGTTCTTCGAAGACACGAACGGCTTGAACAGGCTGTTGCGAATGAATTGCGGCGACATGCCATGGCCGTTGTCGATCACGGTGACCTTGCCCGACATGCCGTCGCTATACACCTCGACCATCACCGAACTGTTGGTATCGCTGGCATCGATCGCATTCTGGACCAGATGGACCAGCGCCTGGTCGAAGGCTTCGGGATTGCCTTCGACGGCGACCGGCTCGGACCGCAGGACGGCGACCGGGTGAAACTGGCTCAGCTGCTCAACCGTGCGCCGCGCAGCGACTGCCAGATCGAAACGGCGGACCGCTTCAGACGTACCCCCGCCATAGCGGCCCAGCCGGCTGAGCAGCGCGTTGAGCTTGTCGGCGCTGTTGCGCAGCGTGACGAGCATGTCCTCGCGGAACTCTGGCTTGTCGGCGTGTTTCTCGGCATTGCGCAGCAGCAGCGACATCTGGCTGGAGAGGTTCTTGATGTCGTGCATGACGAAGGCCATGCGATGGTTGAATTCCTCGAACCGGCCCGCCTCGAGCAAGGCGGTCTGGCTGGCCTGTTCGGCCAGATAGCTGGCCAGCTGGCGTCCCACGACCGCGAGGAGGTCGAAGTCTTCCCAGTCGAGCTTGCGCGCCACCAGCGGCCGCGCGAGGATGACGAGGCCGACGAGGCGGTCGAAATGCATCAGCGGCACGGCTGCCCACGCCGATCGGTCGTGCCGCAGCCACTGCGGAATATGCGCCAGTTCGCCGTGATGGTCGATGCCCGCCCGCAGTTCGTCGAAATCGAGGATCAGCTCGCTGTCCTCGAGCAGTTTCGCCAGCGCCTCGGGGGCTGCAGTGGTGGGCAGGTTGCGTCCCGGCCAGCGCCAGTTGGCCGCGAGTTCGAGGTCCCCCTCGTCGCCCGGCACCAGCAGCAGGCCCGACGGGCTGTCGGTGATGTCGGCCAGCGCTTTGACCGTACGCTCCTGCAGGGTGATGTTGTCGAACCCGGTGGTGCCGATCGTGTCGGTAAAGCGGATCCACTCGGTGCGGTAGTCGTACCGGTGCTTGAACAGGTGTTTGACCGCGGTGACCCGCAACCAGCCGCGCAGGCGGTCCGAAGGCAGCCAGATCAACGCCAGCGCACCCGCCGCGATGATCAGGCCCACCTGTGTCAGCCGGGCCAGATCGCCGCTGAGCATGTTGAGCCAGCGCGCGATGCCCAGCATCACTGCAAGATACCCCCCGATCAGCAGCAGCGAGAGGAAGCGGAAGGTGACCGCACGCGACGGGCTGAAGGCGAGTTCGGAAGAATTGCGCGTGAAGCCGATTGCGAAGGGTACGGCGAAGATGGCGGCCGCCAGTCCGCGCAGGACGGCCAGCTCGCCCGGCGGCGATCCCATGATGTAGGCGATGGTGAAATAGTTGAGGTCGAAGGCCCACAGCCCCGCCAGGGCAGCAACGCTCCATCGCAGGATCTCGCGCGAGGTCGCGGCGGCACCGGCATAGAGATTGTGCAGCAGCACCAGCGCGCCGACCGCCACCATCACGCGGAACAGCGCCGCGGTATCGAATGTCAGCAGCGCAAGCTCGGGCGTGACCGCATAGCGCCGGGCGATGAGCAGCAAGAGGAATTGCATGACCTCGACCAGCACCAGCGCGACCACCACCGGTCGCACCAACCGCAAGGTCTCGTCGCGGCCATCGTTGCTGAACAGGCGGAACAGGACGAACAGCCACGCGAGATTGCGGGCGATCTCGGTGAGCTCGACGATCGGCCGGCCCGGCTCGAAGCTGGCCGCGGCGAAGCACCAGTTGGCAGTCAGCGCCACAGCGACGATCGCG
>Ga0070752_1002170_pt1 | contig 12842 bp, 10 predicted proteins | sample VirMetDEL_Aug_30_FD_77440 | JGI IMG/M metagenome (GOLD analysis project Ga0070752, IMG submission 77440) | Aqueous microbial communities from the Delaware River and Bay under freshwater to marine salinity gradient to study organic matter... | ecosystem: Environmental > Aquatic > Marine > Coastal...
ACTGTTCACCGCCAACCGCCGCTACACCGAGGTTCGCTACGGCGAGGAGTTCTCGATGTACCGCGTCGTCGCGGCCATGGGTGATCTGCTGCGTCAGCAACAGGTCGTAGTCCCGGCAGAAGCAGTAGCCCTCACTGAAGTGAAGAGCGAAGCCCGCTTGCCGGAAATGAAGTAGTTGCGCCCCGAAGGTCCGCGTGAATACGCGGGCCCGAAGCGCAGCAGCAAAGGGCTGAACTGACCTGAGGAGTAGTAGACATTGACCACCATGGAACGACCAGAGCCGGCCAGTGATCCACGGCTCAGTCACGACGATCCGTTGTTGGATGGTTTGTTGATCCTCTGCCGGCTGCATGGCTGCTCGGTCAGCCGTGGCAGCCTGACTGCAGGCCTGCCGCTGCCGGCGCAACGTCTGAGCCCTGAGCTGCTGCCGCGCGCCGCGGCGCGAGCGGGGCTGCAGGGCCGCCTGCTACAACGCAACCTGGCCAGCATTTCAGCGCTAAACCTGCCGGTGCTGTTACTACTCAAGGATGGTCGCAGCGCCGTGCTGCGCCAGTGGGGGCCCAAGCAGCAGGCGCAGATCCTGCCTTGTGAGACGGATGGCGGCGAACAGTGGGTCAGCCGTGAACAACTGGCCGCCGAGTACAGTGGCCAGGCCTTCTTCGCCCGCCCACGGCATGAGCTGGAAGAAGCCCGCACCCCGCTGGTACCACGCATCGAAGCCTGGTTCCGCGACACCCTGAAGCTGTCACGCTGGCTCTATGCCGACGCCGTGCTGGCCAGTCTGCTGATCAACCTGCTGGGCCTGATGGTGCCGCTGTTCGTCATGCAGACCTACGACCGCGTGGTGCCCAACCAGGCCACCGCGACGCTCTGGGTCCTGGCCATCGGTCTGTTGATCGGCACCGGCTTCGAGCTGCTGCTCAAGGTGTTGCGCGCCCATCTGCTGGACACAGCCGGCAAGAAGACCGACGTGGTGCTCTCAGCCACCCTGTTCGAGCGCATCACCGGCATGTCGATGAAAGCCAGGCCCGCCACCGTCGGCGGCTTCGCCCAGAGCATCCACGACTTCCAGGGCCTGCGCGATTTCCTCACCGCCGTGACGCTGACCAGCCTGATCGACCTGCCCTTCTCCCTGTTGATGCTGCTGGTGATCGGCCTGATCGGCGGCCCGCTGGTGTTCATCCCGATGCTGGCGTTCCCGCTGACCGCACTGTTCGCCTTCATCATCCAGGCGCGCCTGCGCGACACCGTGCAGAAGAGCCTGCAACTCGGCTCGCAGCGCCAGGCACTGCTGATCGAGACCCTGGGCGGCCTGGAGATGCTCAAGGCGTGCAGCGCCGAGAGCGAACGTCAACATCAGTGGGAACAGACCCACGGTGCCCTGACCCGCCTGGACGGGCATGCCAAGTTCCTGGCCGCGCTGGCCACCAACGGCACGCTGTTCCTGCAACAGTTCGCCGGCATGGCCACCATCGTCGGCGGGGTGTACCTGATCATCGCCGGCAACCTCAGCGTCGGCGCACTGGTAGCCTGCTACATGCTCGGCAGCCGCATTCTCGCGCCACTGGGACAGATCGCCGGGCTGATCACCCGCTATCAGCAGGCGCGCCTGACCATGACCAGCACCGACGCCCTGATGGCCCTGCCCCAGGAGCGCCAGGAAAAACAGCGCCCACTGGACCGCACCCAGCTCAAAGGGACCCTGGAACTGCGCCAGATCAGCTTTACCTACCCAGGGCAAAATGCGCCGGCGCTGAACAACGTCAGCCTGCGTCTCGGCGCCGGTGAGCGCCTCGGCATCATCGGCCGTAGCGGTTCGGGCAAGAGCACCCTCGCCCGCCTGTTGATGGCGTTCTACAGCGCGGACGAGGGCCAGATCCTTCTCGACAACCTGGACCTGCGCCAACTGGATGTCGCCGACCTGCGCCACCAGATCGGTTACGTGTCTCACGACCTGCCGCTGCTGGCCGGCAGCCTGCGTGACAACCTGACCCTGGGCGCGCGCTACATCGACGACTCGCGCATGCTCGAAGTAGCGGAGTTGACCGGTGTAGTGGACCTGGCACGGCAACATCCGCAAGGCTTCGACCGCCCGGTGGGCGAGCGCGGCCAACTGCTCTCCGGCGGCCAGCGTCAATCGGTGCTGCTGGCCCGCGCGCTACTGCTCGACCCACCGATTCTGGTGCTCGACGAACCGACCAGCGCCATGGACAACACCAGCGAAGACCAGCTGCGTCAGCGCCTGCATTCCCATGTGCAGGGCAAGACCCTGATCATCATCACCCATCGCGCCTCCATGCTCAGCCTGGTGGACCGCCTGGCCGTGCTGGACAACGGCCGCGTCGTGGCCGATGGACCGAAGGAGTCGGTGATCGAAGCTCTGCGCAAGGGCCGTGTCGGCCCGGCCAGCCTGTAGGAGCGATGCCAGATGCACACGCCTCAGAGTCTCGGCAATTATTTCGGCAGCTTGCGAGAAAAGCGCCAGGACACCGAGTTCATGCCGGAAGTGGAAGGCGCCATCCTGGAGGACTCTCCCTGGTTGACGCGCTTCACCGTGTGGTCGGTCTGTGCCTGCCTGCTGGCGGCACTGGTTTGGGCGCACTTCGCCGTACTGGAGGAAGTCACCACTGGCCAGGGCAAAGCCATCCCTTCGAGCAAGGTACAGGTGATCCAGAACCTCGAAGGCGGAATCGTCAGCGAGATATTCGTCCGCGAAGGTCAGGTGGTGGACAAGGGCGACACGCTGCTGCGTCTGGACGACACGCGCTTTTTGTCCAATCGCGGCGAAACCGAGGCCGACCGGCTGGCACTGGTAGCCCGCCTGGAGCGGCTCGGCGCTGAAGCCGAAGGTCGCGAGCCGGCACTGCCCGAAGAGATCACTCAGACCGCCCCGCAACTGGCCGAAGACGAACTGGCCCTGTATCGCTCACGGCAGCAGCGCCTCAGGAGCGAGCAGCGCACCCTGAACGAACAGTTGCGGCAGAAGGAACAGGAGCTCGCCGAGTTTCGCTCCAAGGCGCAGCAATACCGCTCCAGCCTGGGCCTGTTGCAGCAGGAGCTGAACATGTCACAGCCATTGGTTGCCTCCGGCGCCATCTCGCAAGTGGAGGTTTTGCGCCTGCGCCGCAGCCTGGTGGAGCAGCGTGGCGCCCTGGAGGCGACCACCCTGGCCATTCCACGTGCCGAAGCGGCCATGGCGGAGATCAAGAGCAAGATGCAGGAATCCGAGCTTGGCTTTCGCGCCGACGCCTTCAAGGAACTCAACGAAGTGCGCACCGAACTGCAGAAGATCACCGCCACCAGCGTCGCCATTCAGGACAAGGTGACCCGCACCACCGTGGTGTCACCGGTACGCGGGGTGATCAAGCAGCTCAAGGTCAACACCATCGGTGGCGTGGTTCAGCCTGGCAGCGACATGCTGGAAATCGTACCGCTGGACGACAGCCTGCTGATCGAGGCCAAGGTGCGCCCGCAGGATGTCGCCTTCCTGCATCCGGGGCAGAAGGCCATGGTCAAGTTCACCGCCTACGACTACACCATCTACGGCGGCCTCAAGGCCAACCTGGAGCTGATCAGCGCCGATACCATCACCGACGAGGAAGGCAACAGCTTCTACCTGATTCAGGTACGCACGGATAAAAGCCATCTAGGCAGCGAAGAACACCCGCTGCTGATCATTCCCGGCATGGTCGCCACGGTGGACATCATTACCGGCGAGAAAAGCGTGCTGGCCTACCTGCTCAAGCCCGTGCTCAAGGCCCGCTCCGAAGCCATGCGCGAACGTTGAGTACCTGCCGCGCACGTTGCGTAGCCGAATCGATACCCTGCATCGCCCTTATCAGCGAGCATTGCATTGGCGCTCTCACGAATTGCATCCGGGCCACGCGGCCGAACGCTACCGTAGCGTTCGCCGTGCGCAGCTCGTTAGCGCTGATGATTGCGGATAAAGACCTCTTCTCCCATCGCCGCGATCTGCCCTTCGATCAGCGCATCGAACGGCCTGAGCAAGGCAGCGAAATCCTGTGGTGCCTCGAGCGTATCGAGCGCCGCGACGACCGCCTCGATGGTCGACAGCGCGCCCTCTTCCGGCGCCTTGCGCAGGCGATAGCGCGACGGGGCCACGGCCGCCAGGCTCACGCGCGGCAACGCTGCCAGCAATGGGTTGAGGTGCAACAGCTTGCGCGCCTTGCGCCAGGTGCCGTCGGGCACCACCAGCAGCAGGGGCTTCTCCTCGGGCGCATAAGCGCTCAGGGCGATGGCCTCTTCGCCGGGAAACAGCAGGCACGCCCGATACCCAGGCTGCGCCAGCAACTGCGGCAGATCATCGAATACCTCGCCCACCCGCAACTCGGCGTTGCGCAGTCCAAGTGCAGCCAGGCGAGCGGTATTGAGGGCATGACCGACCTCGCTCGGGTGCTGCAGGATGAGCACGCGAGTACGGCTGTCGATATTCGGGATCAGCAGGCACAGGCAATGGCTGAGCGGGCGCTGGCAGCGTGAGCAGATAGGACGAGGCATGCCGCGCAGTGTGCCAGAACGCCGAGCGGCCGCGTAGCGCAGCTGCAATCGGGGCCGTGCTCAGCGTGCCCCGATTGCAGACGGATCAACGGTTGAATCGCTCCGCCAGGCTGTGCAGGTAGTCGGCCATTTCCTCCAGCTCGCGGCTGATGGCCGCGCCCTGATGTGCCTGGCCGGCACTGTGGTCGGAGAGCTGGGCGATGCGGGTGATCTGCCGACTGATGTCCTCGGCCACATGGCTCTGCTCTTCGGAGGCCGCCGCCATTTGCTGGCTCATGCCGGTGATGCGCGTCACCGCCGAGCTGATGCCTTCGAGCGCATCGCGCACCGACTCCACGCTCTGCACACTGCCACGGGAAATTTCCTCGCCCCGGCCCGCGGTCACCACGGCACGCTCAGCCCCGGCACGCAGGTCAGCGATGATCTGGTGAATCTGCTCGGTGGATTGGCGAGTACGCGACGCCAGCGAACGCACTTCATCGGCGACCACGGCGAAGCCGCGCCCCTGCTCCCCTGCCCTGGCCGCCTCGATAGCCGCGTTGAGCGCCAGCAGGTTGGTCTGTTCGGCGATCGAGGTGATCACATCGGCGACGCTGCCGATCGACTGCGTGGAGTTGGCCAGTTCGTTGACTGCCTGACCGATGTCGTTCACCGCCTTGGCCATCTGCCGCATCGACTCCAGGCTGCCAACCGCCAGATCACGCCCTTCGCGTGCCAGGCGATCCGCCTCTTCAGCGGCATGCGAGGTGCTCTGCACGTTATGGGTGACCTCCTGAATGGTCGCGGCCATCTCGTTGATGGCGGTAGCCGACTGGTCGGTCTCGGCCCGTTGCTGATCGAGCATCTGCGCACCGGAGCTCGAGAGTTCAGCGGCCTGTGTCGCACGCTTCTTGACGTTCTCGCCGGCGTCCTCAAGGCGCGTCAGTGCCGTCTGCAATCGCGCCTCTTCGCTGATCATCGCCATGTCCAGCAGAGCCTGAGCACCGCGATTGTCGCTGTAGGTCAGCGCCACCAGAGCACTGGTGAAGGCTTTAGGGTGATCGGCCAGTATCTGCTGAATCGCCTGGCTAGACCGATACAACTGGTAAACCCCCAAAGCGAGCAGCGTTACCAGAATGAATGCCATCAGCGGCCAGCCCGACAACAGCCAATGCGCCGCAACGATCAGCACCGACGCCATGATCAACGGCCAGGAGCGCACCAGATCATAGGTCCAGTCTTCCAGTTTCGGCACCGGAGATTTTCCCGCGCGTAACCTGGCGTAGAGCGCTTCGGCGCGCCGCTTCTGCGCCTCGGTTGGCAATGAGCGTACCGACTCGTAGCCCGCAACCCGGCCGTTCTCGTAGACGGGCGTGACGTAGGCGCTGACCCAGTAGAAATCGCCATTCTTCGAGCGGTTCTTGACGATGCCCATCCAGGGTTTGCCCTGCTTGATGGTGTCCCACATATGGCCGAACACCGCGGGCGGCATGTCCGGGTGGCGCACGAGGTTGTGAGGTTGGCCGATCAGCTCCTCGCGAGTGAAGCCGCTGATCTCGACGAAGGCGTCGTTGCAGTAGGTGATCTTGCTGTTGAGGTCGGTGGTGGAGATCAGGCGTTCATCTGCCGGGAAGGTTCTTTCCCGTTGAGTCACGGGCAGGTTCTGGCGCATCGAGGCTTCCCTGTTCGAATTGAAGTGGGTACAGACGTATGAGTAAGTACTAGCACAGCCTTAAAAGCGCGCCACCAGTAGCTTCTACGTCTTTCGGATAATTAAGGCGACAGTGTTTCAGATCTGATTCAGTTGGGCCTTGAGCAGGTCGCGAAAGGTTTGAATCAGCGGCTCGCGAGTCCGTCCTCGGCGCAGGATCAGAGAGAACGGAGCCTGGTAACCGAAGGTCGCTGGCAACAGCACGCGCAGCTTGCCCTGATCCACCCAATGCTGCGCGTAATGCTCCGGCAGGTAGCCGATATAGGCACCGGACAACACCAGAATCAGCTGCGCCTCCATCGATTCAACGGTGGCGGCACTGTGCTTGAAACCGTGCCGGGCCAGTTCGGCCTGACTCCAGTAACCACGCCCGACCATGCGCTGCTGGGTGATCAGCTCCTCGGGAATCCTGCGCTGCTCGAACAGCGCATGCCGCTCGCTGCAATACAGCCAGTGCTGCTCACGGTACAGCGGCTGGTAGACCAGGCCGTTCATGCGCGTGGAGAAGGCGCCAATGGCCAGATCCAGACGGTTGTCGAGCACCGCCAGTTGCAGCTCGTAAGGGCTCATCACCGACAGGTGCAGGTGCACGCCAGGATGCTCCTGGCTGTAGGCACCGATCACCTCGGCCAGCGGCAGGGCCGGATCGCTGACGGTGGAGTCCAGCACGCCGAGGTTGAGCGTGCCGCGCAGCTCACCCTTGAGCGCCGCCGAATAGCGCTCGAAGCCTTCCAACTCACCGAGCAGGCGCAGGGTTTCCTGGTGGAACAACTCGCCCTTGCTGGTCAGGCTGAAACCACCGCGGCCGCGATGGCAAAGCACGATACCGAGCTGGCCTTCCAGCTGGCTCATGTAGGTACTGATCGCCGAGGTGGACAGGTTCAGCTCCTGCTGCGCGGCCGCGAAGCCCTGATGGCGCACCACGGCAACGAAGATCTTCAGCAGTTTCAGGTCAGGCAAGGCGAAGGACATGAGGACGCACAGCGGATAAACGGGGCGCCAGTGTAGCGCCTTACAAGCGCCGTCGGCATCTGCGGCAATCCCGCGTTCGAGCTTGTGTAGGAGCGGATTTATCCGCGATTTTCGCGGCTGAAGCCGCTCCTACGTGGTCCATTTCTAGCGGTGCGCACGCCTCTGCGCAGCAGCGCTGGTTTCGTAGCCCGGATGCAATCCGGGGCCTCACCTACCGATTTTCCCGGATTGCATCCGGGCTACACGCCAATAGTTCAGCAATCACTGAACTAAGTATTTGCTCGATGCGATTTAACCGCTTCGCACGCTGAGCCAACAATGCAGCCATAACCAGGCGCCGGCTCGAACCGGACGCCACCGGGCACACCACGCCCCTTGCCAATCTGCCGCTGACCTTCGCCCTCTCCAGGAGACGGCCATGCGACTGGAAATCTTCCGCACCCTCTGGGGTTATCGCGGCAGTTGGCAGCAAGCGTTCGACGAAGCGCTCGGTGCCGGCTTCGACGGACTCGAAGCGCGCATTCCCGAGACCGCCGCGCAGCGCGCCATCAACGCCCGTCTGCTGCGCGAGCAGAACGCCCCCTATATCGCCACCCTGTTCACCTCCACGCCAGTGCTGCCACGTCAGAGCGACAGCCCGCAGGTGCACCTCGAAGACCTTCGTATGAAGCTCGACTGGGCCGCCGAACTCGGCCCACGACTGGTCAACGTGCTGCCCGGCAATGATCGCTGGGGGCTGAGCGAACAGGTCGACTTCTTCGCCCGCGCCGTCGAGCTGGCCGACAACTGCGGCCTGCAGGTGTGCTTCGAGATTCACCGTGGCCGTTCGCTGTACAGCCCCTGGGTCACCCTCGACCTGATCCGCCAAGTGCCCGAGATGCGCTTCACCAGTGACATCAGCCACTGGCTGGTGACCTGCGAGCGCCTGCTCGACGATCCCGCAGACGACCTTTCCGCGTTCATCGAGCGGGTCGACCACATCCAGGCCCGCGTCGGCTACGACCAGGGCCCGCAAGTGCCGCACCCCGGCGCACCGGAGTACGCCGAGGTGCTGGCCTTCCATCAGCGGCATTGGGAAAGCATCTGGAGCAGCCAGGAAAAACGCGGCCTGCAGAGCACCACCCTGACCCCCGAATTCGGCCCCGACGGCTACCTGCATCACCTGCCCTTCACCGACGTGCCGGTGGCCGACCTGTGGCAGCTCAACCAGTGGATGGCGCGCTGCGAGCGCCAGCACTTCCACCGTTTCACCAGTCGCTGAGGAGCCGTGATGAACAGCAACGCCAAGCATTTCACCGAAATCCCCGTGGTCGACATCGCCGGTCTGTTCAGCAGCGACCCGGCCGCGCGTCTGGCCGTGGCCGATGAACTGGGCCGCGCCGCCCGTGAGGTGGGCTTTCTGTACATCAGCGGCCATGGCATCGAGCAAGCGCTGATCGACGGCCTGCATCGTGCCGCCGAGGACTACTTCGCCCAGCCACTGGACGCCAAGATGCGCCACTACATCGGCGCCTCGGCCAGCCACAAGGGCTTCGTACCCGAGGGCGAGGAGCGTTACGGCACCGGCAAGCCGGATCACAAGGAAGCTTTCGACATCGGCTTCGAAGTCCCCGCCGACAACCCGCTGGTGCTGGCTGGCACGCCACTGCTGGGGCCGAACGACTGGCCCACCCTGCCCGGTTTCAAGGAAGCGGTGCAGGCTTACTACGCACGTATCTTCCAGCTTGGCCGCACGCTGTTTCGCGGCTTCGCCCTGGCCCTCGGCGTGCCGGAAAACACCTTCGACGAGATGGCCAACTTCCCGCCCTCGAAGCTGCGACTGATCCACTACCCCTTCGATGGCGACGCCCAGGACGCCCCCGGCATCGGCGCCCACACCGACTACGAGTGCTTCACCATCCTGCTCGCCGACCGCCCGGGGCTGGAGGTGATGAACGACCTCGGCCAGTGGATCGACGCAGCGCCGCGCGAAGGCACCTTCGTCGTCAATATCGGCGACATGCTCGAGGTAATGAGCGCCGGTACCTTCGTCGCCACCTCGCACCGCGTGCGCAAGGTCAGCCAGCAGCGCTACTCCTTCCCGTTCTTCTATGCCTGCGACTACCACACGCAGATCCGCCCGCTGCCGCAGTTCGAGGCTGCCGGGCAGCGCTACGAAACCATAAGCATCGGCGAGCACATGTGGAGCCAGGCGCTGCAGACCTACCAATACCTGAAGAAGCGCGTCGAGGACGGCCAGTTGCAGTTGCCCGAACGCGCCCGCGCACCGTCGAGCTTCGGCCACCTGAAGCACCAACCGAGCGCGCTGTGACCTTCCCTAAGAAGCCCCCTCTGCCAACACAAAAAACTGATCCGGAGATACGCACAATGGCAAACCCTACCCCGCTGCGCAGCACCGCCCTGGCCTGCACACTTGCCGGCCTGTTCGCCACAGCCCACGCCGCCGATACGCCCAAGACCCTTGCCAGCGGCGAGCTGAAGGTGGGCATGGAAATTACCTACCCACCGTTCGAATACTACGAAGGCGACCAGGTGAAGGGCTTCGACCCGGAAGTGTCGGCCGCCCTGGCCAAGCGTCTGGGCCTGGAGGCGAGCTTCAGCGACATCACCTTCCCCAACCTGATCCTCGGCCTCGACGCCGGCCGTTTCGACACCATCATCTCCGGCATGTACATCCTCCCCGAGCGCCTGGAGAAGGCCGACGCCATTCCCTACGCCAAGACCGGCGCCGCGATCATGGTGCGCAGCGACGCCGAGAAGACACCGGCGACGCCCGAAGAGCTGTGCGGCATGACCGTCGGCCTGCAACAGGGTACCTCGTGGATTCCGGCACTGCAGAAAGTCTCCGACGGCTACTGCAAGGAACAGGGTGCCGGCGCCATCACCATCAACCAGTACCCGACCACCTCGGAAACCTCCCAGGCGTTGCTCTCCGGCCATATCCAGGCGCACCTGGAGATAGACGCTGCCTCGCTGCTGATCGTCGAGAAATCCCGGGGCCGCATCGCCATCAGCTCCAAGGGTTCGATCTACCCGCAGGTGCTGGGCATCTACGTGAAGAAGGGCAACAAGCAGTTGCTCGATGCCCTGAAAGCCGCGCTGGACGAGTTCAAGGCCAGCGGCGAGTACAGCGAGCTGCTGAAGAAATACAACCTGGAAGAAGCCTGAAACCAACCCGTGGACGAGCCATATGGCTCACCCACGGGCGCTGCATGACATGAACGCTTCACCCCGCTGACCGGCGCTCGCTCCGGCCAGCGGCCTTTTTTCGGTTTGAGTCGCAGGTGCCCCATATGCCGTTCGAATGGAGCTATTTCTTCTCCCTGTTTTCCATGCTGGCCTTCTGGGCCGCGTGCTGGACGGTGGTAAAACTCAGCAGCCTGGCCTGGTTGCTCGGCCTGGTGCTGGGCTTCGGTTTGGCCAGCGCCAAGCAGGCCAGCAGCCGCTGGCTCAGCGCGCCGGCAGCAACCTACGTCTGGTTCTTTCGCAGCGTGCCGCTGCTGGTACTGCTGATCTTCGTCTACAACCTGCCGCAGCTGGTCCCGGCCAGTGGCAAGGTGCTGTCCAATCCGTTCTACGCCGGCCTGTTCGCCCTGGTGCTGACCGAAGCGGCGTACATGGCGGAGATTCACCGCGGCGGCCTGCTTTCTGTAGCCAAGGGGCAGCGCGAGGCTGCCCGTGCGCTGGGCATCGGCCGACTCGGCGCACAACGCCTGATCGTGGTGCCGCAGGCCTTTCGCATCGCCCTGCCAACCCTGACCAACGAGTACGTCACCATCGTCAAGCTGACCTCGCTGGTCTCGGTGATCTCCCTCAGCGAGCTGCTGCTGGTCGGCCAGCGCCTCTATGCGCAGAACTTCCTGGTGCTGGAAACCCTCGGCGCCGTGGCCGTGTACTACGTGCTGATCGTCAGCCTGTTCGGCTGGGGCCTGCAGTATCTGGAACGCCATCTCGACCTGGCCCGGCGCAAACCCGACACCCTCGCTGACGCCCAGGTGACCGAGCTGCGCAGCAGCCTGCCAGAGGTGAGCGCCGGCAGCCGCCAGGCTCGTCAGCCCGGCACCCCGGCGGCGCTGCACCTGAGCAACATCCACAAGCACTATGGCAACCACCACGTACTCAAGGGTATCGACCTCAGCGTGCAGCCTGGCGAAGTGATCGCCATCATCGGCCCGTCCGGCTCCGGCAAGACCTCGCTGATTCGCACGGTCAACGGCCTGGAAAGCATCGACGAAGGCGAGATCGTGCTGTTCGGCGAAAGCTTTATCCTGGCCGGCGACCGCCCCGAGAACCGCCGCCAGCGCGAAGGCGTGCGGCGCATCGGCATGGTGTTCCAGAGCTTCAACCTGTTCCCCCATCGCACCATCGTCGACAACGTGCTGCTCGCGCCGCGCTACCACGGCCTGGGCGATACAGCCGAACTGCGTCGCCAGGCCCTGGCGCTGCTCGACAAGGTCGGCCTGCTGGCCCATGCCGACAAATATCCGCACCAGCTCTCTGGCGGCCAGCAGCAGCGTGTAGCCATCGCCCGCGCCCTGGCTATGAAGCCGGAGATCATGCTGTTCGACGAGCCCACCTCGGCGCTCGACCCGGAGCTGGTGGGCGACGTGCTCGCGGTGATCCGCGACCTGGCCCGCGAAGGCATGACCATGCTGATCGTCACCCACGAGATGGACTTCGCCCTGTCGATTTCCGACCGTGTGCTGTTCATGGAAAACGGCCAGGTTCAGCTCGACGCCTCACCCGACGCCATCCGCACCGGCAATCACGAACGCGTACGCCGCTTCATCGGCCTGGAGAACGCATGAACGACATCGCCACCCTGCGTCGCGACCTGGCCGCGGCCTATCGCCTGGCCGCCCTGTTCGGCTGGGACGACACCCTCTACACGCACTTTTCCGTGCGCCTGCCCGGCGCTGGCGAGCCGCGCTTTCTGATCAATCCGTTCGGCCTGTTCTTCGAGGAGATTCGCGCCAGCGACCTGATCGTGGTGGACATGCACGGCAAGGTGGTCGAGGGCAACGCCGACTACAACGTCGCCGGCTTCACCATCCACAGCGCCGTGCACATGGCGCGCGACGATGCCCACTGCGTGATCCACACCCATACCCTGGCGGGCATGGCGGTGGCCGCGCAGGATTCCGGCCTGCTGCAGCTCAACCAGATCAGCACCGAATTCCACGGGCGCCTGGGCTACCACGCTTACGAAGGCGTGGCGCTGGATCTGGACGAACGCACGCGCATCCAGGCCTCGCTGGGCGACAACATCGCCCTGCTGCTGCGCCACCATGGCCTGCTCAGCGTCGGCGCCAGCGTCGCCGACGCCTTCTACGTCATGCATTACCTGAATCGCGCCTGCGAGATCCAGCTTGCCGCCACTGGCGCTGGCCAGCCGTGCAGCGAGATTCCCGCACACCTGGCGCAGCACGCTTGCGAGCAGTTACAGGGCGCCGAATGGCAACGTCAGCTGATCTGGCAGGCCTGGCTGCGCAAGCTCGATCGCCTCGATTCCAGCTACCGCGACTGATGAGCACACCCTGCCAACCCTTATGAACCGGGGCTTACAGCCTTACTTCAAACAATCCTGAAGTAAGTTTTTGCCCCAGCCGATTTTTCCCAGCGCCTGGCCGGTCAAGACTCCGGCCACAACCAGAACGAGCCT
>Ga0070752_1002177_pt1 | contig 12826 bp, 24 predicted proteins | sample VirMetDEL_Aug_30_FD_77440 | JGI IMG/M metagenome (GOLD analysis project Ga0070752, IMG submission 77440) | Aqueous microbial communities from the Delaware River and Bay under freshwater to marine salinity gradient to study organic matter... | ecosystem: Environmental > Aquatic > Marine > Coastal...
ACCTTCTTACCTCTGCTCTGCCAGGGACCTCCTGGTTTATCCTGCTCCATGACAGACCAACGCTCGATAAAGAAGTTCGGAGTACGGTCTTCGCCGTAGAAGTCGGTCTTGAGTTCGACTCTACGCCCGTCACGGGTGACAAAGTCGTAGTCACGTGTGTCTGCTTTTTCTAGTTTGAGGTGACAGATATCGAGGAACAGCTCTTCAGCCTTCATCCCTTTTTCTAACTGCTGTTTCCAGCTGTAAACCTTTGCCATGCTCAATAGCCTCGCGTATGTAAGGTGGAAATAAGGATGCTTGGCGAAAGTAGAAGTTCTCGAAAGCTTTGTCAAGCACAATCGTTAATCCAAAGTCTGTTGGTCCTCTGCAGATTCGACCGAAGCCCTGAAGGAGAGTCTTGGTTGTGGCCCATGCGTATCTCTCCGGCTCGTGTTCCGCAAGATAAGACCAAGCGGCATCGCCGAGACTTGGAAATGGTAGCTTCGCGATTGCTTGCCATCCGTATTCGTAACCAAGCAAGTCCAAGCCTTCCCACATACCAGACCCAATGAGAATACATGACTTATTACTTGCTTTGAATTGCTCGAAGACTTGCTGTTTGTTGCGTGCGTCGTGAACGAGTATGGTATGTGTTGGGAGAAGTTGCTTAAGTACTTTACCAAGGACGACAGCTTGAGAGTATGGCGCATGGATGAGTCCTTTCGTTGTCTTGATGTAGTCATTGGTCTTTACCATGTCGACTATCGAATTAGTTAAGTCCTGCATGCCTTCGCTTGTGTAGGGAAAGCGTACGTTAGACTCAAGTCCGTTGTTCCACAGTATCGGTCTACGCTCTTTCGGAATCGGAGACTCACCGTAGATGTATTTCACTCTGCGACCCTGCAATGCTAGCTGTCTTACGTCCATCTCGGACAGCGTTGCACTCATGAGCACTAGCTTCTTTACCTTCTGCTGTGGCCAGAGCATGACTGCCTTCTGCGAATGAGCTGTGTCTATCGGCAGAAGCGAGAGGCAGTCTCTCTCCTCGTTACGCCAGCGTTCTTCGCCGCGCTTGACGAGGTAGTGCTCTGTGCCAGTCTCAAGGTCCGCAAGCAGTGTCTGCAGTGCAGGGCGAGGTTCCACTACTTGCGGGTTCTTCTTGAGCCAGTCGCGCAGTTTCGTATAAGTGTCGATACTCTGCGGTAGTCCGATATCTTGTGTCCATACCTTCCGCCCTTCGAGGTCCTGGATAAGTGGAACCATAAGGTGAGCTTCGTCAATGATGACAGTTGGCTTGTAAATTTTGTAGGACATGTAGATGTGGTAGTTGGATACCGAGACAGGCCTCGCATAAGCCGCCCGGGTAGCAGCCAAGTAGGGACAGCCCGTGCAGTATTCGTTAGTTCTGTTCTTGTGACTAGAGCAGTTGGCATAAGAGAGGTCGACCTCGTCTCTGTAAGAGTGGCAACGGTAAGAGTCTTTCCTTTCCAAGCATGCTACCTGGGGGAACGACTCTTTCATTTGTTGAACAAGCATGTTGTTAGGCAGTGCGACGTGTGCCTTTCCAGCCCATCGCGCAATCGTCATCCCTACGAGAGTCTTCCCGAAGGCGACGGGTGCGTTCAAAACGAACACATCCGCTTTGTCCCAAGATTCCTGTAGCTGACGGAGTAAGGAGGCCTGGCCAGGGCGCGGTGTCCCCGGGAAATAGTCCAAGATATCTCTTTGCGATTTCCCTGAGCGTTTCGATACACCCTTCGATGAGGACGGGACGTCCGTCTTCCTCGCCGTAGAACTCATATTCATCCCCCTTGTCAGAAACAATTCGAGCGTAATGCGGTGCAGCGACGAAGACATCCATGTGGTGTACCTCCTATGCAGGAGGCTACACTATGTTAGTTCACATTGTCCACCAGAACAGGCAAGCACTTGTACTCGCTCGTCTTTGTTACCCTCTGCGTACTGCACATCGTAGAGGTCTATCTCTGGTAGCCGTTCTTTCATGTGCTGGTATGTCGCCTCGCTGACCTCTTCGAACGGAGCCTGCACGTAGGTCCCACCGTCGTAAGGCAGAAGAGAGATACCGTTGTAGTGCTCTCGGTTTGCCCACATAACTTTCTTAAGTAGGTCTCTCTCGCCTTCTCTGTACGATACTGTGCAGGAGACGTTGTGCTTGTTCCATCCAACTACATGGCCTGGCTCTATCCATTGTCGTCGTATTGCGAATACGTTTTGGAGAAAAGCTGTCGCCGTTTCGTCTTCACGAGTAACAGCAGTAGGCATTGCAAAAGGTACCGATACAACCAGATTCTGTGGGTTAAACTTATCATCCTCGACAAACGTCTCTGGTAGCTGCGCTCGGAGATACTGTCCCAGTTCTTGTCCTTTGTCAATGCGTATTCTCCTCACGTAGTACGGTGCGTGCGCTGCGTGGATGCCACTTGTCGTGTCGAGGCAAGTCGAGGTTGTCCCCTCAGGCTTGATTGTCGTGACACGCGCTGCTGGTTTTATCCCTAAGTCTTCCGCTACGTAGTGGTTCAAATCCCTTGCTAGCTCTGCTCCCTGCCTGAACACACCGTTGCTAAGGAAGCTCTGCATAAGAGCGCCGTTAGCTGCAAGTCCAGTCAGGCTGACACCGAGGAGTGCTTCCTCTTCTGTCTGTTTCTTCCAGCCTTCCGACAGGTAGCCGAAGTTAGTGAAACTAGCCTGGATTGTACCGAGTCGCGTAGCTGCAGACACTGCCTTAAGAAACTCGTAGACGTTTCCTATCCGAGAGAAGTTGATAGTCGTCAGGTTACAGAACTGTTTAGGGTTCAGTGCAATCTCACAGCAAGGGTTGGTACCCATGTTATTCTCAGGGTCGCTTGTCCAGAAGATGCCAGGCTCGCCCGAGAACGAGTTGTAGGTTCTGTCCAAGATGTCTGAGAACTCATCGTAGTGGACCTGCCCGTGTGGCAGCACTGCCGAGTTGTTTGCACGAGCACGCTGTGCATTCTCCTCCCACCACTGCCCTGACTTACAGGTCAGCATGGCCTGGTCGTCTCTGTCGAACAGACTGATGAGTGCTGCTCGCCTGACTCCGCCTACTACCACGACGTCTGCGATGTGACAGACGATGTCGTGTACTTCTAGGCTTGTGAGCTTGCGTCCTATGGCACGGCGCAGGATACTGCGGACGTTACCGTGGGCACGCACAAGTGACTCAGGCCCGGAGGCAGTACCACCTGTCGAGAGGGCAGTGCCTGCTTTCCTGATAGCTGAGTAATCGAAGCGCACGTCTGGGTTCTGTACGAGCTTAGTGATAGAATCAGACCAGCCTTCCTTCGAGTCAGGTACTACAAAGAGTTCCTCTGCCGAGCCTGCCTCGACCTTAGGGAGCTGTCCTATGTGGTGGCGTTGCACAGAGTAGCCTGCACCTGTACCGCACATAAGGATGTAAAAGATTTCAGAGAAGGCGCGGACGTTGTCGACCGGGGTGAAGGAACAGTTGTAGCCTCGGACGTTCTCACGTTTGATACCCTCGCCTGCGAATTGCAGGAAGCGCATCGAAGGGAGTACTATCTTAGATTCTACTAGCTTACATGCCTGAGCCACATCGTCGTGGAGAAAGCTGGGGGTATGGTCTATGAGGCACTCACGGTAGCGACCCACGACTTCCTGCCAGGTCTCTTTCTTTCCATTTGATTTCATTGCTGAATAGGTACGAAGGATAGCGATATCTGCAAGAAGACTCATCCTGAAGTTCTCCTAGTGTTAAGGGTGGATTCTGAGTATTACTTGACCAGCCGGTCAATGTCAAGGCCTTCTGGTAGAAGCAGTTCGTCTGTCTTTTTCTTCTTTCCTTTCGACTCGTTAGCCGCTAGGTAGTAGGCAGTGACTGCGAGCATGAGTGCATCGTGCTCGTCCTTCTTGTCATAGTTAGCCCGCTTGCCCGGCACGATACGGTCCACGACCGCGTACCAAACTGCAGGCTGGATGGGTAGTACAAAAGGCCAAGGCTTAGCTGCCATGATAACGCCACATGAAAAGAGCAAAGGCTTACATGAATGCGGAAATTTTTTGAGGAAGAAGAGTGGTATATCTTCAATGACAAGTATGTCTGCCTCAGGCAGTTCGTCGCGGATGGTCTCATGTATTGCTTTAAGCCTCCCGTTAATAGCTCGACTGCTTGGTACACGCAGGATGCCGTACTCTTGTACGACTCCAGCTTCCATTATACAGTAGCCAGGGTTAGACGCTGCACCCGAGGCAGGGTCGATGGCGATGACTCGACCATGGAGTACAGCGTCTAGAGCTCCTTTACTCTGTTTTATCCGGCCCGACTTTACTAGAGTCATAGTCTGTCCTTGTTAGTTCCTTGAACTTGTCTTTAGCTGTGTCGTTGACCTTCTCTATTTTTTCCAAGATGCTCTGCAATTCCTTCGCAGACTCCTTCGCTTGCTCCTGCATGAGTCGGGTGTACTTACCGTAGTCGACCTGTGTCAGTGTGAATGGTCCGAAAGTAAAAGCCCAGGAGAACTTATTATAGCCTAGCCGAGGAAAGTACCAGTTGAACGGGTGTACAATGAGTGAGGCGAAGAGGTTGGCTAACTCGAACCGTAGCCCTACGCTCACAAGATTACCCGAATTTGTCGGCTGCCCAGTTATCGACGACATTAGTATCTCCTTTCAATCGGACTTTACCGCCCAGCATTGCATTGAGTGCATCCATTGCTTCGTGGTCCATGATGTGTACAGTCTTAGCTACTTGCTCTTCTGGTACTGTAAGCATCACTGCGTCGTGCAGGTCCCAGACATACGGTCGATAGTGTATGCCGTGAGTCCTTAGTCTCTCAGAAAGAAGAGACAAATACAAGACAAAACAATCGTGGCCTCCGGATTGTATAGACCTGTTAACGATATCTCGTGTGTAGTCCTGCGCGACAGCGAGTGGACGTCCGATAGGATTGAGTATCCATCCGTCGTTCCTCTCCCACTGTGCTTGCAAGAACTGCTCGTACTCTTTTACCTTTGCGAACAGTGCCCAGTATCTATTGAACATATCTTCGGCTTGGTCGAGCGTGACGTCGAGGCCGTTGAGTTGCAGCGTCTGAGCGATTTTACGAGGACGAGCCCCATAACTAGCAGCCAGGTGGATGACCTTAGCAATCTGCCGAGCATCTTTAGCCTCCTTCTTAGCGTACGCAACCGACTCCTTGGTGTTCTCCAAAGGGTCGTAACCCGCAGCACGAATCATTGACTCCACTCTACCACCCAGCTGTGAACCTACCGACAGGTAGATGCAATCCCAGCCGGTAGACTGCGGCCCGTAGATACGCATGAGCGTAGGGTCCAACGATGCGGCTGCCAGTACGTGTGGTTCCAGAGAAGCGAAGTCCAGTATGAGTAACTTATGTCCGGGGGGAGGGGTCCAGCATTGCAGGTACCCTTCGTCCTTCGGTACGTTCTGTACGTTGAGTCCGTCACTGCCTCCCAATCGTCCTGTGTATGTACCCGGGCATTTCATACCGACACGCAGTAGGTTCCCGTCAAGTTTGTCGAGACAGGACTGTACCATGGACTGCAGTTTTAAGTCATTGTTGAGAGAAATGAGGAGAGCGCCTGGTCTACCAAATCCTTGGAGGGCCTCCTCGTCGACAGCCGGCTGTGGATTACTCTCATTGTCGGTAAAGACTTTGGCCTCATACTGTAGCACTTCGTAGAAGAGCCATTGTTTATGTTTAGAGGACTGTGGGTTGAATAGTCCAAGGTCTTTGTATAAATCTTCCTGAATAAAATTACGCAGCCCGTCTTGGAAAGCCTGATGCTTCTCATTCCAGCGGACCCAGTTTTGCGAGACCTCGGGTTCCTTGCCTTCGAGCTCTTGCCTACGCTGGTCCCACTTGACCCAGTTGAGCGAGACGTTGCCGTCTTTCTTGTACTTGGCTGGTTCTGTTCCGAGCTCGTCCGCTTTCTTGTACTTGGCTGGTTCTTTTGCAAGACACTCCTCCTCGAATACTCTTGTGTTAAAGTTAGTCACGTTCGGTAGTACGTCTGGGTCTGAGAGAAAGGCTGTACGCTTGTCTGCGATACGGCCCTGCAACGTGTGGTTGTACTGTGCTAGCTGCTCTGCGTCAACGTGTATGCCTTCCATTCGCATCTCCCTGACGTGCCAGACCAGGTCTAGGAACCTAGTGTGGTAGTCCTTGTATGCTGGGAAGCGATTGACTGTCGGGAGTAAGACGTGGTTGTAGAGCTGCCAGGTAGACTCGGCGTCGAGAGCGCAGTACTTGCCGAGGATATCCTTGGGTGCTCTCCACATATCTCCCTTGGTTAACTTGTGTTCAGTTAGCCACTCGACTAGCTCGACATCGCCCTTGTCTTCCCAGCCGAGCATCTCGACCTGGGCAGACTTGAGGTCCCACTTCTGTCCTGCGTAGCCTTCGGAGGCTAGGTGTTTGTATGCAGCGTAGGTACAGAAGACCCAGTTGCATGCAGTCGGGAGAAAGCAAGAATCGAATGCGACGTTATGTGCCACGAGTGGTGTCTGCTGTGCGTCAAACTCTTGGCATATCCGTACGAACATCTCGTATGCCTGGCCTGACTCACCGATGTGGAAATAGGTAGACCCTGCCGAGGTCGCCAGCGCGAAGCCGACGACCCGGGAAGAGCGTGGGTGGAGACCCGTCGTCTCTAGGTCTAGGACGACAGGCTCGTTAGCGTGCACGACCGAGGGAAGCCAGGTGTGTAGCGGATGGTCGGCGAGATTAACGACGGAGTACGGACGGGGTGTGGATACGATTGGCGTGAGTAGTGCGGACATGTTGGCTTCCCCCTTCTAGTGCGCGTTCTTTCAAGATGTCGGAGATACCGGGCCATTGGCCCAGCCTCTCCATCTCTGTCCCCCAGTACCAGAAGCCCGAGAAGGGCCTCTGATTACTTTCTGTCTGAACGGAAGACGTAGTAGCTGCTTCCGTCTTCTGCTTCTCCGACGTAGAACGTGTTGTCATTCTTCGTAACCTCCTTGAGTGAGCAGATGAGAGCGAGCTTCTCCTCACCGGAACGGCACTTGAGGACAAGGTTGTTCTCACGGTCGTGTGTCATTGTGTAGGTAACACCAGAGTTCTTGTCCTTGCCTGACCATGCTTTGCTGCCGTTGCGGAACGGCTTGAAGAACAGACCGGTAAGAGCGGTGTAGGACTCTGCGTCTTTCACTTTGTGTTTAACTGAATAGTCTGGCTTGATGCCGCCACCTTTCTTTGGCGAAGCGGAAGACTGAGCTGAGGCTGCAGGACGTTGAGCGAGTACCATAATGGACCTCCTAAAAAGGAACTGTTAATCGGCTTTGGGAACTATTCCCTTGGCCTCCTCTAGCCACGTGTCGAAGTCTGACTCGTGAGCATCGCAGGTAGATTGAAGGGGGCAGTAAGAACAGAACGACCAGCTAACTTCCTCCCCCGTAGCGGTCAAGTTTTGAGGACGTGGGCCGAGGTCTTTGCGTTCGACCATGGTAGACACGTACTCGTAGTACTCTTGTATGCGTGGTATGGATACGATAGACTTAGTTGCCGGCTCGTCCCTCCCCACGGCAGAGTAGTGAATAAAACCTTCTTCATCTTGAGTCAAGAGAAAACCAAGTTTGAAAGGTGTTATCTTTCTCGCCTCGCCTTTCTCGTTGAAGCTGATGTGCTCTGACCCTGGCTCTCCTTGCTTGGGTAGATGCTTGCCTGCCCAGCCCATGACAGGCCAGTCGACACGGCTTGTGTACCAGAGCTCGAACGGTACGCCTAGCTTCCACGAGTAGTGCGCTGCCTGCATGATGTGCATCGTCTTCGGCTGGCCAAGTAGTATGGCACGAGTCGTCCAGAAGGAGCACAGTAGTTTTAGTTCCAGGCCTAGCACAGGCTTCGTATCGTGGTCGCACAACACTAAGTCCGGTCTTCCTGACACGGGCGTGCCGTTGCTTGTCATCCATTGGATAGGTATTTCCTCCTCACGAAGTATAATACCGTCCTTGTATGCCCGAGAGAGTACCGAATACCAAAGGTCTTCGTTGCCTCGTCCTGAGTCAAACATAAGTTCCTTTGAGTAGTCAGCGTCCTCGGATGCGATACCGAGTAGGCGAAGCATGGTCTGTCTGTGGCACTTGCCTCCGACTTCCATCTCGCCCTTCGCGTTGAGTGCCGCGATGCCAGTGTTACCTGCCCGCAGGATACCTACCTTCTGCTGCTCTTGGACAGCATGCTCGTCCACGGAGAGACGCACGCCTTCGTCGAACAGCTCCAGTATTCTACTTTTAGTTTTCGTTTCCGTCATGATAGCTGTTCCCCAAAAGGTACAGCGAGAACACTCGTTTAGGTATGGCCCTTTCGCCTGACCGGGATTGGATTCCCTCAAGGATTCCAGAGTAGGTCACAAGTATGTAAGGCCTTCCGAGCTTCTTCGCTTTGTCTAGATACGGTTGGATATCCGACAGGCGGTAACCCTCTGCATACGGCAGAGCCGCCCTCGCTATATCGTTAACGTCGAAGGAATCTGGATGAGACACTTCTCTTATGACTGTCGTCTTTCTCATGGTCGGAGTGTAGCACAGCGAACCCCTCGATGACAATACCTTTTAGTTGGTGCTCAGTAAAAGACGGAGTGTCCTTAGTTATCCCTATCAGGAAACTGTTTCCATGCTCGACTCGCTTCTCCCAGACTCGTCCGATTGTATCGGTGAATCTGGTTCTGTCTCTGGAATAGAAGTCGAAGTGGGCTTGAACTGAGATGGCTTGCATTTAACTAGCTCCTTTCGTACGGAGAAATTGAAGTACGCATGGTAGAAAGTAGAAGACATGTCGTGCGACTGGTAGTTAGGAGTTAGCTTGTCCGCTACCGCCTTGACTTGCTCCACCGTGTAACCCGGGAAGAAGCCTCCTGTCTCTTCGATGTAGGTTGTAGTGGAGTCGAGTGCCGTGTATGTCAATCGTACCATGAGTAGTTCCCCCCGTAATCGTCGTCTGTATTGTGTTTCTTTTCTGGTGGTGGCGGTGGCGCGACGGTGCGCTTGGCTTTGTATTCACATTGTTCCTTCCTGTGAGTCTTTTCGCAGAGGACACAACCGTAGATACTCTTCTTCCTAGCGTACTCGTCGACCATAAGCCATGCGTCCTTATCCCTCGTTACCGTCATTGATTAGTCCTTGGGTTGCATTGACTGCTTTAGCCTCTACAAGAAGGCCTGACTCAAGGTTGAAGATGAGTGTCAGGTTGACTTGGCTGTCTTCGGTAGGCTCAACGATGGATATACTTTGCGCTGTGCCGTCTTCTGCTCTGATGATTTCTGCTTTGAGTCCAAGTAATGCGTGTGTCATTGGTTCTATCTCCTCATATGTTTCCCACTTCCAAGCGAAGCGACTCATTGTATACACTCCGGGTAGCCTGCGATAGGATAGGACATCTTAACCTTGCCTACTTCGCCTTGTTGCGTGATGACGACAGCGCCGCAGGTTCCCTCCGAATCACAGCTGCCTACTGCCAGTACCATGACGTCGGTACATGGTGCGACTGGCTGCACTGCCTTGACTACAGCCATGAGCAGAGCCACTCCGGTCACTGCTGCCACGCCTGCGGCCAAGGCAAGAACGATTTTCATTTTCACTTAGGTACCCTCCTTATCTTTGTGGGTGTCTTAACTATCTCTGGGTTAGGACAGTGCGGTGTTACTTTCACCGGTGCCCTGTCTCTGTCTGGTCTACCACGTTTGTCAGCTGGCTCGATGCAGACTTTAGGTACTGGAACTTCCGGAGTCTCCTTTGGGTTAGAGGTTACTAAGGCTAAAAGAATAAGTCCTGAATGATTGAACATATGGCCTCCACCATAATTAAAACGAACATCCCTACGAATAGGAACGGAATGACCCAGAGTAAAATCATTACTTGGTTTCCATCAGTTTGTTGATGCGCTCAACTGACTGACGGATACGCTCTACTCTTTCCTCGATTGTAGGTGTCTTGATGTTATAGCGTTGCATGACTGCGTCGTTGTCGAGAGAGTCTTTGAATGCCTGCTTGACTCCGTCTTTCTTTGCTCTGTAGTCTGCGAGATTAATTATATTTGTGGTCTTCTTCATAGTCTATGTTCCTCGATAGTATATCAATTAAAGATTCCAAAGCTGACAGTGGGTCTTCGTCGAGACAGACCACGTCCGAGATGTCTGCATGGTAGGCCCGATACATCTTGGTTTGCTTGTCGTACAAGATGAGATAGGCCGGAGCGCAGTCGTCGAGGTCTAGCTCGTCTGGGTCTGCTATCCGAGACAGTTCTTTCGACAATTGTGACACCTCCGGTAAGTAGCAGACACAAAGATAGAGTCACACTGTAGACACTTTCTCTCTGTTGCTTTCAGTAAGGGTAGCCCTGCTTCCTTGCGTGCTAGGTTCTGTTCTTCAAGCCATTCAAGTTCTCGGTAGGTCGGCTTGCCTCTGGCTTGCTTCTGCTTTGCTTTCATACACCCTCCGGTCTGACAGGTAAGCCGAAGTAGTCGGCGAACACAGAAGACAATCTGTTGAGCTTAACTCCGGCTTCGGATACCAGTGCGTCTGTGTCGAGCAGTGCTTCGGCTGAAGCCAGTGCTACCTGCTCGTCCAAGTGGTCCACGAGAGAACCGTCTGGTATGTACATGGCACGGAATTGGAAGGCTGAGTTGAGTAGCACGTCGGTATGCTTAAGCCAGACCGAGGCTGAGATGTCACACTCCTCTTCTTCGAGCGAAGAGATGGTGACTCGGAGTTCGCAGGCAAGGCCTTTGACTGATAAGTCTTGTGTCTCTGTTAGATAAATTCTCATGTCTTGTTTCCCCCTGTGGATTGCTTTATAAGTCAAGTAAAAAAATAATGCAAGCTTTTATTTCGGTTCGTAACCTGATTCGCGTAAGTTGTCTAACCGATTGTCTGGATGAGAGGAGTGTTTATCCCCCGGTTCGATTCGAATGTAGATGCGATGCTCACTGTACCTGCTAGTAGTCGGACCGTAGATATCGTCGACGGTGGCAAGCAAGTCCCGGAAAGCTTCGACCTCGGACTGGTCTGAACCAGTGTGAGAGAAGACATGGAGTCTGTCAGGCTCTCCTTCTTCGGTGTGTGTGAGTATCCAGCCGTTCTGTGCGTACTGTATTTTTATCATCTTATTCTCCAATCAAATCTTCTGGCGTAACTATCTCGGCTTCTCCGCTGAGATATAGTTCCTTGAGTCTTCTCATATCGGTAATACAGAAACACAACGGTCCAATCTGCAGTACCTTAATCGCACTGCTTGAATGTGTCTCAGCTGCGAGTCGCCAGTCCTTGAGCCAGAAGCTGGCCTCCAACACGTAGCGCCCGATTGTCAGGCTAATGTCGATGCTACAGTTCACGTTCATAGTCCCTCCAGTAAATACGGGTAGTCTGCCGTGCATAGGATGTTCTCCCTGATAGCCGGGTACTTCTCGATTGCTTTCTTGTATGCCCTGCGATAGATGAACTTCTGGTACGGCACGATGAGTTTGTTAAGAAACTGCATGACGGGGCGTCCGTACTTCAGGTCCAGACAGTACAACCATTTTGGCCAGTGAACGAAGACGTGGCAAGGATTGAGTAGACCGAAGAACCCCCAGTACCCAAGACTGCAGTAGACTCGAACAGTGCCGTACTTCTCCTTGCTTTGTCTGACAGAGATGCGTCCGTATCGAACGAGGTACTCGTGGATGAAGTAGGCCGCAGCATCGCAGGCTACCTCAATTCGTTCTTCGTTGTTCATTGTTCGTCCCTCTCCTGCATTATAACATTGCCTATGTTATAGTGCAAAGAAATGGTTAGTGTGCTCATTCCTTCTCTACCTCGTATCGGGTGACCTCGAAGCGAAGTCCTACCAGACCGTCTTCCTTATAAGCAAACAGCCCGCCCGTACCTACGCAATAGTGGTTGTGCTTGAGTAACTCCTGCAGCAGTCCTCTTGCCATGCGGCGCAGGTCACCGATGGTAGGCGATTCGACCGAGCCATGCCAAGTCCAGTCAAGCGCCTTCATGGTACGGTGGACTATCTCAAAGTCAAACTCGTCCAAAATTTCATCGATTATTTCGGTGCTCATTCCTCGTCCTCCGGCTCCCACATCAAAATCGTTGTGTGCGTCCTTGAGTCTTCGTCCAGAGAGACTGCATAGGTGGGTGGATGCATGCCTTTGCTTTCTAGGAAGTTCAAAAGTTCCTCAAGATTGCATTCCATGTGAAGCGTGGGAAACCGTTTATCAATCGCACATAACATCTCGCTGCGTTTCATATTTCATCTCCTACGTACCTGTAGAACCTAAACCGGATACGCGCTCGGTGTCCTTCACTAGCTCGGCCCTGCGATACGAGGAAGTGAATACCAGTTGAGCGATTCGGTCGCCTTTCATTATCTCTACCGGATAGTTTCCGAGGTTAATCAGGATAACTTTGATAGTGTCCGGATAGTCAAGGTCGATGATGCCCGGAGCGTTGAGTACTGTTACCCCGTGCTTAGCCGCTAGACCGGAACGAGGGCAGACCATGCCACAGAGAACGACGTGCGGGTTCAGCTGGATGCGGGCAGCATCGGGTAGCACGTCCTTGAGATAGACTCCTGTATCAAAGGTAGCGAACCTCCCAGTGGTCAGCCTTACGTGGTCTTCTTGGGACTGCAGGTCTAGGCCTGCTGACTGTAGTGTCTGGTACATTGTAACCCCCTGTTATACTGTATGTGTTAAGGATAGACCTACCTCCTCAGACTGCCCTCTCGGATTTCAAACCGAGTGACGCTGGTAAGGTCAGGCCTGCGTGTCAGACTGGCTAGCATGACCTCTACCAGTCTGTCCTCCACTTCTGCCATGA
>Ga0070752_1002178_pt1 | contig 12820 bp, 12 predicted proteins | sample VirMetDEL_Aug_30_FD_77440 | JGI IMG/M metagenome (GOLD analysis project Ga0070752, IMG submission 77440) | Aqueous microbial communities from the Delaware River and Bay under freshwater to marine salinity gradient to study organic matter... | ecosystem: Environmental > Aquatic > Marine > Coastal...
GGAAATCGCGGCGGGTGACGGCGGCACCAGCACGGCGATTTCGGTGACCAATTGCCCGGTGAATGCGATCCTGATGCGCTATGGCAATGCCCGCCAGCAGGAACAATGGCTGCGCCCCTTGGCCGCTGGCCAGATGCTCGGCGTGTTCTGCCTGACCGAGCCGCATGTGGGCTCAGACGCTTCGGCGCTGCGCGCCACGGCGGTGAAGCAGGGCGACGGGTACGTGATCAACGGCGTCAAGCAGTTCATCACCAGCGGCAAGAACGGGCACCTCGCTATCGTGATTGCGGTGACCGACAAAGGCGCCGGCAAGAAGGGCATGAGCGCCTTCGTGGTGCCCACGGACACGCCCGGGTACCTGGTGGAACGCCTGGAAGAAAAGCTCGGCCAGCACAGCAGCGACACCGCGCAGATCCGCTTCGAGAACTGCCGCATTCCGGCGGAGAACCTGATCGGTGCGGAGGGCGAGGGCTACAAGATAGCTTTGTCCGCGCTGGAAGGCGGGCGCATCGGCATCGCGGCGCAGAGCATCGGCATGGCGCGCAGCGCGCTTGAGTGCGCCCTGACCTATGCCAAGCAGCGCGAGAGTTTCGGCCAACCGATCTTCAACCACCAGGCGGTGGGCTTCCGGTTGGCGGAGATGGCCACGCAGATCGAGGCGGCGCGCGCGCTCACGCACCATGCAGCCACGCTGCGTGATGCGGGCGAGCCCTGCCTGAAAGAGGCCGCCATGGCCAAGCTGTTTGCCAGCGAAATGGCCGAGTCCGTGTGTTCGGCAGCCATTCAGGTGCACGGTGGGTATGGGTATGTGAACGACTTTCCCGTTGAGCGCATCTACCGGGATGTGCGTGTGTGCCAGATCTACGAGGGCACGTCCGACGTGCAGAAAATCATCATCCAGCGTGCGCTGGCTTGAGAGTTCTGGTTTTCTCCTGAGCCTCCGGTCATCGGCGACCATGGGGCACGGCTCCGCGGATGTCCCCCGAGTCGGCTTCGCCGCCTCTCCTCCTTTATTCCGCTGCGCCGTGCCCCATGGTCGCCGATGACCTCGTTGGTACTGAAAGCGCTGGAAATCAAGGGGGTACTTCAGCTTGCGGGCGCGGTGTGTTCTGTGCAGCGGCATCAAGGAGGAGGCGGCCTCCCGCCGCCGGGGGACAGCCGCGGAGCAGAGCACATCGCGTCCGCAAGCCCGCGAGGTGCAGTGGAGAACCTGCTGTACAGCTCGCCGCCCCGCGTATGATCCCGCGACCATGAACATCATCATCCTGGGTGCGGGCCGTGTCGGCGAAAGCGTCGCAGAAAGCCTGGTCTCCGAGCAGAACGACATCACCGTGATCGACATGGATCCCGCCCGCCTGCGCAGCCTGGAGGAACGGATCGACCTGCGTGGGGTGGTCGGCAACGGCATACAGCCTTCGGTGCTGCGGGAAGCCGGCGCCAAGGACGCGGACATGGTGATCGCCTGCGACGCCAACGACGAAGCCAACCTGGTGGTCTGCAAGATCGCGCACGACATTTTCAACGTGCCCAGCACCATCGCCCGCCTGCGTTCACCCGAATTCAACGAGGGCGACGAGCTGCTGGGCAAGAACGGCTTTGCGGTGGACCACGTGATCTGCCCCGAAGAATCGGTCACGCGCTACATCCACCAGCTCATCAGCTACCCCGAAGCCCTGCAGGTGCTTGAGTTTGCCGATGGCCGGGCCAGCCTCATTGCGATCCGCGCCACGCACGGTGGCGCACTGGTGGGTCACACCATTGGGGAGTTCCGGGATCGTTTCCCCCAGGCCGAAATGCGGGTGGTGGCGCTCTACCGTCTCGACACCGAGATGGAAGCCACGAAACAGACGCGTATTCTGGCCGGGGACGAAGTCTTCCTTCTGGCCGACACGCAGAAGATTCGCTATGTGCTGGGCGCGATTCACAACATCGACGAGCCGGTTCGCCGCATCATGATCGCCGGTGGTGGCAAGGTGGGCCTCCGACTGGCGCGCACGCTGGCGGGCCAGTGCGAAGTGAAGATCATCGAGCGCGACAAGAAGCGCTGCGAATACCTGGCCAGCCAGTTGCCCTCGAGCATGCTCATCCTGCAAGGCGACGGCGCCGACGAAGATCTGCTGCTCGAGGAAAACGTGGGGCAGATGGACATGTTCCTGGCGCTCACCAGCGACGACGAGGACAACATCATGTCCGCCATGCTGGCCAAGCGCATGGGCGCCAACCGGGTGATGTCGCTGATCAACCGCCGTGCCTATGCCGACATGATGCAGGGCAGCACCATCGACATCGCCATCTCGCCCTCGCAAACCGTCATCGGTGAATTGCTGACGCACCTGCGCCGGGGCGATGTGGCGGCGGTGCACAGCCTGCGCCGGGGCGCGGCCGAAGCGCTCGAAGGCATTGCGCGCGGCGACGTGAAGACCAGCAAGCTGGTGGGCCGCAAGGTGGAGGAAGTCAAGCTCCCCAAGGGCGCACGCATCGGGGCCATCGTTCGCGGCGAAGGCCGCAAGTCCGAGGTGTTGATGCCGCACCACGACACCGTGATCCAGGCCGACGACCACATCATCATGTTCATTCCGAACAAGCGTCTGGTGCGCGAAGTCGAAAAACTGTTTCAGGTGGGCGCCACCTTCTTCGGCTGAGGCCTGGACCTTCTCCCGTGCTGCACAGCCTGCTTCCCGTTCTCTCCGTCCTCTCTCGCATCGTGCTGGCGTTCTCGCCGGCATTCCTGGTGCCGCTGTCCTGGGCCTGGTTTCTGGACGAGCGCCATCACGCGCTGGTGTGGGCCTATGGATTCGCCTTCACCACCACCTGCGGCCTGATCCTGTGGCAGGCCACGCGCGGTTACCGTCGCGAGCTTCAGGCCAAGGACGGCTTCCTCCTCGTCAACCTGGTGTGGACGCTGCTGCCTGCGTTCGCGGCAGCGCCGCTGATGTTCACGGTGCCCGACATCACCTGGACCAAAGCGTACTTCGAAGCCATGAGTGCGCTCACCGCCACCGGATCGACCGCGCTCTCCGGGCTGGACGCGCTGCCGGTGTCGGTGAACGTGTGGCGCTGCTTCCTGCAGCTCGTGGGCGGTCTGGGCATCATGCTGCTGGTGGTGGCGGTGTTGCCGCTGCTGGGACTGGGTGGTGTGCAGCTCTACCGCGCCGAGACGCCGGGGCCGATGAAGGACACCAAGTTCACCCCGCGCATCTCGGAGACGGCGCGCGGGCTTTGGGGGGTTTATGTCATGTTCTCGGTGGCCTGCATGCTGGCCTACCGCTGGGCCGGCATGAGTTGGGCCGACGCGTTCATGCACATGTGCACCACCATGGGCCTGGGCGGATTCTCTTCGCACGACGCGAGTTTTGGTCACTGGGATTCGCACACCATCGAAGCCGTGGCCACGCTCTTCATGATCCTGGCCGGCGTGAGCTTCATGCGTTATTTCATCGTGATTCGTCACCGCACGCTGCGCCCGCTCACCAACGACCGCGAGATCCGCACCTACATCGCGATCCTGACCGTGTCCATCGTCGCCGTGGCCATTCTGCTGGTCGCCGAAGGCGTGGTGGCCGATTTTCCGGAGGCGCTGCGCACCAGCGCTTTCCATGTGGTGTCGCTGGCCACCACCACCGGGTATGCCTCGGTCGACTACGCGCAATGGCCGGTATTCGCGCCGGTGCTGCTCATGTTCCTGGGGTGCTTCGTTTCCTGCGCGGGCTCCACCGGCGGCGGCATCAAGCTGGTTCGCATGGTGCTGCTGGTCAAGCAGGCGCGGCGCGAGCTGGTCCGCATCATCCACCCGCGCGTCGTCAACCCGGTCACCCTGGGCGGGCGCGTCATGCCCGCTTCGGTCATGACCGCCGTGCTGGGCTACATGCTGATCTACGGCGCCGCCACCATGGGCCTGACCATGCTGATGCTGTTCACCGGGCTGGACATCGTGACCGCATTCTCGGCGGTGGTCGCCACCGTGAACAACATCGGTCCCGGGCTGGGTGACGTGGGGCCAGCCAGCAACTTCGGCGTGCTCAACAGCGTGCAGATCTGGGTGCTGACCTTCGCGATGCTGCTGGGCCGCCTTGAACTATTGGCCGTGCTCGTTTTGTTCACCGGCCACTTCTGGAAGAAGTAGCTTCAGCCGCGTGGTGGAATGTTCAGCCCGCGCTGCACGGCGGGTCGCGCGCTGAAGGCTTCGAGCACGCGCGCCAGGTTCGGGAAGTCCTTGAACCCCACAATTTCACCTGCGCCGTAAAACCCCACCAGGTTGCGCACCCAGGGCCAGGTGGCGATGTCGGCGATGGTGTATTCGTCGCCCATGAGCCAGTGGCGTCCTTCCATGCGCTGGTTGAGCACGCCCAGCAAGCGCCTGGTTTCGCCCACGTAGCGGTCGCGTGGCCGCTTGTCTTCGTATTCCTTGCCGGCGAACTTGTGGAAGAAGCCGAGCTGTCCGAACATCGGGCCGACACCGCCCATCTGGAACATCAACCACTGCAGGGTCTCGAAGCGAGCTGCCACATCGGTGGGCAGCAGCTGGCCGGTCTTGCCGGCGAGGTAGATCAGGATGGCCCCCGATTCCCACAGCGCCAGCGGCCTCCCGTCCGGCCCGTTGGGGTCCAGGATGGCCGGGATCTTGTTGTTCGGGTTGAGTGAAAGGAAGGCCGCTGAGTTCTGGTCGTTGGTATCGAAGCTCACCAGGTGCGGCTCGTAAGGCAGCCCGGTTTCTTCCAGCATGATCGACACCTTGACCCCGTTGGGCGTGGGCAGCGAATAGAGCTGCAGGCGATCGGGGTGGGCTGCGGGCCATTTCTTCGTGATCGGGAAAGCGTCGAGCGAACTCATGGGGGATCCTTGGCTGCTTGAAGAACAAGTGCTCATTGGAACCCGGCCCGCCAAGACCCGCTTCCCTGCAAGGACATCGATAATCCGGGTTCAACGGAGACCGCCACCATGACCATCACCAAAGGATTCCGCGCGCTTGTGGACGAAGCCACGGCGCAGATCACCACCTACAGCGTTGCCGAGGTGCGCGAGCGGCTGCAGGCCGGTGATCCCGGGCTGCAGCTCGTCGATATCCGCGATGTGCGCGAGCTCGAACGCGAGGGCACCGCCCCGGGCGCGGTGCACGCGCCGCGCGGCATGCTCGAGTTCTGGGTCGACCCCGCCTCACCCTACTTCAAACCCGTGTTCGGCGACGAAGGCAAGGAATTCGTGCTGTTCTGCGGCGCCGGCTGGCGCAGCGCACTGGCGACGAAGGCCTTGCGCGAAATGGGCATGGACAACGTGGCTCATATCGATGGCGGATTCACCGAATGGGTGAAACTGGGCGCGCCCACCGAGACGCTGGAACAGCGCAAGGCCAAGAAGGCTGGATGAAGGACGCCTGCCCCTGCCAGAGTGGCAGGTCGTTCCAGGGATGCTGCGCCCGCTACCTGGGCACCAGCGTGCCCGCGCCCGACGCCGAATCGCTCATGCGCTCGCGCTACACGGCCTTCGTGCGCGCTGACGTGGCGCATCTGCTGGCCACCTGGCACGCGAGCGCGCGGCCCGCCAGCCTGGAGCTGGAACCGGGCGTCAAGTGGCTCGGACTGGAGGTGAAACAACACGAGCTTATCGATGCGGCGCATGCCGAAGTCGAATTCGTCGCGCGCTCCCGTGTCCAGGGCAGGGGTCAGCGCCTGCACGAACGCAGCCGCTTTGTGCAGGAAAATGGCCAGTGGTTTTACGTGGATGGCGACATCCTCCCTTGAAGGACGACATGTTCGAAGCCGTATTGTTTGACTGCGACGGCGTGCTCGTGGACAGCGAGCCCATCACCAACGGCGTGCTGCGCGAAGTGCTCAATGAAAGCGGCTGGGCGATCACGCAGGCCGAGTGTATGCAGGTCTTCATCGGCAAGGCGGTGCGCGACGAGCGCGCGCGCATCGAAGCCGAAACCGGCCAACCCCTCACCGAAGCCTGGATGCAGGCCTTCTACGCGCGGCGCAACACGCGCCTGCTGGCCGAACTCAAGGCGGTGCAGGGCGCCATCGAGGCGGTGGCGACCATCCACCGCCTTGTTGGAGGCCGCATCGCCTGTGCCTCGGGCGCCGACCGGCCCAAGGTGGTGATGCAGCTTGAGCATGTGGGCTTGCGCTCGTACTTCGGCGAGGCCATCTTCAGCGGCCACGACCAGCCGCGCTCCAAGCCCGCGCCCGATGTCTACCTGGCGGCAGCAGCGCACCTCGGCGTGGATCCGGCGCGTTGCCTCGTGATCGAAGACACGGGCACCGGCGCTCAGGCCGGGCTGGCGGCGGGTGCCACGGTGTGGGGCTACTGCCCTGAAGGCCATGGAAAGGCCTTCGAAGGCGTGGGCGTGCACCGCGTGTTCCATCACATGCAGGCGCTACAGCAACTGTTCGTTTCGCCAGTCGCCCGGTGAACGCCCGGTCCAGGCCTTGAACGCCCGGATGAAACTCTTCTCGTTCTGAAACCCTGCCGCCTCCGCCACCTGCTTGATGGGGCGTTTCGTGCGCAGCAGCAGTTCGGTGGCGCGCTGGCGGCGCACCTCGTCCTTCAGCGCCTGCAACGATGCGCCTTCTTCCTTGAGCTGGCGGTGCAGTGTGCGGGCGGACAGGTTGAGCAGCACGGCCAGGTCTTCGGCGTTGTGCGCGTCCAGCGGCTGCGAGGACAGGACCTGGCGCACGCGCTGCACCAGCAGGCGGTCGCGCCGGAAGGAGCGCACCGTCAGCGGCAGCGCGCGTTGCAGCAGCTGCGTCATGGCCGCTTCATCGCGTCGCACCGGCAGATCGAGGTAGCGGGCATCGAACTGGATGGCGGCGGTTTCCGCGCCAAAGCGCGAGGGGCCGTCGAACAACAGGGCATAAGCGTCCACATGCGTCGGCGCCGCGTAGGGGAACCGGGCTCCCTGCAGTGGAATGCGCGAGTCCACGTACCAGCACGCCAGGCCGTGGATGTTGCGCAGCAGGGAGACCACGCAAAGTTCGGTCATCGCACCGGGGACGCGCTGCATCCGCACGGCCAGCCGCGCGACATGGCCCTCGATTTCCAGCACGGGGAGCGGATCGCGGGCCAGCAGGCCATGGTGACGGCACCAGCGCTTGAGGGCCACACCGAGCGTGGGGGCCGAGAGGGAAGCGCGCGCCAGCAAACCATAGCTGCCCCAGGGCAGGGCGCGGTCGAAGCAGCCCAGGGCCTCATCGTCAAGTTCGCGCATGGCCGCGCCGGACACCACCTCCATCTGCGTGGCCGTGATGCGGGCGTCCGGATCGTCAATGCTGTCTGGCGGTATTTGTGCCAGTGCGAGGGTCCGGGAAGGATCCATGCCACGTACCGCGTAGCCATGAATCATGGCCTTGATCAATGCCATGGGTGTGAGTGCGGGGCCCAGGTGCAGCAGGTCGTCGTTGTGAGGGACTGGCATGGCCAGAGTTTGAACGGGCTTGGCAGGATTTGCAACCTGCTCGGCCGACGTGACGCCGGCATGATGTCTATCCTCCACAATCCCCGAAAACAACCACGGATGCCACCATGTCGATCCTGGAGACACAACTCAACGCCCGTTCCGCCGACTTCCAGGCCAATGTCCAGGCCATGCGGGCCGTGGTCGACGACCTGAAGGCGCAGGTGGAAAAAGCCACCCTGGGCGGCGGCGAGGCGGCGCGCGCCAAACACACGGCCCGCGGCAAGCTGCTGCCCCGAGACCGCGTGCAAATGCTGCTGGACCCGGGCACGCCGTTCCTGGAACTCAGCCCGCTGGCCGCGCTGAACATGTACCCCGACCGGGACGGCACCGACAGCGCGCCCTGCGCTGGCGTCATCACCGGCATTGGCCGCGTGAGCGGGGTCGATTGCATGATCGTCTGCAACGACGCCACGGTGAAGGGCGGCACCTACTACCCCATGACCGTGAAGAAACACCTGCGGGCGCAGGAGGTGGCCATTCAGAACAACCTGATGTGCATCTACCTGGTGGACTCGGGCGGCGCCAACCTGCCCAACCAGGACGACGTATTCCCGGATCGCGACCACTTCGGCCGCATCTTTTACAACCAGGCCAACATGTCGGCCAACGGGATTGCGCAGATCGCCGTGGTGATGGGCTCGTGCACCGCCGGTGGCGCCTACGTGCCGGCCATGAGCGACGAAACCATCATCGTCAAGAACCAGGGCACCATCTTTCTCGGCGGCCCGCCGCTGGTGAAGGCGGCCATTGGCGAGATCGTGAGCGCCGAAGACCTGGGCGGCGGCGATGTGCACACGCGCCTCTCGGGCGTGGCCGATCATCTGGCGCAGAACGACGCCCACGCGCTGGCGCTGGCGCGCCAGGCCGTGGCCACGCTCAACCGCCGCAAGATCGCCACACAGGCCCTTCGCGAACCGCGCGCTCCGCTGTACGACACCCAGGAGCTCTACGGCGTGATTCCGGTCGACACGCGCAAGCCCTACGACGTGCGCGAGATCATCGCCCGCATCGTCGACGGCAGCGAGTTCCACGAGTTCAAGGCGCGTTACGGCGCCACCCTGGTCTGCGGCTTTGCGCATATCGAAGGCATGCCCATCGGCATCGTCGCCAACAACGGCGTGCTGTTTTCCGAAAGTGCGCAAAAGGGCGCGCACTTCATCGAGCTGTGCTGCCAGCGCAAGGTGCCGCTCCTGTTCCTGCAGAACATCACCGGCTTCATGGTCGGCAAGAAGTACGAGAGTGAGGGCATTGCGCGTCATGGCGCCAAGATGGTGACGGCCGTGGCCACCGCCCAGGTGCCGAAGTTCACGGTGATCATCGGCGGCAGCTACGGCGCTGGCAATTACGGCATGTGCGGGCGTGCCTACAGCCCGCGCTTCCTCTGGATGTGGCCCAACGCGCGCATCTGCGTCATGGGCGGCGAGCAGGCCGCTGGCGTGCTGGCCACGGTCAAGCGAGACGGCATCGAAGCCCGAGGCGGCACCTGGAGCGCGGAAGAAGAGGCGAAGTTCAAGCAACCGGTGCTCGACCAGTTCGCCCACCAGTCGCATCCTTACTACTCCAGCGCACGCCTTTGGGACGACGGCGTGATCGACCCCGCCGACACGCGCCGCGTGTTGGGCCTGGCATTGTCGGCCGCACTCAACACGCCGATCGGCGAACCGAAGTTCGGCGTCTTCCGGATGTGAGGGCGCCGCCATGGACGCCCACGCCCATTTCGTTCAGCTCGCGCGCTACAACGTGTGGGCCACGCAGCGCCTGCTCGACGCCATCGCGCCGGTGAGCGAGGCGGACTACCGGCGCGACCTGCGCCTGTTTTTCAAGAGCATCCATGGCACGCTCAACCACCTGCTGGTGGCCGAGCACCTGCTGTGGCAGCGTCGCTTTGCGCATGGCGAGTCGCCCTCGGTGGCGCTCGACAGCGAGGCGGAAGCCGAGCGCAGCCGCCTGGCACAGGTCCTGATGGAAGGCGCTGCCACCTGGGAGCCCCTGATCGCGAGCTGGCCTGCCGCTCGTTTCGACGGCCGGCTCAACTACACCAACATGCGCGGCCAGGCCATGAGCCTGCCCTTTGCGAGCACGCTGGCCCATGTGTTCAACCACGGCACCCACCACCGCGGACAGATCAGCGCCGCACTGACCCAGCTGGGCCAGCCCGCGCCCGAGCTGGACATGGTGTATTTCCTGCAGCAGCAGGGCGCCTGATCCTCACAACCACACCCGAGACAAACCGCATGAGCGCCACCATCTACGACAACCCCGACCACGAACTCTTGCGCGACCAGGTCGCGCGCTTCCTGGCGCGCGAGGTGGAACCGCACGCCGCCGCCTGGGAAGAGACCGGCATGGTGCCGCGCGACGTGCTGCGACGCATGGGCCAGGCGGGGTTGCTGGGCGTGGCGTTCGAGGGCGAGTACGGCGGCGGCGATGCCGATGCCATGACCAACCTGGTGTTCGCCGAAGCCCTCTCGCAGTCCACCTTTGCGGGCTTCATCATCACCGTGCTGGTTCACACCGACATGGCTGGCCCACACCTGCACCACGCGGGCAGCGCGGCGCAGAAGGCGAAGTACCTGAAAAAGGTGACGGCGGGCGAAATGATCACGGCGGTCGGCATCACCGAGCCTGGTGCGGGTTCCGACGTGGCGGGCATCCGCACCTCGGCCCGCCAGGAGGGCCACGAGTGGGTGCTCAATGGCACCAAGATGTTCATCACCAACGGCGTGCACGCCGACCTGTATTTCATTGCCGCCAAGACCGGCAGCGCCCGCCACGACATGACCATGTTCATCGTCGAGAAGGGCACGCCGGGCTTCTCGGTGGGTCGTGCGCTCAAGAAGACCGGCTGGCTCTCCAGCGACACCGCCGAGCTCATCCTCGACAACGTGCGCGTGCCGCAGGAAAACGTGCTGGGCGAGGTGGGCAGGGGCTTTTACTCGGTGATGAAGAACTTCCAGACCGAGCGCATCGCGCTGGGTGCCATGGCCATTGGCCACTGCACGCAGGCGCTGCAACTCACACTCGACTACGTGCGCCAGCGCCAGGCCTTCGGCGGCACGCTGTGGGACAAACAGACCATCCGCCAGCGCATTTCCATGCTGGATGCCAAGGTGCGCGCAGCGCGGCAGTTCATGTACCACTGCGCCTGGAGCGTCACCCAGGGCAAGGACATCGTGCAGGAAGTGTCCATGCTCAAGGCGCTCACCGGCGAGCTGGTGAACGAGGTGGTGCAGACCTGCCAGCAGTTCCACGGCGGCATGGGCTTCATCCGGGAGACCGCGATTGAACGCCTGTGGCGCGATGCGCGTGTGCTCGCCATTGGCGGTGGCGCCACCGAAGTCATGCTCGAAGAAGTCGCAAAGAGGTACTGACATGAGTGAAGTGCTTGATGTGACCCGGCCCAGTGCCCATGTGGCGGGCGTATGGCTCAATCGCCCGGACGTGCGCAACGCCTTCAACGACGACGTGATTGCCGCGCTTACCGCCACTTTCACGCAGTTATCGACAGACGAAGACCTGCGTGTGGTGGTGCTTGGCGCCCACGGCAAGGCGTTCTGTGCCGGCGCCGACCTGAACTGGATGAAGACCATGGCCGGATACGACTGGGAGCAGAACCGCGCCGACGCCCAGAAGCTGGCCGACATGCTGTGGACGCTGGACCAGTGCCCGGTGCCGGTGGTCGGCCGCATCCAGGGCGACTGCTATGCGGGTGGCATGGGACTGGCGGCCATCTGCGATGTGCTGGTGGCGGTGGAGGGCGCGACCTTCTGCCTGTCCGAAGCGCGACTGGGCTTGCTGCCCGCCACCATCAGCCCCTACGTGGCGCGCGCGCTGGGCGCACAGGCTTCGCGCCGCTACATGGTGACCGCCGAGCGCTTCAGCGCGGCGCGAGCGCATGCGCTCGGTTTCGTGCACGAACTGACCAGCGCGGAAGCGCTCGACGAAAAGGTGGACGAACTGGTGCGGACGCTGGTGGCCAACGGCCCGAAGGCCTCGCGCGAATGCAAGCGCCTGGTGCGCGATGTGGCAGGCTTGCCCATCACAGAAGCACTGCGCACTGAGACCGCGCGCCGCATCGCCGACGTTCGTGCCAGCGACGAGGGCCGCGAAGGCCTGCAATCGTTCCTGAACAAGCGCGCGCCGGCCTGGCTGCCGGCTGCTTGAGCGCACGACCATGGCCGACTGGTTCTCCACCCTGGGCACACCCGAGCTGCTGGCGCTCGCGGGCGCACTCGGATGGGCCAGCGGTTTCAGGCTGTATGCCGTGGTGTTCCTGGTGGGTGTGGCCGGCGCCATGGGCTGGATGGAACTGCCCACCGGTCTGCAGGTGCTGCAGCACCCGGCGCTGCTGGGCGCCAGTGGCTTCATGCTGTTCGTGGAGTTTTTTGCCGACAAAATTCCGGTCGTCGATTCGCTGTGGGACATGGTCAACAGCGTGGTGCGCATCCCGGCAGGCGCAGCGCTCGCGGCCGGCGTTTTCGGCGCCGATGGCGGCGCCGTCGCATTGGCCGCCGCGTTGCTCGGCGGCACGCTGGCCGCCACCAGCCAGGCCGCCAAGACCACCACGCGCGCGGCCATCAACAGTTCGCCCGAACCGTTTTCCAATGTCGCCATGAGCCTGGTCGAAGACGGCCTCGTGGTTGGCGCCGTCTGGCTCGCGACGAACAACCCCGTAGTTTTTGTCGTGCTGCTGGCCATCACCGTGGTGCTGATGTGGATCGTCACCTGGATGCTCTTCAAGTTCCTGCGCGCGGTGTTCCGCCGCGCGCGCTCCTTCTTCACCGCCCCTGCCTAGGAATTCGCATGTTCACCAAGATACTGATTGCCAACCGGGGTGACCAGCGGCGAAGCCGCGCAGCAGCGAAGCTACATTGCATGGCACGCGCAGCGTGCGCAGGCGATTTCAACTCGGGAGTTCATCATGTTTAACAAGATCCTTATTGCCAACCGAGGTGAAATCGCCTGCCGTGTCGCTGCCACCGCGCGCCGCCTGGGCGTGAAGACCGTTGCCGTTTATTCGGATGCCGACGCCAGCGCCAAGCATGTGGCCGCCTGCGACGAATCCGTGCACATCGGCGGCTCTGCGCCCAAGGAAAGCTACCTGCAGTGGGAACGCATCATCGCGGCCGCCCAGGCCACCGGCGCCCAGGCCATCCACCCCGGCTATGGCTTCCTGAGCGAGAACGAGGCCTTTGCCAACGCCTGTGCGAAGGCCGGCCTGGTGTTCATTGGTCCGCCCTCGTCGGCCATCGAAGCCATGGGCCTCAAGGCCGAATCCAAGCGCCTGATGGAAAAGGCCGGCGTGCCACTGGTGCCCGGCTATCACGGCGAAGCCCAGGACGTGGAAACCTTCCGCGTCGCTGCAGA
>Ga0070752_1002186_pt1 | contig 12792 bp, 16 predicted proteins | sample VirMetDEL_Aug_30_FD_77440 | JGI IMG/M metagenome (GOLD analysis project Ga0070752, IMG submission 77440) | Aqueous microbial communities from the Delaware River and Bay under freshwater to marine salinity gradient to study organic matter... | ecosystem: Environmental > Aquatic > Marine > Coastal...
GATTGCAAGGATGGAGAAGTACAAAGATGCTTCAGATGCCTTGCAAGCTAGTGACTCGGAAGCCATACGCCGTGCTGTTTGGGATGCAAAAACGTACCGACCTGATGGTATTGTTGATGCAAAGACCCTACTAGACTTAGTAAGTGAACCGCTACCACCATGCGCTCATGACTATCCGTTTCAAGGAATACAAAACAAGCTGCACGGGATCAGATACGGAGAGCTTGTTACGATTACTGCAGGATCTGGTATTGGAAAATCCTCGTTCTGTCGTGAACTTGCAACTTACCTTCTTAACAAAGGAGAACGGGTTGGCTACGTGGCTCTTGAAGAGTCCAATCGACGTACTGCACTTGGACTGATGTCTGCTGCTGTAGGCAAGTCCCTACACCTTGGAGAACATGACCGATCTACTCTCACCAAAGCTTATCAAGATACTATTGCTAATTGGAACCTGTATCTTTTTGATGGGTTTGGGTCTTTTGATCCTGATGTCATCTACAACCGAATTGAGTACCTTGCCTCCGGGCTTGAGGTGCGTTGCGTATTCCTTGATCACCTCTCAATCCTGCTCAGCGGGCTTGACGGAGATGAGCGTAGGATGATTGATACTACCATGACCAAGCTACGGTCACTGGTAGAACGCACTGGTATTTCACTGTTTCTTGTTTCTCACCTGAGACGCACATCTAATGACACCAACCACGAAGAAGGAGCCCGCGTCACCCTCGGACAACTACGAGGTTCGGCAGCTATTGCTCAACTGTCAGATGCAGTTATTGCACTTGAACGGGACCAGCAGGCGGATCGAGGAGCATCTGGAACGACTGTCCGAGTCCTTAAAAACCGTTATTCTGGAGAAGTAGGTGTGGCCTGCCATCTGGACTATGATCTTGACACCTGTAAATTCCATGAAACTGAATCCGAACCAGACTTCGACCCAGCAGAAGACTTCTGAGTATGTCCACCCCTGGTATGAGTATGTGAATCGTCCCAACCCTCCTACGGAAGAGATGATCCAGAAAGCCCAGTTTGTAGACAAGACGTATGTCTGGAAGAACCAATCGCAGACGTCTTAAGCTTCTTGCCTATAATTTAATGTTTAATGGGTTGATCTTTGTGACCAACCTTTTTATTGTCGCTGGAGTTATTCGTCACTGGAATGACTAAACTTGCTTATGACATTGAGACAGATGGCTTTGATTCCACGGTCATTCACTGCCTTGTTACCCAAGACTTGGATACGGGTCAGGTACTTGAGTACAATGATCGAGGAGGTGATTGTTATCCTATTACTACTGGGATTAACTACCTTGCAGAGGCGGATCTCATTGTTGCACACAACGGTATCGGGTACGATACACCGCAAATCAAGAAACATTACCCGTTTTTTGACCACCATCATCAACTCGACACGCTAATCCTAAGCAGATTCTTCCACACCAACCTCCTTGACGTGGATCTGAAGCGTAAATGGCCTATGATGCCTGCTAAGCTTTACGGATCTCACGGTCTAGAGGCGTGGGGCTACAGACTGAAGTGTCACAAAGGTGAGTTTGCTAAGCATACTGACTGGGGTGACTGGTCTCAAGAGATGCAGGATTACTGTGTCCAAGACGTCGCTGTTCTTGTCAAATTATGGCATCACTTCCAAAAATACCTGAGGCAGTCCTCCTAGAGCATCGCATTGCGGAGCTGATGGCCGCCCAGGAGGCCGTAGGATGGCCCTTTGACATCCGTGCGGCACAAGAGCTAGAGAACACCCTCTTAAACCACGTAGAGGCGCTTAGAGCGAAGGCTCAGAGCCTTTGCTGGTGTGTTCCTGGTAACCTATTCACACCCAAGCGTGATAACAAGACCCAAGGCTATGTAGCTGGTGCTGAAATGCAACGGCTCAAGGAGTTCAACCCTAGTAGCCGAGAGCACATTGCTTGGTATTTCAAAGAGTTCCAGAAATGGGAACCAAAGAAGTTTACCGAAACAGGTAAAGCTGTTATTGATGAAGTCGTTCTTAAAGAGATCGGCTCGGAAGAAGCGTTGTTATTCCTAGAGATTCTTGAGACACAGAAGAAACTCGGAATGCTGTCGCAAGGCAACAACGCATGGTTGAAGTTGGTCAAGAATGGCAGGCTTCACCATTCCTGCTTTATTGGGGCTGCAACACACCGCATGGCTCATGCACGTCCCAACCTTGCTCAGGTGAGCAGCGACACTGATTGCCGCTCCCTGTTCATCACTCGTCCTGGCTGGAAGCTAGTCGATAGCGACCTAGCTGGGATTGAACTTCGCATATTTGCCCACTACCTTGCCAAGTTTGACAAGGGGCGGTATGCTGATATCCTACTCAACGATGACATCCATCAAGTTAATGCTGAGAAAATTGGCATATCGCGTAGGGCTGTCAAGACAGTCACCTATGCGTTTCTATACGGTGCGTCGGACACTAAGATTGGTCTCAGCTATGACTCACAGCTGTCTACAGAGCAGGCCAAGTCGAAGGGCTCGGAGATTCGTAGAGCGTACCTTGACGCCATTCCGGGTTTGGAAGAACTCGTGGAAGCAGTCAAGGCAAAGGCGAAGAGCCATAAATGCATACGATCTATCGACGGTCGCAATATCAATGTTGACTCGCCGCACAAAGCCCTGAACTTCCTACTCCAGTCATCGGCTGGGGTGTTGGCAAAGCGATGGCTACTCATCACTGATGAACGCTTGCGTGGTATCGAGCATGAGAGGTACGCCTTCGTGCACGACGAGCAGGCGCTAGGATGTCCCCCAGACGTAGCCGAGCAGGTTGCGTCTATCTGCACCACATCAGCCGCCATGGCTGGTGAATATTACAAGCTCAGGCTTCCCATCGACGCTGATGCTAAGATTGGATTGAACTGGGCTGAGGTACACTAATGCTACTTATTGACACTGATTATCTTGCCTATAAAGCAGCTCAAGCCTGTGAAGAGGGGATTGATTTTGGTGATGATGTCATCATTACTCAGTCTCGCTTCAGTGAAGTGCTAAAGGTGTTTAACCGTGAGCTAGACAAGATCACGACCGCTATGATGGACGATGAAGTAATTCTTTACTTCTCAAGTTCCGAGAACTTTAGGAAAAAAATTTACCCAGATTACAAGGGTCATCGAAATCGTCGTAAGCCCTTGGGTTACAAACGTCTGGTGAACTGGTGTAAAGAAAACTTTAACACTGTTGTTCGGGACACCTTGGAAGCAGACGATGCCCTAGGCATTGATGCAACCATGCCTAAGGATGATTTTGATTACGATCAACCAATCATCGTGAGTCCAGACAAAGACATGCGTCAGATCCCTGGTGTTCTTTGGAACATGAGTGATGACGTGGAAGAAATAACTAAGGAGGAAGGAGATCGTTGGCACTTGATCCAGACACTAGCTGGTGACCCTACTGATGGGTACCCTGGCTGTCCTGGCATTGGCGTGAAACGTGCAGCTGATCTCATTGACAAGCATGACTTTCCATGGGAAGCTGTGTGCCAAGCCTTTCGAGAGCGAGGATTGTCAGACGACGATGCTCTGCTTAACGCTCGGCTTGCTAAAATCTTACAAGCTGAGGACTATGACTTCATCTCCAAAACCCCAATACTTTGGACCCCCACCGCCAGTACTAGAGCTGACGATGGAGCAGCAGTTCAAGCTGCGACAGATTGAGGATGCTCTGCGTAACCCAGAGACTTCCAAGGAAGACATCATCATTGTCTTCATGGCGCTGCAAAGACAGTGCTTCACCCTTTCCAACTGTGTTTCCAACTTGGTTGCTAAATGGCCTACACCAACGTCTCAGGACCAACCTACTATCGAAGAGGTAATATCCAAGTATGGGACTTCATCCGAGACCAAGGATTGAACTTCCATCTTGGCAACGCTATCAAATATATCTGCCGTGCGGGGTACAAAGACTCCCGTGTGGCTGACCTACGTAAAGCTATCCACTACTTACAAAACGAATTAGAAAATGAAATCCTTCATCAGCGACCAAGCCAAGGAGTTTCGCCGTGGTTTCCAGGTGACGAACAGTACGAAGCCAGCTTCACGGACTGGGCAACGGACCTTGATCGTTGAAGAGTTCAAGGAGTTTCTTGATGCAGAGAACCAGCTGCTAAAGGATTTCAAAGTTAACTCTGCTGAATGCCTTAAAGAACTTGCGGACCTTGTGTATGTCTGCTTCCAGTATGCTGAGAACCTTGGTTGGGATCTTGATGAAGCTCTCGACCGGGTACACCAAAGCAACATGACCAAGCTTGGCGAGGATGGTAAACCCATCCGCCGTGAAGATGGTAAGGTTCTAAAAGGACCCAACTACCAACCCCCTACTCTGACTGACCTTGTTTAAATATGTCTACTGATTTGATCGCCCGCACTGGTCGTGTACAAAACTGGATGGATGATCCAAATTCTCGCTTACCCGTATCGTGTACTGTCTTTGTTGTTGAAGACAGCATGGAAGGACCAGAAGGGATCGAAGCATCTTGGCGATTTGCTAGCCACGCTCTCCGAAATGGAGCAGGAGTGGCGATTCATCTTTCCCAACTCCGACCCAAGGGAGCTGAGAACGGCAAAGGCTTGGTTGCTTCGGGCCCAGTATCGTTTGCAAAACTCTACTCCGTGCTTAACGAGACACTACGAAGAGGTGGCGTCTATAAAAACGGAGCGGTAGTTATTCACCTTGACCTGAAACATCCTGACATCCTTGAGTTCATCAATGCTAATCGTGCCGAGCTACCTTGGGTCAAACGCTGCGTTGACATTAACGAGTATTGGTGGGCTGAAGCAACGGATGAAGTACGTACTGCTCTTCTTTCTGCAATCAAGAAGGGTGACGTCTGGCTAAACAAAACTAAAGTTGACGCTAAAGGTAAGCGAATCTATGGCAATGTATGCTTGGAAGTCTATCTGCCCTCACGAGGAACTTGTCTACTACAGCATGTCAACCTCGGTGGATGCGAATACAGTGACGTTGAAGCTGCGTTTACCCAAGGAATGTCCGAGCTGTGCGACCTGCACTCCCGAACAGGTGTGGGAGACACTGGAGAATACCTCCCTTCTCAAACAGATCGCCAGGTTGGTCTCGGAATGCTTGGACTCGCCAACTTCCTACGGCGGAACGGAGTAACCTATCAAGAGTTTGGCGATGCTCTTGAGCGTGTGAACAATGATAAGGTTAACCACTCTTCTGCTGATCTCCTCGCCAACGCACTGAAGCGTGGTGTTAATATCGCTGCGCAAATCGCACGTGCAAATAAGATGGCTCGTGCATTTGCCATTGCACCGACCGCTAGCTGCTCCTATCGTTACAAGGATCTGGACGGCTACACCACCTGCCCTGAGATTGCTCCTCCCATTTCTAGTGAGGTGGATCGAGACAGCGGTACGTTTGGTGTTGAACACTTTGACTATGGTGACGTTGAGATCGCTAGCCAGGTTGGCTGGGAAGCGTATCGAAAGGTTGCCGACAACATCATGATCCTGTTAGATTCGACAGGATTGTTGCATGGGTATTCCATGAATAGCTGGAGCGACGTCGTGACCTACGACCAATCCTTCATTGAAGAGTGGCTCTCTAGTCCACAGACTTCTCTCTACTATTCTCTACAAGTCATGCCTGACACTCAAGATAAGAGTGATGCCATGGCTGCACTGGAAGAGTTTGATGAGAAATTCTGGGAAGAGTATGAGTCGTTCTCTAAAGAACCTCAATGTGATTGTGCAGAATGAACCCTTATCAAAAACTTCTTTCCCGTAAACGTTCCTGGACACCTGTTCAGGTAGAGGCAGGCACCTTTGCTCCTGGCTCTGAAGAAGCCATGCTGCGTGCTCTCTCGGTTCGTAACCTTGAGATTCCCGTAGGTGACTTCATTAAAAATGCTCTTAAAAAAGATTATCCTGCTGCTGCCCAAGAAGTATTGGAAAGCAACATTAAGGATGAAGAGAAACATGACCTCGCTCTTGATTACATCGCTCGTGCTCATCAGCTGGAAGATATCCCGGAAGCTTCCCGAATCCAGAAAGCATGGATCGAATCTCCCGAACATCCCGTGCTCAAGGCAATGGTGCTTGAACGGTCAGTGTTCTTTGTGCTGCTCCCCTTCTTTAGATGGAACGGGGATGCAGGATGTCGCACTGTCTCAGCTGACATCTCACGAGACGAGCAAGTCCATGTGGCGGTCAACTCTCTCGTCTGCAAAGAGCTTGGCCTCACGGTCACGCAAAACCTTGACAAGCTTCGTAAAGCAACGGTAGCATGGATCATGCAACCACTGGGTTCTAACGAGAACCCCTACCTTGACCGCGAGTTCTGGCTTAAGCAATCGGACAGCCTTCTCTACAGCGGGAAGGCAGAGGGTCTGATTGCTACCCGCCGTGCTCGTATGCCCGCATTCTTTGAGCACTCAAATGTCAATCTTCCTGAGTACGGCTGAGTTTGATCGGCTAATCGAGGAACTCGATGACTTATTTCCTGACCAATTTCCTGACTACCAACTCAATGAGAAAGAAATTTCTTATCGAGCTGGGCAAGTCTCAGTTGTTAGGTTTTTAAAAGAAAAATTATCAAAGGATTAAGATTATGTGTTTTGGTGGTTTTAACCGTCCTGCACCAACCCCGCCCCCAGCACCGCCCCCGCCGCCTGCGCCGCCTAAGCCGTCAGCGCCTCAAACGGTTGCCCCAAAAATGCCTGACGCGCCTACTCCTGCTCCTGAACAAACGGACATGGATAAAAAGCCTGTATTGAAAAAGCGTGAAACTGGTGCGGTTAAGCGTGAGCGTATGCGGACTGGTACTGCTAGCCTGCAGACTGCTCCTGGCACTGGGCTTAACATTAGTGCTAACGTTCAGAGGCAGTAACAATGAAAAGCGCACGGCAACGGTATCATGAATTGACCAGTGGCCGTACCGCCTTTCTTGACATTGCACTGGAATGTGCAAAGCTTACTATTCCTACTCTGCTTATGCACGAGGAGACAACAACCGATTACACTCGGTTTAAGACTCCTTGGCAATCAGTAGGAGCAAAAGGGGTAGTGACCTTGGCATCCAAGTTGATGCTGGGGTTGCTGCCTCCTTCTACTTCATTCTTTAAACTTCAGCTGGATGACTCCAAGCTTGGGGTTGAGATTCCTGCTGAGGCAAAGAGTGAGTTGGATCTAAGCTTTGCTAAAATCGAACGAATGATCATGGAAAGCATTGCGGCTTCTACTGATCGTGTTCAGATTTTCTCTGCAATCAAACATCTCGTGGTTACTGGTAATGCTCTTCTTTACATGGGTAAAGATGGCATGAAGATGTATCCGTTGAATCGATATGTTGTTGAGAGAGATGGTAACGGTAATGTTACTGAGATTGTCACACGCGAACGAGTCAACCGTAAACTGCTTGGTCCTGAGTTTGAGAACCCCAAGCCTTTGAGTGTTGTTGACTCTAGTGTTGGCAGTAAGTTTGAAAAAGATGTTGATGTATTTACCTGCATCAAACTGACTAAGAAAGGATGGACTTGGTATCAGGAAGCTGATGACAAACTCCTTCCTAACACCTACGGTAAAGCTCCTAAGGACAGGAGTCCGTGGTTGCCCCTCCGCTTCGTAACTGTTGATGGAGAGGACTACGGACGCTCTCGTGTTGAGGAGTTCCTAGGTGACCTGCGTTCCCTTGAAGCCCTCATGCAGGCGCTTGTAGAAGGCTCTGCAGCAGCTGCTAAAGTGATCTTCACTGTATCACCTAGCTCTGTGACTAAGCCCGCCTCCCTGGCTAACGCAGGCAACGGAGCAATCATCCAAGGACGTCCTGATGACATTGGTGTTGTTCAGGTTGGTAAGACAGCTGACTTCCGTACTGCCTTTGAACTGGCTGGTGTGTTGGAGAAGCGTTTGTCTGAAGCTTTCCTGATCCTCAACGTTCGTCAGTCTGAACGGACTACTGCTGAGGAAGTCCGCATGACTCAAATGGAACTGGAGCAACAGCTTGGAGGCTTGTTCTCCCTGCTGACTAGTGAGTTCCTGATTCCTTATCTGAATCGTAAGATGCTTGACCTTACTAGGTCCAAGCAGATTCCTGCCTTGCCAAAGGGTCTGGTTAATCCTACCATTGTGGCGGGCATCAACGCTCTTGGTCGCGGTCAAGATCGTGAGTCCCTGATTCAGTTTGTGACTACTATTGCACAGACCATGGGTCCACAAGCTCTGGCTCAGTATGTTAATCCTGATGAAGCAATCAAGCGTCTCGCTGCTGCTCAAGGTATTGACATCCTCAACCTTGTCAAAGGTATGGAACAGATCCAGAGTGAGAAGCAACGAGCTATGCAACAACAAATGCAAGCCTCCTTGGTTAACCAAGCTGGTCAGTTTGCTTCTGCTCCTGCCATGGATCCTTCCAAGAACCCCCAAGCTATTGATGGGATGCAGGCTGCCATGCAAGCCTTGACTGGACAACAGTCAGGACAACAACAACCCCCTGTTCCACAACCCCCTGCTTAAATTAACTAGCACCCTTTATGGCTATTAACATTTCGTACGATCCAACTGATGATCCCGAAGCTATTGCAGCACGGGAAGCTGAAGAAGCTGACAGCCTAGAAGTAGGCGAACAGATGTTGAAAGACCAGGAAGAACTTCTTGCTGGTAAATATCGAAACGCTGAAGAGCTTGAGAAAGCTTACATTGAACTTCAACAACGTCTTGGTCGTAATGATGCAGACGATGACGGTAGTGGAGAGGAAGACGTAGAGTATGATAGTGATGAAGAAGTCCAAGGTGACTTTGAACGCTATGATGAAGAAGGCTACGTCAACTTTGATGCTGTCAAAGAAGCGTACGGTGACAACCTTGCTGATGTATTTCAGAACGCAGGTATTGATCCGTGGGCAATGAACGATCACTTCTATGAGAATGATGGTACTCTTACTGATGAGATGTATGATCAACTCAATGAAGCTGGTTTCTCTGATGCTACTATTGACGCCTATCTTGGTGGCCTTCGTGGTCAGCTAGGTTATGATGCGGCAGAGGCTACTCTGTCTAATCGAGAGATCACAAACATCAAAAACATTGCTGGTGGTGACGAAGGCTACGCTCAGGTTGTACAATGGGCTAGCGAGAATCTTCCTGAGGAAGACATCGCAGCATTTGATGAAGTCATTAATACTGCCAATGAGGCAGCTGTCCGCTTTGCCGTTAAAGCTTTGGTCTCTCAATACGAAGATGCAGTTGGACGTACACCTGAGCTGGTGACTGGTAAACAGTCATCAACTGGTCAAGCTTATCGTAGTATGGCAGAGGTTGTTCGTGATATGAACGATCCCCGCTATGACAACGATGACGCTTACCGTATGGATGTTATGCGAAAGCTTGAACGTTCAAACATTAAGGTGTGATGCCCTACTCTAAATACTCACCCAAACAAAAGAAGCTAGCTGCTGTAGCTAAGCCTCATAAAAAAATCACGCGAGCTGATCTCGCAATCATCAAAAAGAAATCCAAGTAATTATCATGAAAGCAATCGCTATTTCTTCTGCTCTGATCCTGGCTGCTGCCCCTGCAATGGCTGGTCCCTATGTGAACATTGAAGCCAACAGTGGCTTTGCTGGTGGCTCTTACAGCGGTACTACCCTTGACAACCATGTTGGTGTTGAAGGTGGTTCGGGTAAGGTTTCCTGGTATGTCCAGGGTGGTCCTTCTGTTGTTGCCCCTGAAGGTGGTGACAGCGAAGTGGAACTGTCTGGTAAGGCTGGTGGCTCCATTGCTGCTACCGAGAAGCTCAGCGTGTATGGTGAAGTCAGCTTCATGACCGCTGCTGAGAACAGCTACGGTACTAAAGCTGGTCTGAAGTACAAGTTCTAATCTACACCTGTGGTGGGTGGGAGGCAAACTGTACTTATTTACTAATTAAATGACAGCATCTATTGCTCTGAAAAGAGAGTCATCCTGGGATCAATTCTGTGACTGGGTGACCTCTACTAACAACCGTCTTTATGTCGGCTGGTTTGGGGTCCTGATGATTCCTTGCCTCCTCGCCGCTACTACTTGTTTTATTCTGGCGTTCATCGCCGCTCCACCTGTTGACATTGATGGAATCCGCGAACCCGTTGCGGGCTCCTTGTTGTACGGAAACAACATCATTTCGGGAGCCGTCGTTCCGAGCAGCAATGCCATCGGACTACACTTCTACCCAATTTGGGAAGCTGCTTCACTTGATGAATGGTTGTACAACGGGGGTCCATTCCAACTCACAGTTTTCCACTTCCTCATTGGCATCTATGCTTACCTGGGACGAGAGTGGGAACTTAGCTATCGACTAGGGATGAGGCCCTGGATCTTTGTTGCGTACTCTGCTCCTGTCGCTGCTGCGACTGCCGTGTTCCTTGTTTATCCGTTTGGACAAGGCTCTTTTTCAGATGCTATGCCCTTGGGGATATCCGGCACCTTCAACTACATGCTGGTGTTCCAGGCTGAGCACAATATTCTTATGCATCCTTTTCACATGCTGGGTGTGGCCGGCGTTTTTGGTGGGAGTCTTTTCTCTGCCATGCATGGTTCTCTGGTCACGTCGTCGCTTGTTCGTGAAACGACTGAGGATATTTCTCAGAACTATGGTTACAAGTTTGGACAAGAAGAAGAAACGTACAACATCGTAGCAGCACATGGTTACTTCGGACGACTCATCTTCCAATATGCGTCTTTCAACAATTCTAGGAGCTTACACTTCTTCCTTGCTGCTTGGCCTGTTGTTGGTATTTGGTTTGCGGCACTTGGTGTATCTACCATGGCGTTTAACCTCAATGGCTTCAACTTTAATCAGTCTTTACTTGATTCACAAGGTCGCGTCGTCCGGTCTTGGGCTGACATTTTGAACCAAGCTAACCTTGGTTTTGAAGTGATGCATGAACGTAATGCACATAACTTCCCACTTGATCTGGCTTCTGTTGAAGCTACTCCAGTTGCCCTGACTGCCCCTACTGTGGGTTAATTATGGACGACAAAGCTAAAAAACGCAGCGATGCTGCTATCCATTTTCTTCGAGGATTTGTTGGAAGAAAGGAAAATCAAGCTCCAGCCGCAAAGATGGTTCGCCGTGCACAAGCAACGGAGGAAGCCATTAAAAAAATGCGGGGTAAATAATTAACAATGCCGTCCGTTCATTCCTCATTTGAAACACATGTACCCTGATCACAACTACTCTGTCCCCCACAATGAACGAGCTGAACAGCTCAACGGTCGCCTTGCTATGCTTGGGATCATGGCTGCTTTGGGTTCTTATGCACTGACTGGACAAATCATTCCAGGTATCTGGTAAATGAAAAGTAAAAAGAAATCCCGAAAGGATTTGACTATTGCTGCATCCTTTGAGATTAATCCAAAAGGGCATAAGGATGCTATGAAGGGTAAGAAGATTTATGAAAAGGGTAAAGGTACAACTAACCCTAATGAAAAAGAAGTCTTCATGAAGAGGACTGGTCCTCAACTCCCTCTTGCTAAAAAGAAATCTAAAAAGCGTTATGGCTAAGCCCGGTCTTTATGCGAATATCCATGCCAAAAGGAAGCGTATTGCAGCAGGTAGTGGTGAGCGTATGCGTAAGCCTGGTAGTCCAGGTGCTCCCAGTTCTGCTGATTTTAAACAGTCTGCCAAAACTGCCAAAACTGCCAAGCGTCCCGGACGTAAATACGCTAAATAAAATTAAAGAACCAGATGTAACTAAGCTGCGTACGTTCATCCCTTAATGGGACGCATGTCGCCTGATCATGGAACGGGGGTCAGGTACTTCAATCTGGAACAATGACTAAAGTCGAACTGGATGCCCGTGTACGGGAGCAAAAGGCTGCTGCTAAAGAAGCCAAGCTGAAGTATCGCGGCGTAGTTTACATTTCTCACGCTACTAAGTTCTAATAGTAGCACGGGAGTCAGGCACCTCAGAGTCGGACCTGGCTCCTCTTGGCATTGGCCCTCCACGGAGGATACCCTCTGCCGCAGCTGTGGCATTGAGACGCCCTTAAGTTCTCAAAACATTTTATGGATCCTATTCAAATTGCGTGGGCTGCTGGTCTTTACGAAGGTGAAGGTACAGTACGCCGTCAACTAGAAATTGAGATGACTGATAAAGACGTCATCCAAAAGTTTCGTGACATCATGGATTGCGGATATGTGACTTATCGTGAACGTCCTAACGTCAAGCCTACTTGGCGTTGGAGAGTTGGTAATAAACAAGACGTAACCAAATGTCTGACAGCGATGCTTCCTTTCTTTGGAAACAGGCGAGCCTACAAAGCTCTGAATATTCTAGATAGTATAGAGCTAACCTGATTTGCTAACTATCTTTCTTTTAATTAACAATGGCTAACGCTACCCAAACTGCGCTAGGCCGGTCTAATCTTAGCACCGGTACTGGCTATGATGGGGCGAATGATAAGTACGCCCTTTATTTGAAGCTCTTCTCTGGTGAGATGTTTAAGGGCTTCCAGCATAACACGATCGCTCGTGATCTGGTTATGAAGCGGACTCTGAAGTCCGGTAAGTCTCTCCAGTTCATCTACACTGGTCGTATGGACGCTGGGTTCCATACTCCTGGTACCCCCATCCTTGGCTCCGGTGATCCCCCGGTGGCTGAGAAGACCATTGTGGTGGATGACCTGCTGGTCTCCAGCGCATTCGTCTATGATCTCGATGAGACCCTGGCTCACTATGAGCTGCGTGGTGAGATCAGCCGTAAGATCGGTTATGCTCTGGCTGAGCACTATGACCGCCGCATCTTCCGTGCTATTGTCCGTGGTGCCC
>Ga0070752_1002188_pt1 | contig 12785 bp, 12 predicted proteins | sample VirMetDEL_Aug_30_FD_77440 | JGI IMG/M metagenome (GOLD analysis project Ga0070752, IMG submission 77440) | Aqueous microbial communities from the Delaware River and Bay under freshwater to marine salinity gradient to study organic matter... | ecosystem: Environmental > Aquatic > Marine > Coastal...
GACTCTGCTCATGGTACTGATACATATCGTGGTGTAGACTCTAATGCCGATGCCAGATATCTTATTATGCATACAACTCAACACCAGGATGATGATCCTGAAAAAGTATCTGAATATAATACTACACTATTTGCATCTGAGTATAAGAAAGAATATGGTGAAGCTGCTCCTGATGGTGAGTATATTCATAATGGATTTAGAACTAATCTCCACAGCTTGTTAATGAATAACGGAATGGCCACTCCCAATAGTTTTTATGCTGTTGATCCTATCATAAATAATGACACTAGTCTTAACAATAACAGCTCTAATACCGTCGGCATAGCTAACTCCAAAACATCTACCGAAACTAGCGGTAATGTTAGATATCAACCCGCCGTGGCCCCGGCTAACTATGTCTATAATAGCCATAGATATTTTGGAACCTATGTCGATGGAAATGCTGTCAATGCTAATACTAATGGTGCAGTCGGTGAACAAAGAACGGGCCCAACCAGGAATCATGTATTGGCAGGTTCAAACATTGGATATGGCGGCAATTATTTTACAGACCGCGATGACAATTCAACTGCTGAAAAAACTACTAATCAAGATACTGCTAATGGTAATAACCGCGCAAATGCAGTCACTGCTGAGGCGGGTGGTAATATCCTAATGGGATTTGTCAATAGATATTTTAATGTAAATGATACTGTTTGGGGAGATGACTTTACAAATGCTCAGACGGTTGGTTTGCTTCAAAACTCTTCATTATCTAATCAAAGAGATAAAAACCTGGGTGTAGGTGAAACTGCAACTGGAAATAAAAATGCAAAATACGGATCCCTAACCTATCAAGACTGGGATTTAACCACAGCAACCAATGGATCTAATGTTGTAGCTCATGGAGCTGTCCACGGTAGGGAAAGCATGTGGCTCGGAGCCGATGGAGCGCAATTTGCCCTGACTGAGTATCCAACTAGAACATCATCTACACTCAGAGGTACTATCAATAGATCTGAATCGGTTCAAACATACGATGGTTATATCACTCCGGCTTCAGGTAGAGAATATCTTTCTGCCACCAGATTGCATATGGGTTGGTTGGGATATGTAGGACACCAAAACAAACATACTTGTTTCTCTCTTAACGAACTATTCTTTGGATCTAGACACGGATTATTCGGCGATGATGATGCGGCAGTGCTTGGATCCCTGTCTGAACATACTCCAGGAGATCCTGGAGCTCCGGGTCGCGTGGCAACATATGGTGCAAGTATTCCAATGGTATCTGCATATATTGATTCTTCTAGTGGAAATGGCATTGACACTGCAGATGCTAATAGAGAAGCTTGGCAGGAATTCCATCCTACACCGGAAAATTTAAATCAATATTCTGTATATGAGCCTATTATTTCTGTTGGAACAATGCGACTTCACGGTGGTGGTCTCCATCAACATGAAGCGCCGGCCGCGAATATCGAAGATGCCGGATCCGGGTATACTTTTGTAAATAATCAAAATGTTTATGCACAGTCTACTAATCATCACTTTTATGGAGAGTTTGGTAACCCAGGAGGAACGAGTAAGAAACAATCTGCTTTTGCCATGTTAGGCAGAACATATGGGTTGAAGATTTTCGGTCCTTACTCACCACATAAGTATAACTATCTTGACCAGGTTTCTATTCAACTGGATGATGACGGATTCTATGCCGTTAATCCGTCGAATTCTGTTGCTCACTGGGTTCTCCCAATGAACTGTACACAAGCCGCAATCTTGATTAAAAAATAATTTAACTGAATATATGATTAGGAATTATAATGTTGAATTTGTTTAAACAACAAAAACCTCTGATTGAATTTGTATCGATTGATCCTGCTTATACTTATGTTGCAAAACCAGATAATGCTAGAAAGTTTTTGCCTGACTGGATTAAAAAAATGAAGGAACAGACTTCTGAGGGTGTTCATCCAATGGCTTTAGAAAGACACTTGGATACTGTTAGAAAGTGTGTTCCTTTTCTTGATGCTATGAAGATTGGTTATACTATTCCTGCACCTGCAGATATGTATATTAAGGTTGGTGATTATGGAAAAAGCTTTATTAAAGAAACAAGAAGTCAAATTAATTTGGCAGGAAAAACTCATGAATTGTTATCGACACATGATGAAAGACAGATGGGAACAGGTCCTTTTAGGGGACCAGTATTGAAGTTTATTAACCCATGGAAAATTAATACTAGAAAAGGATACTCATGTTTATTTGTATCTCCTATCAATAGCGGTAATAAATATTTTGAATGTTTTACCGGAGTAGTGGACACAGATAATTATCATAATATCGTTAATTTTCCATTTAGGATTTTAAACCCAGATAATAGATCAGAGTTTGAGTTTTTCATTAAAAGAGGCGAACCAATTATTCAAGTAATTCCGTTTAAACGTACTGAAGCCTACGGAAAGATTCAAGTCAGAGGCGCAACTGTTCAAGAATGGATAGAAGAAAATAAAGATGAAGATGCTGTTGCTGGTAACTTTTCATGGTATCGTGAACATACTGTAGAAAAAAAGATTAATTTGGAGAAATAAAAGTTGGCCTACCCCTTCGATTCCGACAATTTTCCATATGGAGGTGTATTTAATGAAAATTACACCGCTGCAGCTGCGCTAGCTCTTTCTGTAGAACAAACTACTACTACTGCGGCGTCTATGATTACTATTACTGGTGGTGCAGGTGGTACTTCTCTTGGAGATGGTGGTACAGGTGGGTCAGTTACAACCTTAGATACTACCTATAGTGCTTCTCGGGGTTCTTACTCTGGCGGAGATGGTGGTACTGGTGGCGGTGCTCTTGGTAATGGAGCCGGAGGTGGTGGAGCTGCAGGATACTCTGGTGCAGGTGGAGATGCTGGATCCGATGGAACAGGTGGAGCTGGAGGAGGCGGTGGCGCTTCTACTAATCAACTGTTACTTGGTGGCGGTGGGGTAGGCCTATTCGGCGAAGGAACACCAGGATCTGCTGGTACTGCTTCTGCTGCAGCAGGGGGAGGTTCTCCTGGCGGTTCAGATTCAGCACAAGGTGGATTTGACGGATACTTTGATAGTAACGGAGCACAGCCGGTTTATGTTATTCCTTCTTCTCCTGCTCCCCCCACAGGATTGTCTTCAAGTCAAGCCGCAACCAGTGCATTACAAATCCTGTCTAATTATCCTAGCTCGACAGATGGAGTTTATTGGATTGATCTTCCTACTGTTGGCCCTACGCAGATTTATTGTATAATGAATAGTAGTTACTATGGTGGTGGTTGGATGTTGGCTATGAAGGCAACCAGAGGCACCACATTTAATTTTACGTCCTCTTACTGGGAAACTAACAATACCCTTAATCCAACAGCAATAAATCTGAACGATGGCGATGCCAAATATAATAGCTATAATTATTTCCAAGGGACTGATATTATGGCAAGATTCCCAGACGTAACAGCCGGGGGAACTTTGGGTACTGGATTAGGTGCATGGACATGGCATGAAAACAGCTTTTATAGTAGTGGACAAGCAACAACCTTATTAAATCATTTTACAAATACAGCGGACAATACCTATCTTCTACAAGATGCTGCTGTAACTAGTTGGGATGGACACAGCGGCGGACCATTTAGTTCGCAGGGAGGTTGGAGAAGATATGGATTTAACATCGATGACGGTACAGGAACTGGCCAGTCCCGGGCTAGATGGGGATTCTCTTGGAACAATGAAACATCTCCGGGAACAAACGATGTAGCGGGTGGTATTGGCGTAGGAGGTTATGTCTATACTACTCCCGTTAGTATGTCTGCTGGAGATCAGATCAGTTGTTGTACAACTTATAATGGCGTAAATAGAACTATGCGCTTTGAGATGTATATTAGATAGGAACAGAATAAATGGTTAAAAGTATATACTATCCTTATGCAGTAGAGCAAAAAGATAATCCTAATACTAATATTGCTCAATATGCAACACTAGTAGTAGATGAATATGATAAGTATTATAATGACAGTATTAGTCTTCAACAGTTTATTGATAATACTCCAATGATTGATAGTGGTGCATGGCCAGAACAAATCAATCATATTAGATCCGGAATGATTTTTACTATTCAAAGAGATTTAGACGGCGTAGAATATAATTTTGATTCAGCAGTACAAGAATGGGTTTTAGTAGACTCGGTATAAGGAATAAGTAATTAATGTCTAACGCAGGTAAATTTGGTGGTGGTGGCGGTTCAGCCGCATCTAGTGCTTCCTTTAGTAGTAAAGGTGGTCACGGCCAGCGTGGTGCTGTAAGAATCATTTATCCTACTCCAAGTGGACAGAGTGACACTACTACTATTATTGATAGAGGATTGCCTTCTGTCTCTGTCCCTGTCTCCTATGGCGTAGGTACTGGCGGTAATAACTCTTATCAAGCCACTATTGATGGTCAACTATATCAGTTTAGAGAGTTTACTAGTAGCGGAACTTTCACCGTAACTACAGCAGGGACGTTTGACGTTCTTCTAGTCGGTGGTGGTGGTGAAGCCGGAGGGAGAATTTCTGGTGGTGGAGGTGGTGGGGCTGTTATGCTCACAAGCACCACTCATAGTGGTTCAGGCGTTACTCTGACTACTACCGGAACTCACAGCATTACAGTTGGTGCTGGTGGAACAAATGGTGGAGCCAACCTTTTCGGTAACAACGGCGGATCAACCACAGCTTTTGGTATAACTGCAACCGGAGGTGGTGGGGGTGGTTCTTACTACGAAGTACTGCAAAAAGAAGGTAGAGATGGTGCAAACGGTGGTGGTGCTGGGGCACATGCCAGCATCACCGTTTCAGGTGGTTCTGGGACTGCACCGACTTTTCCAGCGGGAATAACAGGAAATGTTTATGCTGGATATAATGGTGGTAGCAGCTATTGGGGGGGCCCCATTTCTACCGGCGGTGGTGCTGGTGCTGCTGCCGATGGTATTGATGCCGCCTCTGGCACTGCTGGAAATGGTGGTGACGGTGTTCTAATAACTGATTTTGAGCAGAACGACTATTATTATGGCGGTGGCGGCGCTGGTGTCTACTACACTGGTGCAACTATGGGTACTGGTGGTAAAGGCGGTGGCGCGGGAGACGGAGATACAAATGGAAGAAATACTGCTGGAACTGGGTCAGGAAGTGATGGTGCAGCCAACACTGGAGGCGGTGGTGCTGGTACATTATCAAACGCAGCTGCGGACAACGGAGGTGCTGGTGGCTCTGGCATCGTAGTTATACGATATGCTATCTAGCGTCGTCGATTAAATGTTTAAATTAAGGAATAAGTAAATGTCTAGTTTAACAGTTTCTTATTTGGTCATTGCTGGTGGCGGCGGAGGAGGTAGACCTCCGAGCGCCGCCTATTCAGAATGGGGATCCGGAGCAGGTGCAGGAGGATATAGAAATTCTTATTCTGGAGACACCTATTCTGGACGAAATAGTTCCATAGAATCGGCTTTTACTTTATCAACAGGTACAAATTATACAGTTACAGTTGGCGGAGGAGGAGCTAGGGCAACTACTGTAGGATCCGCTGGCAGTAATGGTAGTTATAGCAAGTTTCATACAATTATTTCTACTGGTGGCGGTAGAGGAACTAACGGCCAAACTGCAGGTATCGCTGGAGGCAGCGGATCTGGAGGGGGTTCAGCCCAAGCTGTCACCTATGTAGGAGGAGCGGGTCGTGCTGGCCAGGGATTTGATGGTGGAGATGGTGCAAATCAATGGAGCGCATTAGCTTCCAGGCCAGGAGGCGGAGGTGGAGCCGGTGAAGAAGGTAAAATAGGAGCTGGCTATGGTATAGGTGGTGATGGTGGTAACGGTCTTGCTTCTACTATTACCGGAAAGTCAGTATTTAGAGCTGGCGGTGGTGCAGCCAGTACTTATAATCTTGACGTTGGAGTAGGTGGTCGAGGCGGCGGTGGTGATGGCGCTTGTTATGCTTTTGGCGATAGAGGAAAAGTTGTTCCTGCTACACCAGGAATGGTAAATACTGGTGGAGGTGGCGGCGGTGGTACAGCACTAGATGCTGCTAATGGATATCCGGGTTCTGGTGGGTCAGGAGTAGTTATTTTAAGATACCCCAATACATATACAATAACTGTAGGATCAGGATTAACATCTATAACTAGTACTATTGGAACAGATAAAGTTACAGTATTCACAGCAGGGACCGATTCGATATCGTTTAGCTAATATGGCACATTACGCATTCTTAAATTCAGATAACATAGTAACTCAAGTTATCGTTGGTAAAGACGAGAATACAGATGGAGTTGACTGGGAAGTTTACTATGGTAATAGGCTTGGTCAAACCTGTAAAAGAACTTCTTATAATACAGCCGAAGGAAAGCATTTACTAGGAGGAGTTCCTTTTAGAAAAAATTATGCAGGTATAGGATATACCTATGATTCTGATAGAGATGCTTTTATTGCACCCAAACCATCTTTTGAGTCATGGGTACTAAATGATTCCAGTTGTTGCTGGGAACCTCCAGTCCCTATGCCAGAATCTGATTCTAATGAAAGATATGGATGGAATGAAGAAATTGTTAACTGGGAATTAATTAATGTTTAAATTAAGGAATAAGTAATTGGTTTTAAAGTTTCCAGATTCAGCAGATTCCGCAGACTTAGCGGCAGCAGGCTACAGCCAGGTTATTATTCTGGGCGGAGGTAGTGGAGGTGGAGGTAATGTCAACTCAGTTTCTTATGATTTCTGGGAACCCAGTGATATTTCATCTGCAACTCTTGTTGGGTGGTTTGATGGCAGTGATATTAGTGCTAACGGTTCAGCAAATACTGGAAGTGAAACGCAATGGACTAATAAAGTTTCAGGACAAAACAATCTTTCTTTTAATGGCACTTATCTTACAATTGGTAATGATTATGTAAGAACTTTTGCAGGAAGTTATCTTCAAGAAACAGGTACTGCAAGTCTTCATCAAGCAAATGATTGGCGCGTCTTTATAGTAGGCAGACTTAATGGCAGATCAGGTAGTGATATTTATGGTCCAATTGTAAGTGGAGTATGGGCGTCGGGTGGCTCTGATCCGGGAGCTTATATATACTGGAAAGGTGACGACGACTTTGCTTCATACGGGAACTATAATAATTGGACTAATGTCGATGGTCAAAATGTTAACTACAGAACATTACACAGCAATACGGCGTTATTCGATTTCAAAGCCAGTACTACTAACGGGCATGTAACAACATTTGATGGAGGAAGAGCTAGTTATAGTGGAGGAGATGCAACTCCTGCAGTTCCTGCTGGTCAATTACTTACATTTGGGTATCAGGTTCTTAATACACGAAGAGCAGATGTTAGCTATCTAGATATTGTTATTATCCAAGGAACATTATCTTCAACCGAAGAAGAAAAACTTTATGGTTACTTAGCACATAAAGCCGGAATTCAAGGTGAATTACCATCTTCTAATGCTTATCAAAACACAGTTTTACCTCCAAATACTAGTACTACTACTACTACTACACAATCATCTGTTGGTGATTCGGCCACAGTATGGACTATTCCTGAAGGAGTAGACTCGTTTAGCATTATGGCTATCGGAGCAGGTGGAGCTGCAGGTTATTCTAATTCTACTTCTGCCGGAGGCGGTGGAGGAGGCGGGGGTCTTGCATACCTGAACAATATCGCAGTTGCACAAGGAGATCTAAGCGTTCAATCTATTAGTGTAGCAGGTGGAAAATTAGGAATCGCTGGAGAGTCAGATGGTGGTGCTGCTACTGATCTAACTGTTACTATGAATCTTAGTAGTGTACCTGCAGTCGATCTTGCCGGATTTAATATTAACCCCTATGGACAAATTGTGCATGATAGCGCAGATTCTGATGCAAAAGGGCTTTTATTTGTTGGTTCTAATAAAGCTATTACTAGTAACTTATTTGATAGCTCACCTACTCTAGATCTGTCTTTTACGGATAGTGGGCTTTCATATGCTAGTCAAATTCTGTATCAACAACCTCCCGGCCCGTTTGGTGAGGTAGGAGCTCCAGAAGTTGGTAATAGATTGCAGCTTTATCAAACTATTTACAATAATTCTATAAATAGTTTGCTTATCGCTCAAAATCCATATGATGTAATTCATGATAGCGCAGACAGTGCTGCATCTAGACCTGACTTCCTAGGAAATAGATCTGGAGACTCTAACGAGTTAACGGCTTTAGGTCAACTAGATAGTGATCCTGTGGTTGGAACAGGAAGATTAACGTTCTTTACGGTGGTAAGCAACTTTATTGGTACCGCTGTACAAGCTACTATTACTAATTCTCCATATTTGGATTCTAGTGGAGGAACAACAATTGGTCCATCAGATCCAAACGATTACAGAGGATACGGACCAGGAACTGATCTTGAACAGGTCATTATTAGAAGTCGACCGGGTGATATTATCCAAGCGTCTTCGTAGAGATATGAAATAGGAGTGCAAAAATGTCTCTCACAATTACAAATTCTTTGATAGAGTATGTCAGAGAAAGTCAAAATAACAGTAAACTAAATGAATTTGGGTATGCTGTAAAAAAGAAAGATGGAATGACTGCAAAGGAATCCATTAAATCATACTATGGTGGAACTTATAATCTTAAATCAGACTTAACCGACAGCGCTGGTGACAAATGGATTATTGTAAATTATGATACAATGTTAGATTCCGCATCTTTAGATGATGGTATTGCTTTTATTACTGGGAAACCGAAAAATAATAATAGAGACTTTATCAGAAATTCTAGGAATAGCGCGGAGCCTGACCCGGGCCTGGATTCTGCAGATCTGCCAACTGAACTAGAAGCGCTATTGGCTTTTAAAAATCAAGGTTATCCTAGAGAATGGTTTGATGAAATGGGATTCACCTATCCAGAAGATTCCTCACAGGATTCCTCACAGGATTCTTCGGGCTAATAAATAGATAATATAAATCTGTTTGTAAGGAAGAACCATGGCGAAGCCTAGTACTCGAGATCAACTAATAGATCATTGTCTAAGAAGACTTGGTGCACCGGTGATTGAAATCAATGTTGATATTGATCAGCTTGAGGATAGAACGGACGATGCACTCCAAATGTATCAGGAATATCATTCTGATGCAGTAGTCCGGACTTTTCTAAAGCATCAAGTTACTTCTACGGATATTACAAACGGATATATTGATGTAGACGATAGTATTACTTTTATCAAAAAACTATTTCAGATTAGATCCACCGGTGGATCTTCTGCTGGAATGTTTGATATTAAGTATCAGATGTCGCTTAATGAAATCTATGATTTAAATACTTTTATCGGTAATTTAGCTTATTATGAACAGGTCAAACAATATCTTTCATTGATTGATATGCAATTGACTGGGTATCCTCAAATTGATTTTAATCGGCATCAGAACAGAGTACATATCCACGGTAAGTTTTCTGAACAGAATATCGTAGAAGGCGACTATTTAGTCTTTGAGACCTTTAAGATCGTAGATCCTGAAACACATACAGACGTTTATAACGATATTTTCTTGAAAGAATACTTGACACAATTAATTAAACAGCAATGGGGATCAAACCTGATTAAGTTTGATGGCATGCAACTTCCAGGTGGTGTGCAGTTAAACGGTAGACAAATTTATGACGATGCAACTCAAGAGCTGTTAAGACTAGATGAAAAAATGCGAACGACTTATGAGCTTCCTGTTGACTTTTTCTTAGGATAGCATAATGGCCACTAACCTTTACTTCAGCCAAAAAGTTAAGTCTGAACAAGACTTATATGAAAATGTAGTCATTGAATCTTTAAAAATGTATGGACAAGACGTGTTCTACATGCCTCGTTCTATTGTGGCTGAAGATACAGTGTTTAGTGAGGATGTTGTTTCCAAGTTTGAAGATGCATATCAAATTGAAATGTATTTGGAAAACATTGATGGATATGGTGGTGATGGAGATCTATTCACTAAATTTGGTGTAGAGCTAAGAGATCAAGCAAACTTCATTGTAGCTAAGAAAAGATGGGATGAAGTTTCAGCCAGCCATTCATCTTCACAAGTAAGACCAAACGAAGGTGATTTAATTTTTATTCCTCTGTCGAATTCTATTTTTGAAATTACTAGAGTAGAAGACGAAAGACCTTTCTACCAATTATCTAATCTTCCTGTTTTCAGATTAACATGTGAGCTGTTCGAATACAATGATGAAGACTTTGATACAGACATTGCAGCTATTGATGATATTGAAGGAAGTTATGCTTATCAGTATATCTTAACGTTAGCGGATTCTGCTTATTCTAGTGATGCTTTTGAAGTAGGTACTTCTGTTACACAAAGTTTGGCAAATGGTGTCACTATTACAGGCGAAATTGCTAATTGGAATGATAGTTCTGATAAACTAACGCTTGTACATGTTGGAGCAGATGACGGTAAGTTCCACTTATTTACGGCCGGAACAATTACTGATGCTAGTAGTAACACACATACCGTTTTGTCGACATCAGAGGATAATGTAATTCAAATTAATAATCAAAACGATGTATTTGAAACTGCCGGAGACGATTTCTTAGACTTCAGTGAAGGTAACCCATTTGGAGATCCTACCTAATGTTTGGACAGCATTTTTACCACGAAAAAATTAGAAAATGTGTGGCTACATTTGGTACCATATTTAATAACATCTATTTGTTAAGAAAAGATGCTGCTGGAGCTGTGATTAGTCAAATCAAAGTTCCATTGGCGTATGCTCCTAAACAAAAATTCTTAGATAGAATTAGAGAAAACGCAGACCTGGAAACTGATGCCAGGTTCGTTGCAATTAAACTCCCTCGTATGTCATTTGAGATCTCCTCGATGTATTACGATCCAGTTAGACAACTTTCTAAAGTTAGCAACTTTACTGAAACTGTTACTGATGATAATACTAAAAAGACAAAGTTTTTTACTTCTGTTCCATATATTATGAATTTTCAGCTAAATATTTTAGCAAAAACTAATGAAGATGCTGTTCAAATTGTGGAACAGATTCTGCCATTCTTTAATCCGGCTTATACTGTTACAATGAAACAGTTTAGTGATTACCCGAATATCACAGAAGACATTCCTATCTCTCTGATAGGTATTTCGTATACCGATGATTATGAAGGTGCATTAGAAAGTAGAAGAACTATTATCTATACTTTAGACTTTGAAATGAAGACTGCATTCTTTGGTCCAATCTCTGATAACTCTATTATTAGAAAGTCTATTGTTGACTTCCGTAGCTTTAGTAATACTAATAGCTTGACGGATTCTGATAACCTAATGCAAAGAATTACAACTGTTCCTGATCCTCTTAATGTAAGTCTGGACAGCGATTATGGATTTACCACAACTTATTTAATTCCTGGAAATGGTGATAGTACCTAATGACTGATATCGTGCCAAAGAAAGACATTCCTGAGAATGTTCATTCTAGTTATGATGAAGATCTAGATCTGATTCGTTCGACTCTTAGATCCCTGCTTCTTTCTGGTGAAGAGGGTTTACAGTTGGCACAGAGAGTAGCGGAAGAATCAGAACACCCGCGCGCCATCGAAGTCCTGACTGGCATGATTAAACAACAGGCAGAAAACGCTCATGCATTGATGGCGATGCATAAGAAGAACCAAGACATCAACGTTACTCAGGCTAAAGGTCAGCCTGATGATACCAAGTCTTTAACACAGAATGTATTTGTAGGATCCACAGCAGAGTTACAAAAGATGCTGCGTGGTGAAAGTGAAAAGGTGATTGAACATGACGGAAGTAACGAACGGAATCTTTAAAATTATCAGATCGCTGGTTGGAGACTCAGTCTTACTAGCGGTGATCTATACGGTTGGTCATATCTTGGTGGCCATCACGACAGTTAGACTTATCACAGGAGCTAGTTGGTTTGACGCAGGGCTGACTGCATTGATTGAACCAATCATCAATGGCGTATGGTTCTATGTACTACACAAATTCGTAGCAAAGAGATTTATTAAGTGAACGAAACCTATCTAGGTAATGCACAGGTAAAAAAAGACGGCGTACAACAGGGCTGGACTCAAGAAGATATCCAGGAATACCAGCGCTGTATGCAAGATCCTGTGTATTTTGCTGAGACTTATGGTAAAGTTATTTCATTGGATGAAGGGCTTGTTCCTTTCAAACTGTATCCTTATCAGAAAGAAATGTTTAATCACTTTCAGGATAATAGATTCTCTATCGTGTTAGCATGCCGTCAGTCTGGTAAGTCCATCAGTTCGTGTATGTACATATTGTGGTATGCATTATTTCATCCAGATCAAACTATTGCTATCCTTGCTAACAAAGGTGCCACAGCAAGAGAAATGCTGGCGCGCATTACACTGGCGTTAGAAAATATTCCTTTCTTTTTGCAACCTGGTACGAAAGCACTAAACAAAGGTTCTATTGAGTTTTCTAATAACTCTCGGATTATTGCTGCAGCCACATCTGGTTCTTCCATTCGTGGTTTATCTGTTAATCTGCTGTTCCTGGATGAGTTTGCATTTGTAGAAAACGCAGCACAGTTCTATACCTCAACATATCCTGTTATCTCATCTGGTAAAACATCTAGAGTTATTATTACATCTACTGCTAACGGTATCGGTAACGTGTTCCATAAGATCTATGAAGGCGCGGTGCAGGAGGTCAATGAATTCAAACCATTCCGAGTTGACTGGTGGGATGTGCCCGGTAGAGATGAGAAATGGAAGAAACAAACCATTGCCAATACCTCAGAA
>Ga0070752_1002191_pt1 | contig 12770 bp, 26 predicted proteins | sample VirMetDEL_Aug_30_FD_77440 | JGI IMG/M metagenome (GOLD analysis project Ga0070752, IMG submission 77440) | Aqueous microbial communities from the Delaware River and Bay under freshwater to marine salinity gradient to study organic matter... | ecosystem: Environmental > Aquatic > Marine > Coastal...
ATCACTCATTTTTCTTCCTCCGATTGTTTATACTGACTACAAAAATTATTAACATCACAATAATCCTTACATCTGATAGGCTCACCTTTTAAAAATTCAACAGTTAGCTTATCTTTTTCTTTGTGTTCTTTTATATACGAATCTGCAAGTTCTTGAGAATCCAAAACCCTAACAGCAGACTTCCTACCTTTTTTCATAACCCTAAAACTATCTGACCTTTTCCAAATTTCTGCATCAGTACAAAGAGGCAGTTCACCATTAACCAAAAATTCAGCTTCAGCGTCTTGATGCAGCTTCACTCTATCGTTAATAAACTGCTCTTGTTCTTCATCGCTCCACTTTCTAATGGGTATGACCGATACGGGTGCTTTAGGATAATCATCACCACTTCTTAACATTTGATTCTTTGACCAGTCTCTGTTGATTGTAATTATCTCTAACGAGTTAATAATATTTTTAGAATCATTTTGCCTGTGCAACCAATCGTAACAGTTGAGTTGTTGTTCCCACTCAATCTTGCCTTCATTTTTTGCAGACATAACTGACCAGGAAGAAGTTACTTTATAGTCTTTGAGAGTTTTTTCTTTGATTGATATTGAGTCTGTTTGACCAGAAATTGTCCACCCATTTATCAAAGCGTAGTTCCTGACCTCTGTAATAGTGTCATTTGAGGCTTCATTTGCTTTTTCTAAGATAGCGTGTACAGATGTTCCTAAAAGCTTCCAAACCTCGCTAGAAATGTCTACAGAGATTTGATCAGCACATTCTTCACGCAAAATTCTTATTCTGGGTGGCTGCAATAGGCCTGTTACTGATATGGTGGAACGACCTTTAGTGTAGCTGTCGTTTGATACAGCCCTGATGATTTCTAAAGGAAGGTTATGTACATTAGTGTACTTCATTAAATTTTCCAAATCCCAACACCATCATCTAGCTTTCTTACAGTAAAGTTATCGCTAGGATTTTTATGCTTGTACCTAAGAACAAAATTTCTAATAATTTTAGACTCTTGATGTATCTTTGTTTTAGGTAATTCTATTAATATATGATCACCTACTTTCATATTTTCTAAAGGTATATTGTACTTCCTTGGCTTGCCCCTTGAGTTGACAGGCAAAGGGATTCCCTCTACAACCTTAAACTCCATATTGTGTTCTCCTCATTGATTATTTTATTGTGACCTTTTTGAGTATAATTGATGTGATATTAAAGTGCAACTATCCATTGCTATCTATATAAGAATGGAATAAGATTAATTTATGGATGAAAAAAAATTAAGATTATTGGACTTTATGATTCTAAAGCAAGCTGTAAGAGACTGTGCATCTAAGGATCAGAAATTAGTAAAAGATTCTACTGATTGGTTTAGTAGCGAAGATTTCAAAGAACTTTGTATAAGAAATGAAATTGATGATAGTTTGATTATTTCTGGCATAAAAGAATTACTGAGGTATCCACTAATTTCAAGAAAGAAATATGTAAATAAAATTGCCAATATAATAGATAAAAGAACTACTTAGTAGGTATATATACTTACTAAATATTTTTTTTAGTAAGTGATTACTCAATAGTAAGTATAAACCATTTTAACAAATATAAGGGAGTCTCAATGTTGAGTCAAGACAATTACGAAAAAAGCAACATTCAAAATCACATTAGCATTAATTCAAAAACAAATCACATGGCTATCGGACAATACAAGATAAGTTGCCCTATCTGTTCCGATCAAAGAAAAAACAAACAAGATAAACCTCTTTCTGTAAACATCAATCAAGACTCAATTATTTATCACTGTCATCATTGTTCAGTTAATGGAGCATATAGACACTCTCAAGGATTAAAAATGACTAAAGTTATTACTAAACCAATACAGACCCCTAGAAAAATCATTAAATTTCCTACACCAGATAAAGAAGAAGCTAAAGAATGGTTAGCCGAGCGCGGTATTTCTATATTAACGGCAGAGAGAAGTGGGTGTATTTTAGGAAAGAAGAACAATAAATCTGTAATTGGTTTTCCTTTTTTGGAAGGCACTGAAACGATTGCAGTAAAGTACAGAACTGCCAGCAGTTTAAAAGAATTTTGGTGGGAAAATGTAGCTACGAAACTATGGGGTGGAGCGATTTTAGACGATGCTCTTCCAACAATGCCTGATACGATCATAATTACTGAGGGCGAAATAGATTGTCTAAGCATCCAAACTGCATTTGCAGCAGAAAATGGTGGAACGCAAAATGTAATTTGCTACTCAGTTCCCAATGGTGCGCCAAATAAACTTACTGATAATCTTGTTCTTGATCCAAAGGAAGATGGAAGATTTAAATATATCTGGGAAGACAGAAGTAAATTTGATCAAGTGAGCAGAATTATATTAGCGGTAGACACTGATGATAACGGAAAAATTCTGGCAGATGAATTATCCAGAAGGCTAGATAAGGCTCGTTGCTACACAGTTAATTGGTCTGGATGTAAAGATGCCAACGAATTATTGGTTGCTGAAGGCAGTGAAGCTGTAAGAAAGTCTATACTTGGTGCTATACCTGTACCGCTTCATGGTCTCAATAACATAGACTTTTATAATGACGAATTCCAAAAGCTATATGAAAAAGGTAGGCCAACAGGAGTTAGTACAGGCTTTGAGTCAATAGATAAGCTTTTTAATATACAAGCAGGGTACTTGTGTGTTGTCACAGGTTTTCCAGGTGAAGGAAAAAGTGCTTTTATAGATCAGTTACTAATTAATATAGCAAAAAATTATGGTTGGAAATCTAACATTTGCTCTTTTGAAAAACCGCCCACATATCACGCAATACAAATGGCTGAGTGCTATATCGGAAAACCCTTCTTTGAAGGCCATAATGTACGAATGTCACAAGAGGAAAAGGACTTCTCTCAAAATTTTATATCGGAACACTTCTTGTTTCAAGACTATCAAGATGGTGGTCAACCAACTATTGAAAACATATTAGAGAAATCTGCCCAAGCTGTAATGCGATACGGCACTAAAGTATTAGTTATAGACCCATACAATTTTATAGAAACCAATCATAAGGGATTGCAAACTGATGCAATAAGTACGATGCTAACTAAAATTCAGCTGCATTGTAAGAAGTATGATATTTTATGTTTTTTCATCTGTCATCCTGCTAAACCACAAATAAGAGATGGGAAAAAAGCAGTATGTACAGGAGTAGATATAGCAGGATCAATGTCTTTCTTTTCAAAAGCTGATTTTGGTATTACTGTATATCGTAATGATGAATCAGTCGGCATTCATTGTTGGAAGCAAAGATGGGGATGGATGGGTAAGGTAGGTCAAGCCGAGTTAAAGTTTGATCCTTTAACAAACAGATACTCAGAATTTGAAGAGATAGAGGATACTTACGATTGGGAGTTCTAATGATGAAATTTAATGAAGGTTTGTTGGTAGGAGCATAGAAATGGATATTATTAAAAAGTACGATGTAATATACGCTGACCCACCCTGGACATTTAAAACTTTTAGTAATAAAGGTAAAAATAGAAGTCCAGAAAATCACTATGATGTAATGAGTTTACAAGATATATGTAATCTACCTGTAAACAAAATATCAAAAGATAATTCAGTATTGTTAATGTGGGTTACTGACCCTTTATTAGATAAAGCTTTTAAGGTTATAGAAGCTTGGGGTTTTAAATATAAAACAGTAGGTTTTACTTGGGCAAAAACAAATAGAAAGAGTAAGGGTTTTTTTACAGGTTTAGGTTATTGGACTAGAGGCAATCCTGAAATGTGTTTATTGGCTACAAAAGGAAAACCAAAGCGCATCAGTAAAAGTGTACCTCAATTAGTTATAGAACAGCGTAGAGAACATAGTAGAAAACCTGATATAATATACAATCATATAGAAAACTTATTAGAAGGGTCTTATATAGAACTCTTTGCTAGAACACAACGAAATGGTTGGGATAGTTGGGGAAATCAAACAGACAAGTTTTAATGATGAAATTTAACGATATTGGTAGTCCAGGTCTACACAAGCATCACACAATAGAAATCACAGAAAAAGAAAATGTAGGCCGAGCGTTAGTGCTAGATCAGCACATTATAGATGTTTTATTTACACAAAAAAAATTAGACGCTAGACAACATAGAGCTTGTAACAAATACCTTAATATTATTGGCAAATCAGGATGTTTTGTCGGCAGCCCTGATTTACAACAAATATTGTTTACCAGTAAGTATCATCAACACGAACCAAAATCTCTTATACTTTTAGAATCGCAAAGAGTTATTAAGAAAATATGTGGGATCAAGAAAGAATCTATTTTTTGGAAAATTATGACAGAAAACCCAACAAAGATTAATCAAAAACAAATAGATATTATTATTTGTTGTTCAGATGCTTTGCTTACTACATATTATGTAAATACAAATACACCTATTTCTTTTTTTCAGCAAGGGCTTCAAGACCGCCCATAACAGATGGCTCTTTATCTATCGTAATCCCTTTATCTTTTGCTTCCTGATGAATCATATATATAATTTGTTTGTTTAGACTTCTGCTCTCTGATTTCGCAAGCTTATGCGCTAACTTATATGTTTCATTAGAACATCTAATGAATAAGTTTTTTGGTATCTCTTCCATTGTTTTCTCCTGTAATTTCTTTCTCAATTTTATCATTCAGATCATCTAACTTTTCTGATAACTCGTCTAAATCTTGTTCATAGATTATTGTAGGACTATCCAATACTTCAGCTATAGCGATAGATTCTCTTCCTAGCTGATAAAAATTATTTTCTTTTAACTGATAAATAGCTGTTTCAAACATATAGTCACTAGCTTTTACTAGAGGATCGTCTAATAACGAGATAGCGTATGTAATGGCATCTAGTTTTTCTTCAAAAAGCCATACTTTGTGTATCCATCTAGCAGTCGATTTTCTGCTTACTAGACTACTTGGTTCGGGTATTTCTATTTGGTATGTATGCCTAACAACTGCGAACACAATATTCTCCTTATTTTTTTAATAAGTTTAATTTAAGCATAAAGATAGCATAATGAAAAGAATTGATTACACCTAGCGATTATCTAGGATTAATTTATAGCTAAACGACTTTTCCAAAATCTTGAAGGACATTATTTAATGTTTCATTAACCGAGGCTCTTTCATTTTCCGATATTGATAAGTAAATTTTCTTTGCTTGAGATGCACTAATACCAAATTCTTCCCCTATCGTTAATACTATCCACAAGATTTTAGTTTCATTAGAAGCGAGTATTTTTTTTGATTTTAAAAACAGAGGATCAGTCAAGGATATTAACTCAGCTCTATGTTCTAAATTTTCATAATCTTTTAATAAAAATTTTCTATAAAGTTCCATATTTTTTTCTATTTTGTTTATCATTTTTTACCTCATATTTTATTTGTATTTCAAGCAAAAATAATTTTTTTCTTAACATTTGTACAGTAGGCTTGTCTTTTACTTTCTTATAAATTTTTATAGAGTATTCTAATTCTGATTTTCTATGTAAAAGCTCCATTAAACCAGGTCTTGTTGTTTCAATTATTTCATTCATTGTTTTTTCTCAAAGTCTAAGTTATTGAAAAAATGAGCGATTACATCGACAGTGAAGGAATTTCCTAACATTTTATAGCGTTGACTGTTACTCGCATAATTCGTATAATTTTTTGGTACAGTTTGCAACAATTCGCACTCAATGCAGGTTAATTTACGCCAATAAATTTCATTTTCTACCACTACATTATCTTTAGTCGCTTGACTCAAAGCGTTACTTTTTTTATCCTTACGCAACTCCAACATCTGTTTAGGTTTTGTAGACTTCCAATCCACATTCTTACCTTCCTTATCTAAAGAACGACCACGCCAAGCTCCTGCGACAATTTTAGGCTCTCTGTTACCACCACCCATAGTATTTAGTGTAGGTGATTTTCCTTCTGGCGAATAAACTCTTTTTAAAATATCATGACCATTAATATCAGAAGCTATACCAACTTGTTTAGGTTTATCTTGTTTTTCTTCTTTAAAGTAATTATACGGAACACCCTTATGCCAATTTGCAGTAATTGTAAACGATTTGTCTTTATCAGCAGTTTGTTCGTATTTATCTGCTCTACGCTTACCCGCTTGTAGCCACTTCTTGTTACCTCTGTTCATATAGTCTATTGATTTCTGACTGTACCTAAATTCATCTGAAACAGATTCAGTCTGCAATATATCCCTCAATACTATTCCTCTTTGCTCTGGTTGTTTCACGTTTGGTATATTTGTCCAATAATATCTTTGACGATTTTGTGCTGAAACCAATGCTGAATTTACAAGGAGGGGTTCTATTTTGCCACCAAACATATCCTCACCTTGAAAATCTGGATAACAAGCTGATACTTGTTCACTAATGACATCTAAAAATTCTTTCTTCATTTTGACATTCTCTAAAAGAAAATATTTAGGTTTAATTTCTTTTAAGAGTCTTACAAACTCAAAAAACAAAGCTGAACGAGGATCGTCAAAGGCTAATTGCTTACCTGCAAAACTAAAACCCTGACAGGGCGATCCACCGACTATCAGGTCAATCGGAGGCAGGTCTTTAGCCTTAACTCCGCAGACATCACCCAACTGTATGATATTAGGAAAATTTTTGCTTGCCACATTTATTGCGTATTTGTCTACTTCAGAAGCATAATAATTATAGTCAACACCAGACTTATACCCTGCTCTTTCCAGAGCCAAATTTGCTGCACTTAATCCATCAAACAATGAAAGAACATTAAAAGTCATATTTTCTCCTTAAAATAAAATTTATATTAACAATGTTACATCATTAAAACACTATTATCAAACATTAAAAGATAGCTAAATGATTGCACGAGATTACCTTGGAGATTACCTTGCCGATCACCTTGGCGATTACCTAAATGTAATAAAAAAAATAAAATTTTTCCAAAAAAAAAGGCCACCTGGTGGAGGCCAAGCAGCCGAAATTTTCTTGTCATTTATTTTTTATAGTCGCTACATAATCTCCATTGGGCAAGCCACCAACACCACTCACTACGCAATCCCAATCAACATACTCTATATATTTATTGGCTATTTTCTTTACCATTTCGTTTGCCTCAGAGCAGTGGTCAGGTGATAAAAGTAAACTTCCTGCGTCAGTGGTGGCTTTATATCTAGCAGGTTTAGTTTCTGTTGCTGATAGATATTTAATTAGTATTGCTTTCATAATATATATTTCCTTTTAAGAGTGTGTGTATCCGTCTGTTTCTATACCTATCCAAATATTACCGCATTTAATCATTAAAGCATCACCATAGCACTCATGCTCTGCTGTTGCTCTGAATTGTCTATAACTCATACCATAATTATTTTTAGTCCACTTTTTAAATAATGATTTTTTTTGCTCGGTGGTTATTGTTCTCATTTTGTATTACTCCATTAGTTTAAAATTGTGAATTTAAAAATTTTGTTTGGTTCCAATAATCAGTAATAAACATTTCTTGAACGCTCCACAATTGTTCGTGCGGTTTACCTAGTTTTTCCATCTCTTCATGATGAAAATCTGTTGCGTTATACCATACTCTTATTAAGTCAGTTTTGTCTGTGCAATTATCAACAATGTTCATTAAGTAGTTTTTTTGTTTTTTGTTTAATTTCATTTTGTATTGCTCCTTATTAATCCTGCATACGATATAATTTCTTCTACATCATTAGCAATTTCGATAAACTCTTCCTGTTTCTCTGGAGTTAAACTTCCTTCGTCATCATATATCGCATCAAGAGATGCTCGCTCTAAAATATACTCAGAAAGTTCTGTGTAAAGTTCTACCCATTGTTGATTAGGCAGTATTGTTTTTATATCACTCATCTTCACTCTCCTCATTGTTTAAGTTATTTAATTATTGGACAGATTTTCTTTAGTGCCGTATATATATGATCACCATTCAGATATGGGTACAAATTATCACAAGACCACCGTACTAAACCTGCACCATAAAATAAGTCAAAGCAAAATCTTTTCTGTAAGTCTTTTACTGCATCTGCTCTTGGAAAGTTTCCGCTTCTGTACTCTTCTACTAACTGCCCCTTGTCATTGTATTTTTCTAGCACTATATTAATTTCTTTTTTCATGTAATCAAAATGCTCTTGTTTCATTTTCATTTTCTACTTATCCTCAGTTTTTAAGGTTGTCTATAACGCTCACCTCAAGCGTTTTCATAGCGACCAAGCTAATCGTCAGTAGACTTATTTATAGAAATTTTTAAATGCTGTATCGAATGGCAAAGAGTTTAAAATGATAGGATTAATCATTTTTTCATCTTTGTTTATTATTTTTTTCACTTCATCTAACATTTTCGTTTTTGATATGCTTTTGTACTTAGAGAAATTCCAACGATAAGCCTCACCCGATGAACAATTATCATCTACAACAACAACACTACTAGAAATTAACTTCTTTAAATCCTTTTTCTCTAGGTGATTAGTAAGTAGATCACCGATATGGGTTTCTAAATTATGATGGCACTCTTCATCATCAAAAGGAAATTTGTATGTAGGCAAATTGTTTTTGCACCACTCATCTAATTTCTCTTCTTCTTTCCAATGAAAATCATAATTGTTAGAGCCACCTCTACCACTGTTAGATACCCTCCCTAATTTTTTATTATCAACATATAAATTCGCTTCAAAACAATGAGTTTCTTCACTCATTCCCTCATATACTTTTATATTTTTAAGACTAATCATTTTTTACTCTCCATTAGTTCGATTAACTCTTGATCGCTATAAATAGCATCACAAGATAGACAAAGAGAGAAACCCGCTTGATCTTGAGTTTCTCTTTCATTTACTGATTTATTACATAATTGGCATTTACTCATGTTACTTCTCCTCTATTTTTTCTATTTTAATATCAGTATAACCATCATCTAAATAGCTTTTTAATATCTGATTAGCTTGCTGATAGTTTACAAGGTAGTCAGTTACTTCAATACCACCAACCCAAACAGTGTATATTTTCATGTGATCCTCCATTTGGTCTTTCTTTGGTGTTGCAATAAATAATCTCATGCTTCCTCCTCTACAAAATCCCATATAAGACCGCACCCGACCTCAACAGTAGTTTCAAAATTTTCTTTTGATTCTTGTATTGCTAAAATAATATTTTGATAGGGTTCGTTATCCGTGGGGTCATCATGATTGAAAATATCTTTTGCGATTTGTTGAGCAGTTTCTTGAGTGACTATTGGTCGTAACCAACCGTTCCATCTAGTAGGGTAAAAATCTACTGCCTCATAAATAGGCATATCTTTTTCACCATTGATAGAAAATTTATTATTTTTCATTACTCTTCTCCTCTAAAATTTCCCATTCACCGCCTAATGAAATCTCATCTATAATTGTTCCTTCACCTTTTGAAAAAAGTTGTTCAGCTTCTTCTTTACTATGAGCGTAAACTTCGGTTAATGATTTTATTTGAGCAGTTTCACTAAAAATAAATTTCTTTTTATACTGACTTGTAATGCACTCTGCTAATTCAGAAAATACAGTTCTTGTGTCTATCATTATTTTCTCCTTTGTTTTAACTAATCAATACTAACATCATTAAAACATTAACACAAACATCAAAAGATTATCTCGAAGATTATCTCGAAGATTACCTCGGAGATTATCTCGTTGAAAAAAAAAATTAAAAAAAAAAAAAATTAAAAAAAAAAATAAAAAAAAAAAAAAAAAAAAAAAAAAAAAAAAAAAAAAAAAAAAAAAAAAAAAAAAAAAAAAAAAAAAAATAAAAAAAAAAAAAAAAAATAAAAAAAAAAAAAAAATAAAAAAATAAAAAATAAAAAAGAAAAAAAAAAAAAAAAAAAAAAAAAAAAAAAAAAAAAAAAATTAAAAAAAAAATTAAATAAAAAAAATAAAAAAAAATAAAAAAATTTTGCTCCTGGTGAATTCAAAAAAATTTTGACCACTTGCTGCAGAAAAAAATTATTAAGATTGTAGTCGGATATTTTAGATAACATCAATTTTTTACTAATTGGTTAAAATTCGACCTCGTAGAATGCGATTTAAGCCATTTTATACATGGGGGTAATGCGATAACATGGGGGAAATTATGCGAAAATTAAGCCATTAGCTAAAATTAAAAGACAAAAAAAAGGGCTACAATGTAGCCCCATCTAAAAAGTTTTATATTTAACCGCCCATATTAACCATCAATATTAAAGCTATAAATAATAGGAATAAAAATTCCCCTAAAGTGATATTTTTTATTTTGTTGATAAAGTCTTTCAATTTTTAACCCCTTTTTTATATGAATGCTTCGTGAGTTCCGCAACCCATTTTTTTAGCTATCTCTTGCAATTCATCATCACTAGCAATCATTCCTTCTATATTTATAAGTTCACCACTCCACGATAAAAATTCGCTATGTATATAAGGGTTAATAATTCTATAAAATGCTTCATCATCATCTAACAAAAACAACTTAGCATCAGTATAACCGCCCCTAACATCAGCCCCTTGATGAATTTGCAATAAAAGGTATTCTTCACCTTCACGCTCCAATTTTTGCCCTTGTAAAACTTGCGATAATGGACAGTCAAAATTACAAGTATTGAAGCTCTCGTTTTTTGGATCAAATCCATGCTCTTTTAGCCAATCGCTTTGTTCCGCGCTAGTGCCGTAAAAATCCCCGTTCCATTCATCACATGGTAAATCTGCGAAATCTTCGCACAATGTATCATAAGAGAGATTATTTTTTAAAACATGGAAAACATTAGCGGTAAAATCAAAATAGGGTTCATTGTTATTTACATTAACCGTAATTTCTAGCGTAGCTTCGTGAGATTTTAAAAATTCATCAAAAGATTTTTTTTGGTTACGCTCCCAATGTCTGCCACCCGAACCGCCAGAATCTAAAAAATGCGACCCTGTAGACGCTGTTAGCATTTCAAAAATAATAAAATCAGTTTTAATTGTCGTTGTCATTTTTATTACTCCTATTATTTAACTGCTTTAATAAAGCCATTTTCCATTGTTACTTGTGCGAAAAATTCTCTCCCTTTATGAGTAATATGAGGGCGATTTGCTCCGACTAAAACACCATTCCTTGTATATTCTTCTCCAAAAATTGAAGTTTCTATATAGTTTAAATGCTTTCCGATATTTTCTTTTAATTCTTTTTTAGATTTATAATTAAATACAATCATTTTTATTACTCCTATTATTAAAGGTTATCTATAGCCCCATTAAGGGGCTTTCATAGCTTCCCAAGCTAATCGTCAGTAGATTTTTTTTACATTATTTTTTTAAGTTCTCCCTTTAAATATTTAGAAAATAACTCTAAACATTCTTTGGGCTCGTAACCGATATATTGCTTTTTATATCGTTGTCCGTTAACAATATCTGATACGGTTGTAATCCCCGTTGGCTTCTCAATTTTAACTATCATTTTAAAAGCTCCTATCTGTGAATAATTATGGTTTCGCGTGTATCAATATGTTTGAAGCAATCCATAATTATGGAACCGCCACCTAATACGCGAGAATACATATACATATAGTCTTCAGGGTTGGGTAATCCATTCTGGATAGCTTTCTTAAATACTTTCATATGGTCGCTTTCGACAAATAAATCTTTTACTTTTACATCTAACATTTTTAATACTCCTTATTTAATTAAACCATAACCATTACATCATCATTAAGTAATCAAATCAAGCTATCTAAACGAGATCATTATAATATTTATTAATTGCTTTATTATGGATAAATAGACCTATGCAATCATAAGGGCGGTACTCATAAAGTCGCTTAAATCGAATTCTAGGAGGTCGAATTTTAACCAATCGAGGGAATTATGGCAGATAAAAGCAATAACAAAGTTAAAGGCAAATTAACATTGGTAGATAGCAAGCCTAATCTAACGGTAAAACAGAAGCTATTTGCTGACGGCATCTTGTCAGGTAAAAGCCAGAAGCAGTCCTATATAGACGCATATAATGTAGATACTAACAAAGGTATTGCGTGGGTTAATGCTGAGAGTTCCAAGCTAGCGACTTGTAACCCTAACATAACCCTATATCTGAATAGTCAAAAGAGCGCATTAGAGCAGAAACAGTTAAATCATCTAGCCATTAAGAGCAACCGCGTTCGAGAGTATGTGCTCGAAACTTTAATGCGACAATCAAAAGAAGCTGATAGTTCAAGTTCTCAAATCAGGGCTTTGGAATTATTGGGTAAAACGTGCGGGCTATTTGAAACACAAATAACTGTAACTGAAACCAGAAGTGCGGACACAGTAAAACAAGATTTAGAACAACGATTGCTCACTATGCTATCGAGTAAAGACTAATTATTTTCTACGGTTTATCTTTGGGGCTAATGCAATCTAATTAGCCCCCCCTTTTTATATACGTTTTTTTGATTTTTGACCCAGACCCGACCCCCCTTTTTTAGGCCAGGTTATCGCACATCTTATATACATAGTGATATGCTCATAATATTACTAATTTTTGACAGTACCCCCCCTATTTATATAGCAATTTGCTAGCTTTTTTTATCCTGATAGGGGTAATTACTTAGATTTAATGTAAAAACAATGCCCCCCACCCCATTTTTTTCATTTTTTCTGTTGCTTTTGCTGTGAAGAGGGTGCATTATGTTATCATCATGTATGATTCTATACCTAGTACATACCTTCTGTTAGATATATACCCAGTAAGTGCCTACCTTTGTTTACTTATTAAGTTTTTATTTTTTTTGTTTACCTA
>Ga0070752_1002194_pt1 | contig 12765 bp, 19 predicted proteins | sample VirMetDEL_Aug_30_FD_77440 | JGI IMG/M metagenome (GOLD analysis project Ga0070752, IMG submission 77440) | Aqueous microbial communities from the Delaware River and Bay under freshwater to marine salinity gradient to study organic matter... | ecosystem: Environmental > Aquatic > Marine > Coastal...
AATTACAAGCAAATAAAAAGTCAGCAGAGAACCCTGAGCAAGAAGCATTTTGGGATAAACGTCAATTAACAAAAAAGATTAACTTAAATAGTTTGTATGGTGCTTTGTTAAATCCAGGATCTAGATTTTTTGATATGCGATTAGGACAAAGTACAACATTGACAGGTAGAAGTATTGCTAGACACATGAATGCAAAAATGAACGAAATGTTTACTGGTGTATATGATCATATGGGCGAAGCAATCATATATGGTGATACTGATAGTTCATATTTTAGTGCATACAACACATACAAAGACCTGATTGACTCTGGTGAGCTAGAATGGAATAAAGAAAAAGTTATAGAACTTTATGATGCAGCAAGTGATTCAGTAAATGACAGTTTTCCTAAATTCATGCAGGATACGTTTCACAGTAACTTGGAATTCGGTAAAATAATTGCTGCAGGTAGAGAAATATGTGCAAGCAAAGGCTTGTTCATTAAAAAGAAAAGGTATGGGTTATTGCTTTTTGATACTGAAGGTAAACGTCATGATACAGAAGGATCTACAGGTAAATTAAAGGCCATGGGGCTAGATCTTAAACGTAGTGACACACCAGAGTTTATGCAAAGGTTTTTGGAAAAAGTTTTGCGTATGGTATTAGAAGGTTATACTGAATCAGAAATCCTAGAAGAAATTAAACAATTCAGAATAGCATTTAAGGAACGTCCAGGTTGGGAAAAAGGAACTCCTAAACGTGTCAATAACCTTACTAAATACACTAATCAATATGAAAAAACAGGAAAATGTGGAGTAGGTCATGTGCTTGCTGCTATTAACTGGAACATGTTGAAAAAAATGTACGCTGATGCCTACAGTCAAAATATTACAGATGGTCAAAAAGTTATTGTTTGTAAGTTATTACACAATCCTTTAAACATGACCAGTGTAGCATATCCTATTGATGAACTTCATTTACCAAAATGGTTTCAGGAATTACCATTTGATCATGCAGAAATGGAAAAAACAATTATTAATAATAAAATTGATAATCTTATAGGTATACTTGATTGGGATATACAACAAACTGAATTAAGTAACACCTTTACATCTTTATTTGATTTTACTTAATGTTATTAAGACACCTAAATTATGGCATAAAATTTAAAGGATTAGATGCTAGAATTGGTAACAGTGTTATATGGACACATTTACCAGAAAACTATTATAAAGTTACAGGAAAAAAATTAATTGATGTTGACAACTTTAATTTATTCAAATATAATCCTTATGTAGACAGAGAAAAAACTCCTGATTCAGTTATTAACTTAATGGAGTTAGACAATCCCTACAATTTACCGGCAAGCAATAGAGCTGCTCCTGTAGCTTTAAGCCGTATTGATAATAATTGTATTATGTTGGGTCTGGGAAAAGCATACTTGCGACATCCTAGACTATATGTATATGAAGATTTAAAACAAGAACCCAATAAAATAGTAGTCCATAATTGTAGTTATACAAGTACAAGTAGTAAGATTACACAAAATTATGAATCTTTTGTTAGAATTATTCCTAAACATGTTATTGAACATATAAATAATTTTTATAGTGATTATAAAATTGTACAAGTTGGTAGCAAATTAGATCCTGTATGGCCTGGTGCAATAGACAAACGTCAAGAAGTAAATGATATCTGGGAATCTTGTAAAGAAATAGCTACTGCTGCTCAGTTTATTGGAGTAGACAGCGGGCCCATGAATTTAGCATTTTGCTATCCTAGAGTAATAAAAAAAATATTGTTAACTCAATTTGATATAGATTTTTTAAGATATGAATTTTATCCTATGAGAAATGACTTTAGACATTGGCAATGGATGGATCACAGTTTTATATATTATAATATTTCTGACAATGATGCAGGAGTTACGTATTCTTATAAAAAGTTATGAAAAAAATGATATCCTTTTATAAAAAAATTAGTAAAAACAAATTTGTAGAATTTGAAATAATGTGGGTTAAGCATTGGAACTGGTTTACTTTTTTGATGGAATGGACAAGAAAGCAAGATCATCCAGGCATCCATATAGAATTAGAAGTTATAGGATTAGTGATAGATTTTTGTTTTAGAGATTCCCGTCATTGGGATTATGAAAAAGATTGTTACACACAACACTTAGGAGAAAAATAATGCAAATAGAAATTAAAGGAAATGTAGTTTTTCGTCATCAAGCATATCCAGCTTGTGAAAAATGTGAAGAAGGCGCAGAACTATTGACAGAACGTGGTATGAAATTTGCTACAGTAACTTGTGATAAACATATGTTTGGTGCCTTAATGGCAGAAACAAAGTCACAAAATGTTCCACAGTTTGTTATTAAAGGCGAATATGTGGGAGGACTAGATGAACTTAAAACTTATTTAGAAAAACTTTAACACACACATAAGGAGAAACTAATGATTGTACCTAATAAAACTTTTAAATTTCGTGTTGGACCCGATTGGGATGACAGAACTACTGATGATCTTTTTAAAGACAAGCGAGTAGTAGTTGTATCATTGCCAGGCGCTTTTACACCAACCTGCAGTAGCAAACAACTTCCTAAGTACGAAGAAATGTATGATGAATTTAAAACTGCAGGAATTGACGCTGTATATTGTGTATCAGTAAATGATGCTTTTGTAATGAATGCATGGGCAAAAGATTTGGGCGTTGAAAAAGTAGAAATGGTACCAGACGGCGACGGAGTATTTACACGTGGAATGAACATGCTGGTAGACAAACCTGCACAGGGCTTTGGTTTGCGAAGCTGGCGATATGCTATGGTTGTAAATAATAAGAGAGTAGAAAAGATGTTTGTTGAAAAAGGATTGAACAATCTTGGACTTGACGACGATCCTTACTTTGAATCTACTCCTGAAAATGTTTTGAATTATATAAAAGCTTAATACTGGCCTATTGCGGCTTTTATATATTAGCCGCAATATTAATCTATATGCAAGCAATATGTCAACATTAACTGATTATATATACAAGATAGATTTTTCTAAAGATATTATTATCTTGGATAGCATTCTTTATAATAATTCTAAAAATGCACAAAAAGCAAAAAAAATACTAGATAGTAAAAACATTCAGTATATTTACATTAAAGCTAATAGTGATTTTATGGAAAAAATAATGGAAATTACAGGTAGTAAGGTTATACCTCAAATATTTGTTAATGGTGAATTTATAGGAGGAGTGCATAATTTAAAAACTAAATTAAATTAAAAATGAAAATAGACTATATAAGTGATATTCATATTGATAGATGGAACGATGATTTATCTTGGTTAGAAACAAAAAAAAGCGACAAAATTATTATTGCTGGAGATGTAGCAGATAGCATAGATGATGTAGAGTATGGTTTAAGGAAAATAAAAGCATATTATAATGAAATTTATTATGTTGATGGTAATCATGAATATGAAAATTGTAGGTTTGCATACGAAGAACAAAAAAATAATTTAAGAGATCTTTGTAGTTGCTTAAATATAAATTTTTTACCTGATAAGCCTGTAATAATTAATAATATAGGCATAGTTGGATGTTGCGGATGGTGGACATTTGATTTTGCTGGTGCAGATCCAGAAAAATGTAGTAGATGGTTAGCAGAAGAGAGCCGAAATTGGTCAGAGTATAGGGATATAGGTTTTAGTATTGATAACGATTTAATTACATATTTTTTTAAAAAACTTGCTACTAATGATTATCTAAATTTAAGAAAAAATATTTCGAAAATTTATGAAAACGTAAATAAGTTGATAGTAGTTACACATACTCCTTGCCATCCAGGTAATACAACTGATGCTTATCCCGGATCAGGAAATATTAGAGGTCTGTACGGCAATAGTTTAATGATGAACTTAGTTCTACAATACTCAAAAATAATTTACTGGATAAATGGTCATTGCCATGATCAGACTTTTATACAAGATAATGGAATAAAATTTATAAATAACCCAAGAGGCAGACCTTGGGATTTTAGTAGAGAAAATTATAGTATTGAAACTTTAACTATTGACTAAACCAAAAAAATGTTATATAATCAAGTAAATTTAACAAAAAGGATTTATGAAAGATATTTTACTAGATATTGTTAAGCATATTAACAGTATTGGTAGCTTTGAACACGCTAGAATTATTGGAACTGATGAACAAACAGAATTAGAAGCAATTGATCCAGACAAGTCTTGCATTCTTAAAGCAACATTTAATGAAGTTGTTCCTGAATTTAAAGGTACCTTTGGATTAGGAAATATTGGCTTTTTAAATAGCATTTTAAATCTTCCTGATTATGAAGAAGAAGCTAATATTAGTTTTACTACAGGAGAAAGAAATGGTGAAACTGTAGCTACAGGAATCATGTTTGAAAACAAACATGGTAGTGTGGATAGATATCGGTTTATGAGTAATGAAATTTTGGCCCAAACAATGAAATCTGTTGAATTCAAAGGAGCAAAATGGAACGTAACTGTAGAACCTACAAAAGTTGGTGTTGGTCAGTTTGCATCATTTACTAATGCTTATAGTTCTACAAAACAAGAGTTATTTACTATTACAACAGAAAATAACAACTTGATTTTTCAATTAGGAAGTAGTGATAGCAATAATAACGGCGGAAAACGAATTTTTGCCCGTAATATTGATGGAACTTTATCACAAATGTGGAGTTGGAAAATTACTCCAGTATTGGAAGCCCTTAAATTAGGAATGTCTGGAACCTGTGTGATGAAAATTTCTGATCAAGGTGTGATCCAAATTGGAGTAGATAGTGGTATTGGAACATACAATTATTTATTTCCAGCCAGCTCAGTATAAATACACACAATGTTAAGTATTTTATTATAAAAATATAACATTTAACTTTTAAATTAAAAGAGGATTATGCCAGCAAAAAAAATTAGACTAGTAGATGATTTAGATTTAAATACAGATACAGATACAGATACTTCAGATAGTCAAGTATCGCAAGCCGAGATTGCTGAAGTAAAAAAATTATTGCAAGCAATTGATTGGAAATTATGGGAAATGTATCAAATTGCCAAAAAATTCCAAGAATATTTTGAAATCAATTAAATGGCTAGATTAGGTCAACTTATGTCAAACACAAATTACATTTGGGTGACCTTCCGCAAGGAAGGTCTCCATAAATGGCCTGATGCAGTTAACTATCCTGGTGTAGAGTTTTTAGCAAATGAACATCGACATGAGTTTCATTTCCGTGTACACTTAGAAGTATTCCATAATGATAGAGAAGTTGAGTTTATATTGTTTAAACGTGAACTACAAGGTCTTTATGAAGAAAAAACACTTCAACTTGATTACAAAAGTTGTGAAATGATGGCTGATGATCTATATTCATATATTGCTAAAAACTATCCGGGTAGAAATATGATTATAGAAGTTAGTGAAGATGGAGAAAACGGAGTAAGACAAGAATATATAGTTAATTCTAACACAATACCACATGATTAAATCAAATCTAGCAGTTAAAAATAGAGATTACTCAGTGTTTACACCTGCACTGAGTGGTTTTTATGTTCATTATGTAAGTAAACAACAACATTACAATTATGTAGAACCTGAAAGAATTCCAAAAAACTTTGAAAATGGAGTTGAAGGTTTGAATTTTTTAAATAGCAAAGATGGTTATTTTTATTATGATCATTTTTTGTACAGTGCAGGTCATGCTGAGTTAGATTTAAATAAAGCTCAGATTCCTGAAGGTATGGTACATAATCGTAATAGAACAAATACAACTTTAATTGGTGATAGTGGAGGTTTCCAAATCAGTAAAGGTGTGTGGCAAGGAAATTGGTTAAGTCCAGAAGGTTCTTGTGCTAAAACTGATAAGCAACGTGGATTAGTTTTAAACTGGTTAGAAAATACTGCTGATTATAGTATGTTTTTGGACATACCTACAGCAGGCCTTTTCCATTTAAATGCTGATGGTAACCCTCGTTGCGGACTTAACAATTACGAAGAGTTTAGAGATGCCACTATCGAAAATAACAAATACTTTTTTAATCACACACAAGGTAAAACTAAATTCCTAAACGTACTTCAGGGTACAACTTATCATGAAGCTGATGACTGGTTTGATAAAGTTTGCAAGCCTGTGATTCCTTATACGAAAGGTTGGGCATTTGGTGGAGTACAGAAAACAAATGCCAATCACAGTTTAAGGCGATTGCTTATGTTAAAAGATCAAGGTCTATTGGATAAGCAACATGCTGAATGGATTCACTTTTTAGGCACAGGTAGATGTGATCATGCGGTCACTTATACTGCAATACAGCGAGCTTTACGGAAGTATGTAAATGAAAATATCACAATCAGCTTTGATTGTGCTAGTCCTTTTATTGCTGTAGCTAATGGTCAAGTGTATACTCATAATGTATTTACTGATAAGCGGTTTAGCTATATTATGAATAAAATGGTGGATGATAAAATTACAGGTAATAAAGACAATCCCTGGCCTTGGGATAGTAGCCCAATTGGTGCTAGACTAACATGGCGTGATATTAACTTTTATGATCCTGGTGATTTAAATAAAAATGGTAAAGAAGGTAGAACAAGTTGGGATAGCTTTGCATATGCACTAATGATGGGTCATAATGTTTATGAACATATTAATGCAACTCAAATGGCTAATCGTTTAGCTAGTAGACCAAGCCCACAAATGAATACTTGGATACCTAAACATTATTTGGAATTTCAAGATCTTGTAGATGAGCTTTTTAGTAAAGATTATGGAGCTAATCAACAGGCAGTAGATGCAGAATTACATAAACATAATAAATTACTTCAATTAGTAAGCAGAACTAAAAATTTGAGAAAAGGAAATACCTTTAACTCATTGTTTAAAGAAGAAGATGTTTTAGATTATGAAAGTGATGAATTCGAAGAAGATAATAATGGAAAACTTGAACTACTAGAAAAGACACATGAATGATCTTAAATTTACAACAGCAGGAGATTACATGTCTGGCAGTAAGAACACTGTTTGGATAGTACCTATTGAGCCAATAGATCAACGTTATACAAAGCAGTGGTACAATAATATTCCACAACTTATTAAAAATTTTACAGACATGGAAGTTATTACCATTGACGGAGTGATAAACAATACCGGAACAACTCCAGGAGCTTTTTTAGATTTTGGTAAAACAAACAAATATAAAGCAAGTCAAGTTCAAACAATTTCACAGCTATTTACTGGAGATAAAACAACAGCAGGTCCTGCAGGTCAAGTACAACCTGGTGACCATTTTGTTATCACAGATGCTTGGAATTTCGGTATTACAGCTATTAAATATATGAGTGAATTATTGGATATTCCTGTAACCATTCATGGTATTTGGCATGCTGGTCATTATGATCCTACTGATATTTTAGGCATGAAGATGTCAGATAATTGGGCTGAAAACCTGGAAAGATCTTTGTACTACTGTTGTGATTACAATTATTTTGCTACAGATTTTCATAAAAATATGTTTTTAAGAAATTTAAACATACCAGTTGTTGATCATTACAAAGCCATTAGAAGTGGGCAACCACATAATCATATAGTAGATCATTTTAATAAGTTAACTAGAGTTGACAAGCAAGATATTTTAGTTTGGCCACATCGCTACAATGCTGACAAACAACCAGAAATAATTGAGGACTTAAAAAAGGAACTTGCAGGAAAAATAGATGTTGTAATCACACAACAGGAAAATTTAAGTAAAACTGAATACTATGATTTGCTTAATAGAAGTAAAATGGTGTTCAGTTGTAGCTTACATGAAAATTTAGGTATCAGTCAAATGGAAGGAGTTTTAGCAAATTGTATTCCACTGATGCCGAATCGTGCTAGTTATGCGGAAATGTATGACTACAACTTCCTATATCCCAGTGGATGGACTCAAGATTTTTCCTATTATAAAGAGGCAAAAACACACCTTATTGACCTTATTTTGGACAAATTTTCTAAATACAATACAGATAACATGATTAAATTACTTGATCAACAAAAAAAAGTTTTAATGGAAAAGTATTTGACAGCAGATGTAATGTTTAGTAATATAAAATAATTATCTAGAAAGGGTCTATGAAAAAATCTAAAAAACATAAAGAAATTCGTTTCTTTAGTAATGACAATATCTCTTCTGTAGTAACTGAAAAAGACTTGGAAAAAATTGAATCCGATGTAGCAGAAAATTTTGAAAAAGTTTTGCAGTCTTTATATATTGATACAAAAAAAGATCACAATACCAAGGAAACTGCAAAACGTGTAGCAAAAATGTTTGTACATGAAACATTTTATGGTAGATACCAACCTAAACCCAGAGTGACAGCATTTCCTAATGCTAGTTCATATGATGAACTATACATGACAGGACCTATCCGAATTAGAAGTACTTGTGCTCATCATTTTCAACCTATTGTGGGCAATTGCTGGATCGGAGTATTTCCAGGTGAAAATGTAATTGGTTTAAGTAAGTTTAATAGATTAGTGGATTGGATTGTTAGACGTCCACAAATACAGGAAGAAATGACTGTACAAATTGCTGACCTCATAGAAGCTGAAACTAAAGCAGCAGGTGTAGCAGTAGTAGTCAAAGCAGAACATATGTGCTTAACACACAGAGGCGTGAATGAACATGAAAGTGACATGACTACCAGTGTAATGAGAGGTGTGTTTAAACAAGATCCTGCATTAAAAAGCGAATTCCTACAATTACTAAAAGGTATGAAAGGATTTTATGACAACTGATATTAATAAGTTATATCTTTCACATAAAGATATCAAGCATGGCAGTTTAGATATTATTAGAAAGATGGATAAAGATAATTGGCAACCTGAACTAGTTGTGGGTATCACAAGGGGAGGTTTGTTACCTGCTATGTACATTAGCCAATGGTACACTATTCCTATGTATACAGTTAAAATTCAACTAGCAGACAGCAAAGGACAACATTATGATGATACTACAGAATCAGCTTGTGATTTATCAGAGGATTCATTTTATGGTAAAAATATTTTAATAATAGATGACATAAATGATTCAGGTAGGACACTAAATTGGCTGAAAAAAGATTGGCAAGGAAGCAGTATGCCAGATGATCCAAGATGGGACGATATTTGGCATAAAACTACTAAATTTGCTACAATTGTTGACAAGGAGTCTTCAGACTTTACTGCAGATTATTATAATATAAAGATGTATCCAGATAATGATCAATGGGTGGTTTTTCCCTGGGAAGATTGGTGGAGAACACTAAATGATTAAACATAGTGAAATATTTTATAGCTTTCAGGGAGAAGGCAGATGGTTAGGAACTCCTAGTGTATTTTTGAGAACATTTGGATGTAATTTTGAATGCAGAGGATTTGGTCAAGGGCGTGATAAATCCAAATGGGTACCTAAAGATAAAATGCCACATGTAGTAGATCCAAACATTAGTAAATATAAAAGTTATCAAGACTTGCCTGTTGCACAGATAGGTTGTGATACTAGTGCAACTTGGAGCATGTTGTATCATCATCTTGCAATGGAAGTTTCTTATGAAAAATTAGCAGAAAATATCACAAATTTGATTCCTAGTAAAACTTGGTATCATAATTTACAAGATACACATTTTATACTAACAGGTGGTGAACCTTTATTGTGGCAAAAGAAAATTCCATTTTTACTACAGCAAAAACAATTTTGGGATTTGAAAAATTTAACATTTGAAACAAATGGTAGCAAGATTATACAAAAAGAATTTTACGATTTTTGGCTATGGAATACGAACGACATTCATGTAACTTTTGCTGTTAGTCCTAAACTTAGCATAAGTGGCGAGCCATGGCATAAAGCTATAAATCCCCGTGCTATTGAAAGTTATATGAAAATTCCAAATAGTGAATTATTTTTTAAATTTGTAGTAAGTGATGAACAAGATGTAGAAGAAGTTCATAGAGCATTTAAAGAATTCGATGTTAAAGTTCCAGTATATCTAATGCCTTGTGGTGGTACTTTGGATACTTTACAGCAAAATGAAGTCAAAGTTGCTAATTTAGCAATACAAAATGGATTTAGATTCAGCCCAAGAGCTCATGTAAATATTTTTGGAAACAAATGGGGAACCTAAATGTCATTCCGGATTTTAGTTATGGGTTTGCCTGGCAGTGGAAAAACTACGTTTAGCAAAATACTTACAAAAATGTTGGAAGGTCATTTTCCTGATGTAGGATATTTTAATGCAGAAGAGGTAAGAGAAACGTTTGATGACTGGGATTTTTCAGAACTAGGCAGAGTTAGACAAAGTTCAAGAATGCGAGATTTAGCTGATCATCATGAAGTTTCTGTATGTGATTTTGTTTGCCCTACAGAAATGACAAGAAAGAAGTTTAATGCAGATTATATAATCTGGTTAAATACAATCACAGAAAGCAAGTGTGCAGATACCAATAAAATATTTAAAAATCCCAAAAAATTTGATTTATGCTTGCAAAGTTGGGACGAAAATGCTGTAATTATGCTTACAGCAATTACCCAGATTAAACGAAGACTAGGTGAAAATATTGTTTAATAAAATAAAAAAGATTTTTAATAAAGAAAAAAATCTTGACAAAAACAAACCAGATGTTAGAGTAATAAAAGTACATCTAGATTCTAATGATCCTGCCAATGGATATTTTGAACTGGAATGGAATCAGCATTTTGTACTTGAATTAAAGCGTAATGGTTACACTGGCGCAAACGATGAAGAAATTGTTAATTCATGGTTCAGTGAGCTTTGTTATAATATCTATCAAGATGACCAGGATAGTATATGAAATACTTACTAGTAGACTCAGCTAATTTGTTTTTTCGTGCAAGACACGTTGTACGTGGAGATTTAGAAACCAAAACAGGAATGTGTTTACATGTTATTTTTCAAGGTATAAACTCATTCTATAGAAAGTTTGGTGGTCAAGTAGTATTCTTTTTTGAAGGTCGCAGTTGGAGAAAAGATTATTATGACCCCTACAAGAGAAACAGACAAGAATTACGAGATGCATTTAATGAAGCAGAGGCAAAAGAGGATAGACTTTTTTGGGAAACTTTTGACGAGTTTTATAATTTTTTATCAGAAAAAACAAATTGTGTTGTTTGTCGGCATCCTAATTTAGAAGCAGATGATTTAATTGCAGGATGGATTCAAGCACACCCTGATGATGAACATGTAATTGTAAGTAGTGACAGTGATTATTACCAGTTGATTAACAAAAAAGTTAGTCAATATAATAGTATCAATGACACACTTGTTGACGATGAAGGACATTGGACCATGCGTACAATGAAACCTGTCATTAACAAAAAAACCAAACAGCCTATGGAAGCACCTGATCCTGAATGGTTGCTGTTCGAAAAATGTATGCGAGGAGATAGTAGTGACAATATTTTTAGTGCTTATCCAGGTGTCAGAACAAAAAGCAGTAAAAACAAAGTGGGATTAACAGAGGCGTTTGCTGATAGAAATAACAAAGGTTATGCTTGGAATAACTTGATGTTACAACGTTGGGTAGATCATGAAGGTCAAGAACACAGAGTAATGGATTGTTACAATCGTAACAAAATGCTCATTGATTTAACATGTCAGCCTGATGATATTAAATCCAAAATTACTGAGTGCATCACAACAAGTAAGCAAAAAGATCATGTAAGTCAAGTAGGTATTCATCTAATGCGATTTTGTGGCAAACACAATCTAGTAAAGTTAGGAGAGCAAGTTAACGATCATGTTAAGTATTTAAATAAATAGATGATGCACATAAGGAAAAACTATGAAAAAAATACTAGCCATGATGGTTTTCTTGCCTCTATTTACAGGGTGTACTCCTGTAAATATGCCTACACCGGTGGTACAACCTAAACAGTCAGAACCAGTTGTAGTACAACAAGAACCTACAGAGTCCACACTTCCTATAGGATGGCCTACACAATACCTTTATCAAGAAGCAACAGTTTGTATGCAAAGCACCTCTCAACAAGGAATGCCTCCTGCATTAGCGTTCAACATTTGCAGTTGTATTTTTGATAAACTGCAGGCTAGATATAAATTTGGCGATTATATGGAAAGAAAACTAAAGCCAAATTACAGAGATGAAATTATAGAAATAACCAAAGAAAGTTGTGCTGTTCCTGTGCAACCACAAAAACAAATAAATGATAAAGATTTAGAAAATCAAGAAACAATTTGGGTCAATGGAAAATTTAACATCTGAAAATTTTGAAGAAAAAGTAGAAAACAAATATTCAATCGTGGATTTTTATGCAGATTGGTGCGGACCTTGTAAACAATTAGGTCCTGCTATTGAAGCAATGAGTAATGATTACGATAACATATCTTTTTTTAAAGTAAATGTAGAAGACAGTCCAGAACTTGCAGCTAAATTTGGAGTACGAGGAATACCTCATGTTATATTATTAGGACCAGATCAAAAAGTAGTTGATACAGTAGTTGGAAATGATATAAACAAAATTCTAAAAATGGTAAGTTCAGTTGGATGAAAAAACTTTACAAGAATTACAGTACGGTTTAGAAACACAATTTCGCTATAAACTTTATAAAGATTTTAAATTTAAGTACATGCAAAGTGTTGGTATAAAAGACATAATGCAATCATTTCAACATCCAGAATTAGGTTTTATAGGAGTTCTGCATTTGTTTTGGTGTACAGATGAAGGAAAACCTTATTGGAAATCTAAATGGCTGGATGCA
>Ga0070752_1002204_pt1 | contig 12723 bp, 14 predicted proteins | sample VirMetDEL_Aug_30_FD_77440 | JGI IMG/M metagenome (GOLD analysis project Ga0070752, IMG submission 77440) | Aqueous microbial communities from the Delaware River and Bay under freshwater to marine salinity gradient to study organic matter... | ecosystem: Environmental > Aquatic > Marine > Coastal...
CAATCACCATGCGCTCAACACGAAAAACGCTGCAAAGATATTTTAAAGGGCGCTATTGATAACGACTCGATATTACCCTGGATTTATGACCTCGACCCCGATGATGACTGGCACGATGAGGACAATTGGCCAAAAGCAAACCCTAATCTAGGCGTATCGGTAAACATGGAATTCTTACGTGACCAATACCGAGATGCAGTGACAATGGGAGCGGATAAGGAAGCTAACTTCCTGACAAAAAACCTAAATAAATGGGTATCGAGTAGAATTACTTTCATCAAGGACGCAACTTATTGCGAAAACATGGGCGAAATTGATATAAACGCCCTGAAAGGCAAAATATGTTACGGTGGCCTTGATTTGGCGTCCGTAAATGATACAAACGCCTTTTGCTTGTATTTCCCGGAGCAAGACGGCCTAAATAAACCCTGTGCAATCTGGTGGTATTGGATTCCGGAAGATAACGTAAGGGACAGGGTAAGCAAAGACGCTGTCCCTTACCTGGACTGGATTAATGACGGCTATATTATCACCACGCCTGGGAACGTAACCGATTACAATATTCTAAAGCATGAGATAATGCAAATAGCAGAAATGTACGACATTTGCAGCGTAGGATATGACCGGTGGAATAGTTCACAGCTAGTTATTGATTTATTGGAGGAAGGTTTACCCTTTGAGAAGTTTGGCCAAGGGTTCGGGAGTATGAACGCCCCGACAAAAGAGTATCAGCGGCTAATGTTGACAAATAGCATTAACGTAGGCAAAAACCCCGTTTCTAGGTGGCATAATTCAAATATAGAGCTAGACGTAAATCCCGCTGGTGATATTAAGATTACCAAAGCAAAAAGCACCGAGAAAGTAGATGGGATGATTGCGTTAATTATGGCTATGGGTGAAAAGATGGATAAGCACAACAACCAGGGGAGCGTATATGACGACAGGGATATAATTATATTATAATGGAAGTACAGGAAGCCTTATCATTAGTTCGCAGATTATACAGCCGAGAGGGTTACTTTTCTCGGTTCCTAGAATTGTGTGCAGAAAACCCACAAAGCACGTATAAGGCCGTTTACCATTTGATTGAAGGTGAATACTTCAGTCTATTTGGTACGTTCCGCTATATTGATTATAACAGCTTTAGACACGCTAAACACGCCTATTTTAAGTCTCTAAAGTAGTTTGTTATCAAAACAAACGCTAAAAACCCAACAACAGCCGCATATTGCCTTTAAATGTGGTAAATGGGTTTATTTGATTGGTTAGGGATTCGCTCAAAAGTTTCTGAACGTAGTTTGGAGAATCCTTCTACGCCTATAACCACCACAACACTAGAAGAAGGCGGCAGCGATCCTGATTCTATCCAGATTAACGCCGATACTATCCTGTCTATTCCTGAATTTTACCGAGCGGTTCAAATCAAATCCGGCGTAATTGCGTCGCTTCCTTTTTCTATTATTCGCATTTCTCAGGATCGGCAGGAAAAGCTAGTAACCCATCCGATTACTCGCCTTATTAACATCAAGCCCGCTCCAACCTATACGTCTTATTCGTTTTTAGAGACGCTTGTATTACACTTAGAGCTATACGGTAATTTCTATGCTGAAATACGCCGGTATCAGTCCGGTGAAATTAAGCAGCTAGATATATTAAAGCCCGAAGAGGTAGCGATTGAAAAAACAGGCCGGGGCGATGTGCGGTACATTCACACAAAAGACGATATACAGCGGCGATTATATCCTGACCGGGTTTTCCACGTACACGAAACCGGACAAAGCGGATTAAGCGGGATTGACAAAATAAAGGTACACAAAAAGAATTTTGCCCTGGCTATCGCCGCACGGGATTACCTGGCCAATTTTAATGCAAATGGTACTTTCCTATCTGGTGTGTTAATGCACCCGGCACAGCTTAAACCTGAAAGCGCAAAGCGTTTGCGTAAATCATGGGCTAAGTTATACGGCGGCAGTTCCAAAGCCGGGAAAGTGGCTGTACTGGAAGAGGGTATGGATTACAAGCCGATTACCGTTACACCTATGCAGGCGGGCAGCGAAGCGACAAAAGCAAGCATTACCGCTGACATTGCGAGAATTACGGGCGTGCCTAAAATCCTACTGGAAGATTACAGCGACGCAACGCTAAACAATGCCGAAAGTATTGCACAGTTTTTTGTCAATTACACTATCCGGCTATTGGTTGAAAAGATCGAGGCTGAAATATATGCAAAGCTGCTGCCAGATGCACAGCAAGACGATCACCGAGCGCAGTTTGACCTGAAAGGCCTGTTACGACCCGACGCTAAAGGCCGAGCATCATACATAGATGCGATGATGAAATACGGAATAATTAATAGGGATGAAGCGCGAAAAATGGAGGGATTAAACCCGATCGAAGATGGAAGCGGTCAACAATACTTAGTGCCGCTTAATATGTTTGACCCTGAAAATCAAAATAACAATGGAGACAATCAAAACGATTAAAACCGCTTTTCGGGGCGCATTTTCCCCAACGAGCTATAACGAAGAAAATAACTCATTCGACGTAACTTTTACGACGGAGCGACCGGTAAGGCGGTACGACTTTCGCAATGATGAGGAATACGACGAAGTGTTAAGCTTTGAGGGCAACCACGTTAAACTAGACCGGCTAAATTCTGGAGCGCCGGTGCTAAATAACCATGATCGCTTTGGCGGTCTAAATAGTCAGATTGGAGTAGTTGAACGAGCCTGGATTGAAAAAGGGCAGGGCGGCGCTACAATTAGACTAAGTAAGCGCGAAGATGTGCGGGGCATTGTCCAGGACGTACAGGACGGGATTATCAAAAATATATCTATTGGCTACGAAGTGCGCAAAGTTCAGCGTATTGAGCAAGAAGATGGAAAGCGCCCGATTTATAAGGCGGTTGATTGGGAACCGTTCGAGATTAGCCTGGTGCCTGTACCTGCTGATCCTACGGCACAAGTGCGCAGCATTGAAGATAATTTGCAGGAGGTCGAAATAATTAAAGACGAGGTTTTTGCAGAAATTGAAAATGAAAACACCGATTCGACAGCAACACAGGAAGAAATACAAAAAGCATTTGCGGCTATAGATGTGGCCCGCATTGATAATATTTTTTAATTTAAAAATAATAGTTATGACTATTAAATCATTGTACGAGAAGAAGGCTGCAATCTATGCTGACATGATGGATTTGCGCCAAAGATTAAAAAGCGAAGAACGTGGTTTTACCGCCGACGAAGAGGATAGATTCAAAAAAGCGGAAGCCGACATTGCAGAAGCCGAGCGACAAATCAAAAACTTGGAGCGCTTAGAATCTATTGCAGAAGCCAACACACAGGTAGAAGCGCAAACAGAAACACGCAACGAGCCCAAATACTTAGACGTGTTTATCAAGCACTTTACCGGTGGCAATCTTAGCCCAGATGAACAGCGGGTACTCCAAAGAGGTACAGAGACGATCACCACGACCACATCAGGCACAACCTACGGCGGCTATAATGTGCCTATTGAGCTATTCAATGCTATTGAGATTGCTTTACTCGCTTATGGCGGTATGATGCAAGTATCTCGCATTATCACCACAGCGGGCGGTGGTACGCTAAACTGGCCCACCTTAAACGATACTGCACGTAAGGCGGTGATCGTTGCAGAAGCGGCTACAACAGCGGTACAGGATATGACATTTGGTCGTATTCAGTTCAGTTCGTACACTTACCGCGACCTGGTAAAATTATCGCTTGAATTTTTACAGGACGAAGCTACTAACGTGGTTGGTGAGCTTGGAAACCTGTTAGGTATCGGTTTTGGGCGTGCCTTAAACGAGCATTTCACGACCGGCGACGGTTCTGGAAAGCCTACTGGATTTACAACCAATGCCGGAACGGTGACAGGCTCAAGCAATTCAGCTATCACAGCGGATGATATTTTTGATTTGCTGCACGGTGTTGATCCTGATTATCGCGATATGCCAAGCGCTGCCTTTATGATGAATGACGCGACCCTGAAAGCCATTAAGAAGCTAACTATCGGTACGACCGACGATCGTCCGCTTTGGGTTCCATCATTGCGTGACGGTGAACCGTCCACCTTACTAGGCAAGCCCTACGTCATTAATCAGGATATGGCCGACATTGGAGCGAGCGCAAAACCTATCGCCTTTGGTGATTGGTCAAAGTACATTATCCGCCGGGTCCGTGATGTGTCTATCCGTCGCTTGAATGAGCGTTTTGCCGACGATCTTTCGGTAGGATTCCTGGCGTTTGCCCGTTACGACGGTAAGCTGATTAGTACAACAGCCATTAAGACATTAGCACAACCGGCATAACATGGAAGTAAAGTTTTTAACAACGTGTGTTACGATCTTTGGCAAGTATGTCAAGGGTCGTACATACACGCTTAAAAAAGAAAGCGGACAGCAATTCATTAAGGAAGGGTTAGCAGAAGCCGTTAAGAAGCCGACGACGACCCGAAAAAGCAAAGCGAAGTAATGGCAACAAAGGTTATAAGTGCACCCGCTGTAGAACCGATTACTTTAACCGAGGCCAAAAATTGGCTTAAAGTGATTGGTACGGCCGACGATGATTTAATTACTATGCTAATTGAATCAACTAGGCAGTCTATGGAGGATGCACTGAACCTTAAAATGATTACGCAAACAGTAAAACAGACCCGCGACGAATGGCCCGTTGGTTCGGTTGAATTTGAATTAGATGCTTACCCAGTGCAATCTGTTACAAGCATCGCCTACAAAACCACATCCGACACAACGCAAATACTAAGCGCTGATAGTTACGTATTAGATAACACTACACAGCCAGCGCGAATATACCTGAAAGACGGATACACCTGGCCGACCTTGCAAGCAGAATCAGAAGCGGTTACAATTAATTTTGTAGCTGGGTATGGAGATACCGCCGCAGATGTGCCGTCGAAGCTGAAAACCTTAATTCTTCATGCGATTGCATTCGCTTACGAGAACAGGATGAATCCCGTGCAAGAGCGGGTTACGTATATCGACAAATTAGTTTACCTGCATAGAAACTGGACATTTGAATAAGAAAAACGTCATAGGATTAATGCGGCATGAATTACAGTTTTTATCCCCGCTAACGGGCAGGGATGAAAACGGAGCCGAAACGCAAACCTGGATCGCATCGCAAAAAGTGTGGTGTAATATTGAGTTTTTGGAAAGTGGCAGCGATGAAAAAAGCGAAGGCGCACGTATTCACAGCTTTGTTAATACCCGTATCAAATTACGCTACCTGGAGGGAATTACGGCAAAGATGCGGCTATATGCTCGGGGTTATGAATTTGACATATTGACGGTATTACCTGACTTACGTAATAGTTATTTGGTACTAGAGTGTAAGCAAGACCGACCTTCCACCCTGTTAGCTTGGTCTACGCAAGATGGACAATACTGGACTGACCCGGACGGCAACCAATGGATATTTGAAGACCCGTCGCAAACGCTAACTAATGCCACGGGTATAAGCTGGACGGACGGACAAGGTAGGATTTGGACACCTAACACGATCCTAGATGACAATTAACGAGCAGGAGTTACAAGAGGTGTTACGGTCGCTAGATGATTTTCAAAACAGTATCAGCGACAGGAAGCTAAGACGTAGAATAATGCGCAAACCTGCAAAAATTGTAGTAGATGCAGCCCGGCCAAAAGTGCCACGATCAAAAAAGATACACTACCGATATTCTACGCCAAAGGTGGTGAAACGCAGACGAGCCACAAAAGGTAGTGGTGTGATTTTAGCGGCTTACGTGCCTGGGAACCTGCGCAAGTCAATTAAACGGCTGAACTTTCGTAAATCATTTCGGGAGTTTGTAGGGCCAAAATTGAGGAAAGGAAACACAAAAGGTGTTTTCGGCTTGAATGCGACGAAGGTAGACGGCTACTATGCCGCAATGATGGCAGGAAGTGAGCAAGCGTTTAGAAAGCGGTTCCTGGAACCAGCACTAACTGCAAACGCAGGGCGAATACTGAAAACAGCAGAGCAGGAACTAGACAAGGAGATAGCAAAACTCAAAAAAGATACAGGATTATGAATGTTGCACCGGCTGTATTTGAAATATTGAGAAATGACGAAACGATCAGCGGTATTGTTAAAAACAGAATATACCCCGATCAAGTGCCACAAAATGTACCATACCCGGCGTTGGTTCATTATAAGACAGATGTCGAAAAAAGCACGGTTAAGAGTGCAGATACAGAAAATTACAAAGTGCGGTGGCAAATCGACATTTACACGGCGAAGTATGGAGAAGCAGCGACTTTAAGCCAGGCAATTATTGACCTCCTAGACGAATACCGAGGAACTGTAAAAAATATAAATATTCAAGGGGTTTATTTTCAAAGCCAAAGCGACGATACATTTATTCAGGAGCTGGAGGCTTTTGCAACACAAATGAGCTTTCTATTTAGGATCGTAAAACAAAATTAAAATAAATAAATTATGGCAACTACTGGAATCGTAGACGGTAGTCTACTTAGGATCAAAATAGGATCATCGGTCGTATCCTACGCAACGGTATCAAATTACAGCCGCACGCGAAATGTTGAGGATCGATTACATAAAGACTTGACTTCGGGCCAGGTCGAAAAGAGCCTAAAAGAAGCGTCGGGTACTGTATCAATCGAAGGTTTTTACGCCGAAGATGCTACAAATAACAGCCCCGAAACATTAGAAACGGCTTTCGAGAATAAAACTCAATTATCCGTTGATTTTACTACCGGAGTAACTGGTGATTCAATCCGCTCCTTTTCTGCTTACATTTCATCGCTTGAAATTAATGCAGAAGCACAGCAGGATGTAACCTTTTCGGCTACATTAGAAATTGACGGGGCGGTAACTATTCAAACAGTAACGTAATATGAGAGAATCAAAAGCAATCAAATTTAATGGTAAATCATACCCGGTAAGTTATAACCGTTACGCATTAGGCGAGTTTATGCGCGATCAAGGATTGACGCTGTCCGATATGGATAAGCTGCCAGAAGATTTGAAAACAATGCAAAAGCTCGCCTATTACGGTTTAGTTGGTGGTCACGCAGCTAAAACAGGCGAAGATTTACCTATGACCTATATAGAATTTTGTATTGACTTGGCAGACGATAGCGACGCATTAAATGAATGTATCGAATTGTTTGCACAGCAGCAAAGCGAGGGCGCGAAGGAAGCGGAAGCGGAAAAAAAGCCGAAACGCCAAGCGAAAGCGACGGCAACACAGGCGAAACCTTAACGCTTTCCCAGGTAGACGGCATTGTAATGGGTGTTATTGGTATTTCGTATATAGATTATATGTCAATGACATTTCGTACAATTAACGCCATTATTAATGCGCATCAGCAAAGGCGAAAAGATGAATACCGCAACGGATGGGAACAAACACGAATGTTGGCCTTTTACGCAGCGAACCCGGAAACAGCGAAGAAAGCAGGAAGCCCCAAAGGGTTGATAAAATTTCCCTGGGAAACCGCCGAAACGCCGAAGCTCAGTAAAGAAGAGATTAGGGGTACTTTTGAAGGACTGGATAAGAAAATAAAAGAATTGCATGGCTAAGGATTTGAACGTAAGTCTAGGCTTACTTACGGAAAATTTCAAAAAAGGGCTAAAAAGCGCAAAGCGGGATTTAAATCGTTTTGCCCGACAAACTGAGCAGGTAGGGTCTACCCTTACCCGCTCTTTGTCTATTCCTTTGGGCGGTGCAGCCGTGGCGGCGGTCAAAAGTGCAGCAGATTTTGAAAAGCTTGAAAAGCAGTTTACCAGTGTAACGGGTTCAGCGGATGCGACACAGCAGCAGATTGCGAGCCTAAAAAAGATTGCTGAAGCGCCTGGTTTAGGCTTTGAGCAAGCGGTACGGGCATCAGCTAGATTACAGGCAGTGGGATTGAACGCAGCCGACGCAGAAGCGGCTATTCAAGAATTTGGAAACGCCGTAGCTAGATCTGGCGGTGGGGCTGTTGAGTTTGACGGGGCAATCCTAGCACTTACCCAGATTGCAAGTAAGGGCAAAATATCAGCCGAAGAAATTAACCAGCTGAATGAACGTATTTTTGAGATACGACCCGCCTTAGAACGGGCATTTGGTACGTCATCTAGTGAAGAACTGCAAAAGCTAGGTATATCATCCGAAGAATTTATTTCAAAGATGACGGCCGAGTTTGCGAAGCTAGACCGGGTTCAAGGTGGACTTGCAAATGCTTTTGAGAATTTGGGAATTGGTGTTAAGTCATTTGCTGCTGACATTGGCGGCGTTATCACTGATCTTTTCCCTGTCCAGGATATTGTTGAACAGATCACAACTAGGCTAAACAATTTAGCTACATCCTTCAAAAACCTAAGTAAGCCCGCACAGCGATCCATAATACAATTTGGAGCCATTGCCGCAGCTATTGGCCCTGTATTGCTTGCTATCAGCGGACTAGCTAGAGGGCTTGCATCTTTAACGCCTGCGCTGCTATTAGTTACTAATACCTTTAGGAAGGCCGCCGGGGCCGCTATACGGTTTTATGACGGCATTACAGCTTTGCCTGGTGTAATATCCTCTATTCGCAGTGGAAGCCTATCTATGGGCGAAGCATTTGGCAAATTGTCGCCACGATTAGCAGCAGCCGTTAAAGCTTTTCGAGCGTTTAATCTCGTAACAAAAATTAGTATTATTGGTGCGGTGGTGGTTGGTATTACGGCATTAGCAGCGGCGTTTCAGGCGTTACGTAAAAAGGCCGAACGGGCAAACGCTGTAAACCGAATATTCAACAAGGTTAGCCAGGAAGCCACACAAAGCATCATTGCCGAACGATCAGCAGTAGACAGGTTGGTTAAGATTGCACAGGATGAAACGAGGTCTAAAAACGATCGAATTAAGGCGTTAGAACGATTAAAGCAAATCAGTCCTAAGTATTTTAGCGATTTGAGCCTCGAAGAACAATCGCTAAAACGTCTTACGCAATCGCAAAAGAATTTTAATGAGGAGCTGTTGCGTCAAGCAAAGATAAAAGCAGCTGAAGAACAACTTGTTGAGATTCAAAAAGAGCTTCAAAACGCCCAAGCTTTATTTGAAGAGGGCAAACCTACATTCTTGCAAACAGCAGGGAACGCAGCATTAACCTTGGGTAATAGCGTTGCTTTTGCTGGTAGGCAGATTAACACACAGACAAAAAACATAGCTGCTAACGTCCAGGCATTGCGACGACAAGAGCAGGCACTTTTAAAAACACTAGAAGCCAACCAGAAGGTGGGTGAAATAGGCGGCGGCACGGTTACAACACCGTCTATAACACCAACAACGCCAATCGGCGAAGTCAAAACTGATTTAGCCCCGCTTATTAACTCAACCCTACAAGCCGAGCAGCGTATCAATACGATGACCGCTGCCTTTAACTTGGCTTTTGATGCGTTGAAATTAAAAACAGAACCGCTCAAGCAGGACATCAACGAAATAGGGTTAAGGAGCCAAACAGCGGGAGATTTAGCAACAGAGGGATTTAACCGAGCATCGGAAGAATTAAGCAGCAGCATTAACAGAACCAATATTCTTACATCGGCGCAAAAGCGATACAATCAGGTGTTAGGCGTATCGCAAATATTAGCCGACAAGCTAAGCGGCACGTTTGACGGGGTGTTTACGGCTATTGGTAAAGGCCAAAACGCATTCAAAGCGTTCAGAGATGGATTAAAGCAGGTTGTACTTGACTTAATCAAAGCAGCAGCCAAGGCGGCAATATTTGCAGCGATTACTTCAATTATATTTCCCGGTGCAGGTAGTTTTAAGGGGGCTTTTTCCAATATATTTTCACAGGTTGGCGGCTTTAAATTACCAAAGTTAGCAAGCGGTGGAATAGTCACCCGCTCCACTATCGCAAACGTAGGCGAAGATGGAGCCGAGGCAATCATACCACTAGATCGGATTAATGAGTTCAGAAGTGGTCAGGAATTACAGCTAAGAGTTGAAGGTACGGAGCTGGTGGCATTGTTAAAAAATTCAGAGGACATTTATAATCGGTTATACTAATGGCAGTAGTTGACGGCGGCGAATTACGGGTTTATATCGGCGGCACTCCAATTGCATTTGCAACGAGTTCGACCATCAACTTAACATCCCAAGTTGATGAATTGGCACCGACATCGGTAAGCGATGCAAGTTTTACCGTCGTCAAACCACGCAGGAGGTCTATAAGCATTAGTACCAATGCACTTTACGGCGCATCAACTAATTACGATTTTAAGGATTTATACGATGCGTGGAAAGCGGGTACAAGCGTAACAATAGCTTTTAAGACGACCACAACCGGAGAATGGGAAGTAAGCGGCACGGCTTATGTTACAGGTATCAGCGCATCCGCTTCCGTTAGCCAGGACGCATCGGTACGGGCTACGTTTACGATTTCAGGGGAAACAAGTATAACAGTAATACCATAATGGGGCTAAGGTTACAAAATACAATATACGACGGCGAGGGCCAGGATTGGCGAATAAGTGTTTATGATTCGACTTATTCAAGTAGCGTATTTCCTATTGACATTACAAAGGCCGATATACAATACCAAAACAGCACCGCCGAACGATTTGCGCCGATTATGGCGAGTGTAGCCCAGATTAGCTTTCGGGTTGATGGAGCTGTTTTAAATACATTTGTAAGCGATTTTATTGGAGCAGCGGAAAAGCGGTTCAGGCTAACTATTGAGAAAGGTACGGATTTGTTTTGGGTGGGTAATATCCAGACGGACAACGTGCGCAAACAGGATAAAGAGTATCCGTATATTTTCACGATACGGGCGGCAGATGGTTTGGCATCCTTAAAGGATGTTGATTATAATGATGCGGGTACAGCTTATTCAGGAACCGCTACTCTAGCAGAACATTTATGCTTAGCATTGTCAAAAATTGGAACGTCCGATTTATTTGGTGATTTTTTAGCCGTTAATAATAATTGGTTTTCGGATCAACATTTAACCACATCCGAAGTATATAACACTAGCAAGCTAGACCATAGGCTATTTATTGACATTGACAGCACAGGAACAAAAAACTATAAATCTGCGCATGATGTCATTGAATTTATATGCGTAGCGTTTGGGGCAAAAATATTTATTGCAGATGGTGTTTTTAACGTCGTTCAGATTAATAGCTACGAGGGCGGCACTTACGCTCTTAATATATATAATTCGTCTGGAGTACCAGGCACCCCAATAGCTTCAACATCTTACCGACTTACCGACGGTAGTAATATAATTCGATTAGGCGGGGGTTCGTATCAATATTACCCGGCGCTAAATAAGGTAGTGGTTAGATATACACATTACCAGGCCCAAAGTATTATACCTGCCGATTCTGTTAATAGTACGCTTTTTTCTATCGAAAATGTAGACAGCGGCGGAGGCACAAGCACCATACTGTTAAGAACTGATTACGAAGCAGAAACAAACTTTACAGGCGCTTACATAGAAAATAGAATCAAATTTGGCGTTCAGATTAAAATAGGTAGTAAATATCTGTATCGACCTGCAACAATATCTCAAGCCGGGGCCATATCTTACGGTACTGCAATTTGGACAAATACACTATCTTACGTTGAGTATTTTACTAATCCGCTACTAGAGGGAGCTCCCGTTGCTTTTACTGCCACCGCTATACTTAACAGTCCACCAATACCGGCAGACGGCCAAATGGATATTGTAGGGCAATACTTGGAAACAGTGGACAATACAGGTTTAGCAATCACACCCGGTACGTTCTCTTCAACTATTTCATTCTTCAACTCATATTTAGAGATAGTGCCGGCCGGTGTTCTTAGCAGCCGAGCAAATGAAACTATATATATATCCGAAAATTCAAATACAAACAACTCTAAAAAATTAGAGATAAAAACATCCATTGGCAGCGCCCCAAGTTTTAACGCATTAGGAGCCATTCAGGTACTTAGCGGAATTAACTATGTTAATCCCGCAGGTTGGGCGGTTGGAGCGGTAGGGGTTACAACGCCGATAGGCCAAGTATTGGCCACCGAAATAATAAAAACGCAATTAAAGCCGGTCGAAATCATTGCCGCGACTTATCACGGCTTCGCTTCGCCGTTAAACACCATATACAAGGGCGCTACTGATTACGCAGCCCGTCAATTAACAGTTGATTTGATTGAGGGTACAACTCAGGGCCTTTGGTTTGGGTGCGATAGTACGGGCGCTTCATTGATTGAAAAAAGCCCAGATCCTATATTTGAAACGGATGAAGATATAAGCCCATTTACGCCCCGGAGTGTAATCGTAAAAAATCCTAATGCGGAATCTGAAACAAACCCCGAAATAAAAACTTTTGCACAAAAACAACGCATATTCACAACGGATGCAGACGTTACCGAAGGTTCAACCGTCACGACTATACAGGTAGAGCCGTCTGGTGTGAACGGGATAATAAAAAGCGGTGATACATTCGAGATAATCGACACTATTACCGGTCTAAGCCAAACATTCACCGCCACCGCCGACGTATCAGGAACAGATACGAGTATTAGCGTAACTAGCACCACGGCCGATTTTGATTTTTCGACGGGTTCAGCTATCACCTTTTCGCAAGAAAGCCTAGTACAAAAAATTAGCACCGGAAGCGCTGGCGTATCTAGCTTAACAGGCGGTACTGGCATAGATACAGATGTGACAACGGGAGCCGTAACTGCTTCGCTGAATCTTTCAGAATTGACTAA
>Ga0070752_1002205_pt1 | contig 12722 bp, 8 predicted proteins | sample VirMetDEL_Aug_30_FD_77440 | JGI IMG/M metagenome (GOLD analysis project Ga0070752, IMG submission 77440) | Aqueous microbial communities from the Delaware River and Bay under freshwater to marine salinity gradient to study organic matter... | ecosystem: Environmental > Aquatic > Marine > Coastal ...
AAAACGGTATCTCTATTGGCAAAATCTTCGGTCTTAAGAAGCCTAAGTACAACAGCGACTACAATGGTGGCGTTGAAGACTTTGGTGTTATTAGATTGGATGTTGCATACTAAGTATGCTTTTTGTGGGTGGTTCATTTTGAGCCACCCCTTTTTTAGGAGTAAAACATGATAGTAATATCAGATATTGACAGGTATATATCAACCACCTGGGGCGCATCAATCAGATTGGAAGCTGGCGTACCAAAAGAAGTTGGAATGGACATTGGAATTTTTTGCTTACAAGAAGGGTGTACAGAAGTTAAACCTAATTCTATTAAAGACAAAAAACCAAGTGAGCCAATTAGAGCTAGAGAGGAAGACGGCACTTTTAAAGGTGATGATCTAAGCACCCCCGATGTTAATGAAGCATGGGAAGGTGGCAAAGCACCAGCAAAGAAAAAGCCAGCAGTTAAAAAACCAGCGAAGAAAACAACTAAGAAATAATGGGAACACTAACGGGCACTAATATTATTGATAGAGCTAGACTTACCTTACAAGATAGCTCCGGTGTTCGTTGGACTGATGCAGAATTATTAATCTATATTAATGATGCACAACGCGAAGTTGTTAATATTAAACCTGAAGCAACAGCTACACACGAAAATATAAGTTTAAGTACAGGAACAGAACAAACGTTGCCTTCCGGCGGACTTCGTCTTATTAAAGTATCCCGTAATATGTCAGGGACAGCTTCAGATGCGACAGGTTCTAAGGCAATTAGAATTGTAGAAGAAGACTTATTAAACTCTATTGAACCAGATTGGCATGACCCAACAGTAACGGGTTCTTCAGCGCATGGTTCAATCATTAAAAATTATATTTTTGATGCTGATGACCCTAAAAAGTTTTATGTATATCCTGGAGTAGCCTCGGGTTCTAGTGCCTATGTTGAACTAATATACTCAAAGCTACCAACTGATTTGAGTTCCGTTTCTAGTACTATTGATATAGAAGATACTTATGGAAATGCTATTTTAAATTTTGTTTTATATAGAGCTTATTTAAAAGATGCTGAGTATGCAGGAAACCAACAAAGAGCGGGATCCCACTATCAGTTATTTTTAAATAGTCTAGGGGCTGGCGGGTCTGCAGAAGCCTTTTTAGACCCTAACGCAGATCGAAACGCGGGGCCCACAATCGCCCCTCAGGTAGGAGTGTAATATGGCAACTTTTAGCTCATTAGTAAAAGAAGTTTTACCTTATGTTCCAAACTGCCCTGATACTCTAATTGAATCTAATTTAAGATCAGCTACTATTGAACTATGTGAAAGATCAAAAGCATATGTTTTTGATTTAGACCCAATTACAACTATAAGTGGTGTTTACGAGTATGAGTTTGATCAACCAGCAGGTACAGACGTCCATCAAATACTTTGGATGACATACGATGGCGATGATTTAGATCCAATTAGCCCAAGAAGTCTAGAATTAAATTATCCAGATTGGAGAAATAAAACGGCTTTACCACAAGTTTACTTACAAAAAAACCCGGATACTTTTTGGGTTGTGCCTGTTCCTAACTCATCAGTTACAAATGGTTTACAAATAAGTGTGGCTTTAAAACCAACTAGAACCTCAAACAATATTAGTACTGATTTTTCAAATGATTATAGAGATGGGATTATATATGGTGCTCTATACAGACTGCTTAGAATCCCAAGAAGAGATTGGTCTGACCCACAAGCCGCTGGAGATTATTTAAGTTTGTTTAATCAAGAGGTAACACAAGCAGAACAAAGAGCAAGAAGCGGTGATTTAGGTGTACGTAGATTAGTTAAATACCGTGGTACAGGATTGTCACCGCGTAAAAGGTACAAGCGATATGGTTCAGAGATCGACTATTAATGGAATATCCGTCGAAGAAATACCTGTAGATGAGATTCGGTATGCTTATGAAAGAATTGAATCTGATCTACATGTCATAAGAAATAAAAGTTACTCTGATTGGATACCAGCAGATATATATTTAGCATTACGTAATAAAAATGCTACTTTATATATGTTTTATGAAGCTGATAAATATGTTGGCTTTGTTATCTGCTCATTAATTTCAGACCCAGGTGGCGAACCTACGTTATTTATCTGGGCAAGTTATCAAAAACCAGAGTATAATTATAGGGAAGTAGGGTTTACTTTTTTAAATAAGATAGCCCTAGAAAAAAATGTGAAGACATTAGAGTTTCACACAAGTAGACCAGGATGGACCAGGGTTGCACGGAAGCACGGATTTGAATTAACAAGCTATGTTTATAAAAAAGAATTATGAGTTCAAAACCAAAAAAACAAGAATACCAAGCATCTGAGCAAGAAAAAGTTTCAGCAGCTGTATCTAAAGCAGAAAAAGAATACTTTGATCAAACATATGGCCCACTACTTAGGGAGATGCGCGATTTATCTGAAAGAGAAGACTTAGGTGGTTTAGCCCGGGGCGCAGCACAAGCTGATACTATGCAGGCTTTAAGTAGTCGACCTAGTTTAGCTGCAGCTCGTTCTGTTGACCAAGCTGCCGATTTAGCTTCCGCCGCTTCTGCACAACAATTACAGGGTAGTGCACAAGCTTTAGGTGCTCAAAGAGAAAGACAGATTGGGGTCTTAGGTACCGCAAGGGGTCAAGCTGCTGATGCTCAAGCGGGCTTAGCTAGAGCAGCAAAAATACAAAGCACAAAACAGCTCGAAGCAGCTCGCGCTAAACAAATGGTAAGGCAAGCTAAATTTAACGCTGCTGAACAAATTGGAAGCGCATTAATAGCACAAGGTAGAAAGAATTTAGATAGTTATGGTCAAGCAAGCGAGCAAGCTGATACAGGCGGTTTCTTTAATAGGTTTTTTACGCCTTATACTCCAGCCCAAACACAAAGTACTCCATCAAAAGGGGGTAGATCAGGATAATGGCACTATACGATAATTTACCCCTGCAAAAAAATACTTCTGTCAGCAGTCTGCCTGAAGTAAAAGATCCGGAAAAAGTTTATTCTGATATTAGCCGTCAAGATTATGAAAATTATTTATCTAATTTCCGTGATTTTGAAGAAAGACTTATTTCTGCTAAAGATGATACTTCTTTAATAGAACAGTCAAGAGAAGACGCCCTTAAACAAAGCCAAATTGCTAGGGGAGTTCAACAAAGAAATGTTGAAAGATATGGTGGTGCTGGGCTAAGTGCGGTACAACAACAAGAACAACAAAGAGCTATGCAAAGAGGCACTCAATTGAATCTTGCAGGCAATTTAAACACAGCTCTTATTCAACAAAGAGAGGTTAATCAAAGAACCCTAGCTGATTTAATTAATATTGGGCAGGGGGTAAATAGAAACGCTTTACAAGGTTTAGGCGAAGCTTCCTCAATGGCAGCAAATAGAGCGGCTGCTTATAATAATGCAAAAGCACAACATAAATCTAATATGATAGGACTAGGAGGCTCGCTAGCTGGTGCAGCACTAGCTTTTTTCTCAATATAAATTATGGCAAGTAAATTTGGACAATTTTTAAATTATTATACAAATCAAATTGGAGCTGCTGATTCAGCGGCTTACCAACGAGAGCAAACGCGTGCATTACAACGCGGTAATAATGAAGCAGATATGGCAGACACTATATCTACTTTGATAAACCAAGGAATTTTTGATGAAAAAGGCAACCTTACTCCGGGGGGGCTAGAAAAATTACACGATGCAAATATTGGAGAGCAATACGTTGATTTTATGAACATTGCTACTGTTGCAAATAATTTTAGAAATAAATTTGGGGATGTAGAAAAAGGGACTATTCTTGGGCCAACAGAGACAGAAGCGGGTACTTTTATTTTTAATGTAAGAAAGCGCGATGGAAAATTAGCGCCTATAACAGAAAGAAGAAGCCAAGACCCCGATGATAACTCTTTACAGTTTTCCAAAGAAGATTTAAAAAACTTCTATGAGGCACAAGCCCGAAATCTTTTACAAAAAGGAGGGTTAGTTGGGCAAGCTATTGGTACTACAGCAGAGCAGTCTCTTACGCGGGCTATAGGAGATACTTCTGGAAATTTAGCTCCGGAGTCTTTTACAGAGATTGCAGGGCAAGTAAATTCAGTATTAAATAAAAACCGCTCTCCAGAAGAAAAAGCGGCTATTGATTCTGAGCCGTCAGGAAGAGACGTTGAGTTTGGACCTAGCGTTGTTGCTCAAAGACAGAAAGACAAAGAAAGTCAATTTTTTAGGGATGACAGTGTTACACCAACAGAGGATACATTTACTTTTTCTTATCTAACAGAGGCTGAAGAAAACGCCCTACCTCCTGTAGATAAAGCTTTATATAAAAAACTAAAAGAGGCTCATGAGATTAATATTGGGAATTTATCTACAAGTAAAGCACCAAAAGCTATTCAAAACCAAATTAATCGGATAGAACAAAAAATAACAGCTTTAAAAGAAAAGTCTTCTACAAAAATTTCTAGGGAGGAAGAAAAAAGACGTGGGCCCCTAGAAAATAGAAAAAAAGTTATTCAGCAAAATTTACAAAATAACCCCGCCCTCACTGAACAGGATAAGACTAGGTTAGAAAATGAACTATCTAGAATAAATACGAGTTTAGGAAGCAAGGACACTACTTCACAAATAGAAACTATCCCTGCATTACCAGATAATATACAAGATGCGAGACAGTGGTTTACTGATAATCAATCAACTTTAGAAAAATTACCTGAAGAGGATTACACAAAAATACAAAATCTCTTAAAAGAACAAAATATAAGTTCAGCAAATGATTTAGGACAGGCTGTGCGACAAGGGAAAATATCACAGGTAGATGGATTAAAAGCCGCAGCTTTAATTGCTTTTGCTGTTAATGGGCCTAGTGGTTCTATTACTGATAAGTTAAATGTATATAATTCTTTAACAAATACTTTTTTACGTGGTGATCCTCAATTAACACCCGCTGCAGTTTCCGGCATACAACGAGATATAGCAGCTATTCAAAGTTCTTACGCAAGTTTAGCTACTGCCGCACAAAGCGAGTTTTTCGACCCTATAAGGAAGAGCGCAGATGAGTTAAGGTCTTCTTTTACAGATGATAACGATCAATATATAAAGAAACTTACCCCAAAAACAAAAATAGCTATGAGAAAATTTTTCAGTGATTTTCTTACTAATGCCCCGAGACTTGCTCTTTCAGATCAACCTAGGGCAGTAGCTGAAGCTAAACAAATTATAGGACAAGCCTTATTTATTCTAGGGTCCGACTCTGGAAATTTAAAGGATTGGTTTGGTGACATAATAGCTAGAGATACCGTAGATCCTGCTGTTGGTTTGTTTGATAATTTACGAGTACGAAGAAATAATAAAGGACAAGCCGTTGAAATTGTGTTTGTAAATAGTGTAAACCCACAAGAAGAGACCGAGTATAGTGTTTTTCCTCCGGAGTTAATAAACCAATTTGGTAAAATGGTTGAATTATTAGATAATCAAAGCGGTGCACTAGGAATCCCCGATTTAAATCCTAGGGCTGTAGAAAAGAAAAAAGGTTAATGTGTCACAACAAACTGGGTACAAAAACAATAACTGGTTAAATGTTAGATTTAACGCAAACAATAATTGGGTAGGTCAAACAGGTGCTGATGATGGTGGATATGCACAATTTGAAAACCCCCTCTATGGTCTAAGAGCCGCCGATAAAGTTTTAGAAAACTATGGTGTGCGCCATAATATTAATACAATTCGTGGTGCTATAAGTAGATTTGCACCCCCTAGTGATAACAACCCTACTGATAATTACATTAATTTTGTAGCTCGTAATGTTGGCATTTCTTCAGATGCTGAAATAGATCTAGCCGACCCTGGTATTAGAGAAAAACTTATTTCTGCAATGGTACGGTTTGAAACCCCAGATGCAGCAAAAGAATATAATTCTAATTTATTAGAACAAGCAAGAACTCTATCAGGTAAGACTTCAGAACCGCGAACTACCGATCCCGATGCAGCTATTTCTTTGTTTGTAAATAACCAAAAGAAAGCCCCCGCAAAACCTTTAGGAGAAAAGCTTCAAGAAGCTGAAGAACGCGGTAGTTTATTTGATTATGCAACGGAAGATCCAATTGAAATTTTTAATTTAGGTATGGCCGCAGGAGCACAAAATTTAAGTGCAAATGTAAACTATTTTAGGGGTATTGCTGCAAGTATTGCAGGAGACGAAGAAGCAAAAGAAGATGCAATATTGGAAGGTAATCAAGCGCAAATAGCTGCTTCTCAAATATTATCACCTGTTGAAAGTTTTGAGGAGTTTTTAGATGAACCTACTTTTGGTGGGTTTGTTAATCAGGTATTTAGTGCTACAGGTCAGTTTGCTCCTTCTGCTTTAGCGAGCATAACTGCGGCTATGGTAGGTGCAGGTGTTGGAGCGCTGGCCGGTGCCACAACCCCAATAACAGGAGCAGCAGTTGCTAGCGGTCTGACTGCAAGCGTTGCTAAGAAAAAACTAGTAAAGGATGCTGTAAATAAATTTATGGCAAACGAGGCGGCAAAAAAACAAGGCAAAAAAAACTTACCTTATGCTTTAACCACAGATGAAAATAACGTAATTAATGGTGCTTTTGGTATTTTACAAAGAGAATATAGAAAAAAGAGAGCTGCTAGTTTAGGTAGATTAGGTGCAGTTTCTGGTGCCGTGGCGCAAGAGTTTCCGCAAGGAGCAGGTACTGCTTTTGGTATTTTTGCCGAACAAGGTATGACCGATCCTTTACAAGCTTTTCAATCTTTAGGAATAGGTGTGCCATTTGCAGCTATTGGAGTTGGTAGTGAAGCTCTTGTTGCTAGAGGTCTTTATGGCATGGCAACTAAAAAAGGCGGTGCAGCCAACCGAAGTTTGGCTAGAGATATTTTTGTAAGTGGTGCCTTAAAGACGGGTGCTGTTGAGGGAGTTACTGAAAGCCTACAAGAAGAAATTAGTATTCAACAGCGTTTTGCTATAGATGATGAGTATACACAAGCCCAAGCAAAATTAGATAGAGCACAGGCTCTGTTTTCTGGGTTCTTTGGTGGTGTAGGAATTGGTGGTATTGGTGGTGGTATAGCAACCGGCGTTAATAGAGTTATGGATCCAAGCGAAGGGGTTTTTGGGAAAGCTCGCCAGTTAATAAAAGATCAATACGAACAAGAAGTAGAATCTGATATTGAACTTCAACAAGCTTTTATAGACGGAGAACGTGATATTGAAACCGTTTTTCCTGAACCTGTTTCTTGGTTAGAGGGTCAATTAGACGCAACGATAGATCCAACAAACAAAAAAGATAGTGTCTGGATTGATGAGAATAGTAGAAGCCAAGTTGATCTTACTGAAGCCTCTCCTTTAAACAGTAAAATTGCTGAGATAGCAAAGGGTGATCCACAAAATATTGTAGATGTTAATGGTGTTGGTATTTTTATTACTTCTAACCCAACAAAAGCACTTTTATTCAGACGTTTAATAAACAACGATGCTTTTAATACAACAAAATTAGATTCCTTTTTAGCAAGAAATTTAGGGTATGTACACAAACGTAAGCCTGGAGACAATCTTGTAGTAGAAGTTAGAGATAAACAAAACAACGTAGTTTGGTATCAACAAACAAATGAAAATGATTTAGATGCAGTTGTTACAAAAGCGAACAGCCTTTTTAGTACATCAGAACTCTTTGGCTCTGCAAACTATGAGGTGTCTCATAAAGAAATAGGCGAGCATCTTAGAGAGAGAAGTGAAATACTAGGCCCAAGGACCTCTAATATTGAGGTGCCGGAGGAAGTTGCACAAACTTTTGGATTAGAGGGTGAAACACAAATAACTCTTGATGATGATGGTGAACTGACAGAAGTACCTGAACGAGCCGCTGTAGCAGAAAGTTTTTCAGAGTTTGAACCCCAAATTGTAGTGGGTGAAGAACGAGGTAGTGAAGCAGCTCCTATTCTCAGTCAAACTGGACAGCCTTGGAAAGGCTTACGTTCTTTAAGTGTTATACCACAAGAAGACCAAGCTGCTTATGAAGAAGAAAAACAAAAAGCAATAAAAAATTTAACTTCTTTTGAACCACATAAAGAAATGGAACGCCTTATTGAGCAAGACGCTTTTACAACGTCTTTTTTAAAAGCTTTTAACAATTTACAAGAAGGAGACCCCTTAGTTATTTTTGGTCCTAAACAAGTTGGTAATGCTGAAGACGGTACACCTCAGTATGGGATTTTAAAGTATAAATTACCTAGCGTAGGCATGGTGGAAGCTCCTGCAAATGAAGTTGCACGTTGGGTTAATGAAGCACATCAAGCAGACTTAACACAAGAAAGATTTAATAGAAAACCAGTAGATTGGACCATTCTTGTTCCTCAAAATTTAACTAACATTAAGTTTAGTTTTGAGGATAAAAAAGCTACACCACAACGTATAAATATGCCACGACTAACTAATTTTGGTCGGCAATGGAATAATAGAACACAAGCTCAGGGCGCTATGGCACAGGGCGCTGAAGAAACTGCATTACTTGGGTATAGTACCGCCGTAAGCAGTTTGCTGATGGAAGGCTATCAATTATTTTGGAATGGTAAACCTATAACAGAATTTACAAGACAGGATGAAGAGCAAGCTATTGTATATACTGCAGGAAACACAGAATATACCGCAACCGGCAAAAATACAGGTGAAGTTAAAGCTCTTTCAACTTCAAGAGAGTTTGAGGGTTCCCCACAAGCACTTCAAGGTGAAACCTCTCCACGTACTATTCAAGAACGAGTAGAAAGTTTACAGAATTTAGCTGAAGCACAAATTGTTATAGAAGAAAAATTATTTGAAGCAAAACAAGAATTAGATAGATTAGAAACAGAACGAGACAGAGTAGAAGACCTTTTAGATAATGAAACTAACCCAGAAAGATTAGCTGAGCTAACCGGCGAACTTCAACTAATAGAAAATAGTAAACTACAAGAGACAGAAGCACTTATTGAAGAATTAGAAAAAGCAGAAGGCCGGCGGGGGTTTGCTGAATTTACAGAGCAACAAAAAGCTAGAGAAGCTCTTTCTGAGGAGGCAAGAGAGAGAGATATAAACGCTCCAGGTAGGTTTGGGTCAGTAGTAGTTGACCCGGGTTTTGACCCGGATGATTTTGGCCCACAAACAGAAGGTCAAGAACAAGGTGGCGGGGGAGAAACTGGAGCACAAGTAGATGTTTTTGTAGACCAAAGCCCCCAACAAGAAAGATTAAGGCAAATAGCTTCTAGAGTTAGAAGTAGAATTGGAGCAAATAAATCAAGATTAAGAGCTTTAGGTCGAATTGAAGCGGAAGGGCAAACTACAAACCAAGCAAAACAACTTTCAAAAAGAATTGAAAAAGATACCAATATATTAGTTAGTTTAAATGAACAAATTAACTCTATAACTAGGCCGATTGTTCTTGAGTCAACTGATATTCCTGGAGTTAGAGCGGATATAGAACGCGGTGTAGGAAAAGGTAAGAAGTTTTCTGATACTTTTAATCCGCTGTTTAATCCTAAAGACAGAAAGTTTCAGCCATTTAAACAAAGTTTTTCTAAAACAATTGAAAACCGAATTGGAAATAAAGCCTTTTTAAATAATGTTTTATCCACCATAAAAAATGATTTTAAATTAAACCGAGATATACAAATTATTACTGCAGATGAATCATTTGATTTATCAAGAATTAGAAGTAGTAGGATTGTTGCTGATGTAAAAAGAGAACAACAAGTTGTGTTAGGTAATAGACCGGATGCAACAGGACAACAACGAGCTTTAGGTGGGCGGATTTTAAAATACTATGATCAAGATTTTATTATCTTAAACGTGCCACAGAACCCCACACAAGAACAACAAGGACTAGCTATTGTAGCTCTTGCACATGAGTTGGGTCACTCTGTATTTGAGCAAGAACTAGCAAGAAGTTTAAACCCCCGTGGTAAGACATATGCAAAATTAAAAGCTGCATTTGATGGTGTTCGATCCAATACAGATGTTTCTCAATACCAAGATGATAATTATCACGCCGCTTTTGAAGAATGGTTTGCAGACCAAACTGCAGTGTATTTATTAGATGCAACTAGAAAAGCAACCAACGGTACTGAAAGCATCTTTAAACAAATTGCTAACAAACTTAGGGCGGTATTTAATAAATTTAAACAGCTGACAAAAAGATTTCAAGTCAATCCTTCCTTTAATGATTATGTAAAAGAAACAGTTGGTGGATATAAAAATAAAGTTTTAAACACTAGAAAACAAAGGCTATCTCATCAAGGCGAAGCTATTATAAAAAGCATGGTCGAAGACGATATACCGAAGGCAGCAAAAACTGTTGCTAAAGAAAAAGTTTTCTTTGATCTTGCAAAAGAAGCCGAAACTATTCTTGAAGGAGACCCAGACAAGTTTTCAACTTATACTACAAAAATATTAGCTCCAGCTGATAATCTACTTAGGTCTCTTGGTGCAGTTGAACTTGCAAACTTTTTTCTTAAACAGTCTCAAGCAGAAGGCCCGATTGGGTTTTTATCGGAAAAAATTTCTAAGATAAACCGGTATGTTTCTAAAGTAGAACAAGCTGCAAACATTGATGGGAAAATAACACCAGAATCACGTAGTATTCTTTTAGAAGCAGAAAATAATTTAACTCCGGATGCAGAGCTTTCCCCAGCAGCAAGAGCTGTTCGACAGGTTTTTACAGATATGTATCAAACTGAAAACTTTTCTGAGCGATTAAATATAAAACAACTTGAAAATTATTTTCCAAGGTCAGTTAGCTTAGAAAGATTAGAGAACAGCCCAAAAATTAAGGCGGAATTAACTGAAGCTCTTATTGAATATAATAAAGGTAAAACTTTTACCAAAACCGTATTTAGGAATAATAAACCTACTGAAGTTACTTATTCTTATAACGAACAAGAAGTTGCACTTTTAGTTGATGAAATAACAGCAGACCCCAACAAAACTGAAATTGATATTGCTGCTCAAGACCCAAACCAAAAATTTTCAATTGGTATTGCGCGACACCGTCAAGAAGCTTTTGCTAATGTACCTACTCCTGTTCTGAGAGGCATTCTTGATGAGGAAGGTAACTCACTATTAAACGACCCCGAAGTTGCTATAAGAAAATATATTCAAAATTCTATTAAAAAAAGTGAATTAAATAAAAGAGGCGGGGCAAAAAAATTAAACGAGCTGATAAACGAATTACCTAAAAACAAACAAAAGCATGCAGAAGATGCTGTGCTTGCAATGTTAGGGAAAGTTACCCCAGAAATGGGTCCGTTGTTAAAAGGTGTTAATAATGTTGGTGTTACTCTTAACGTATTAACATTACTGTCTTTTGCAGTATTTGCTTCTGCTCCAGATTTAGCTGGTCCTATTTTAAGGTCAAAAGAGTTTTCAAAATCTAACTTTGCTAACTTTGGAAAAGAGATAGCAAACTATTTTAAAAATCCACAAGAAGCCGCCGACTTTGCGAAAGAAGTTGGTGCAACTGTATCGGATGCTATTAGCACTTTATATGTAAATGCGGCCGAGATAGATTTGTTAGACCCTAGAGCTAAAAAAATAAGTGAGAGATTTTTTAAAGTTATTGGTCTTGACTGGTTTACAAGATTTACTCGTATCGTTGCTTCTGGTATGGGCCGTAGGTTTGTATTACACCATGGTAAACAAGCTAAAGCGGGCAACGAAGTTTCTCAAAGATATTTGCGTGAATTAGGTAATATTACTTGGCAAGAAGTAGATCAGTGGGTTGCTAACAATCAAACTTTTGACGGAGCTGTTGGAGAAAAAATTAGGTTAGGTATATTTCAATTTGTAGATGAATCTATTGTAAGACCAAATGCAGCAGAAAGACCTGTATGGGCTTCAGACCCAAGGTTTGCTTTAATATGGCAATTAAAATCATTCTTCTATGCTTATGGTAAAAATATTATAGGTGGTCTTTGGAGAGAAAGTAAAAATAGGTATAACGAAGAGGGTTTTCCTGCTGCTTCTGTGCCTTTTCTTTTAGGTGCTATGACACTTTTACCGTTGACCATGTTAGGATTAGACTTACGTGAAAGATTTAAAGTGGGATTAGCTTGGGTTTTACCAGGAATAAGTCCCGACGATAAAAATTATAGGCGCTCAATTGATATGGATTGGGGTGAATATAGTTTTGAGATAATGGATAGAAGTGGGGTACTTGGCCCGTTTGCTTTAGCTATGCCATTATTTATGGAAAATAAGCGTTTTGGAGATCCTTTCTGGGTAGGGCCGTTGGGTCCAACAGTTGAAAGAGCTTATGATGCAGCAACCGGAGATTTTGATTTTGACAGTATTCTCCCGTTCTATAATCAGTTATAATGAGGTAAGTATGGCATATTCAGATACAATTAAATTAGTAGTAGGTGATACACTTCCAGAGTTGGTTTTTACTTTAAAAGACAGCAACACAGCAGCTGCAGGTAAAACCCTTGATGAAGAAGATAGTACAACATGGGCGCCAATTAATTTAAGTGGCGCAACTGTAAGACTACGTATTCGTGAAGTAGGGAACACAACAGTTCTTTCTACAATTACTGCTACAATAACAGACGCCTCTAATGGTGTTTGTTCGTTAACATTCCCTGTAGGAACCTGGACAACTGCGGGTACATTTGAAGGCGAGATTGAACACACGACTTCCGGGTCTGGTATTCAAACAGTGCAAGATTTCATTAAGTTTAAAGT
>Ga0070752_1002217_pt1 | contig 12682 bp, 17 predicted proteins | sample VirMetDEL_Aug_30_FD_77440 | JGI IMG/M metagenome (GOLD analysis project Ga0070752, IMG submission 77440) | Aqueous microbial communities from the Delaware River and Bay under freshwater to marine salinity gradient to study organic matter... | ecosystem: Environmental > Aquatic > Marine > Coastal...
CACCGGCACGGCGGGGATCCCAGAATTAGATTCTGGGATCGACACCGCACTGGGAAATAGTTCCCAATTTGTTGACATATTTCGACAACATCGGTTTATTTGTCCTTGTGGAGAACGGTTTGAGCGATAGGCGTGATCTCGCTGCGAAGGCTGAGCAGACCCTGGCAGTATACCTGCAAATGGGTATGAGCCTGGACGAGGCACTTGATGCGCTCCCATCGCGATGCCGGTCATTTGTCCAACCGAGTGTTGTTGCCCGCACCCTCCGCCAGAAGGGGGTGCGGGTTGTGGGCGCCAGCGGAACACCCAGGAGGAAATTCAGGTCCACCCGATATGGAACGCTGAGTGTCACTGAGGCATCCCGCATCGGGGGGATGAGCAAACAGACACTGTGCCACCGGATATCATCGGGAATGTCTATAGATGACGCAATATCAACCCCAATCAGAAGCCGGCGAGAGGCAGGTGCCATGGGAGGGAGGCGCAGGTAACATGGCAACCACCCTGTCAGTCAAAGCTGTGGTTGATGATGTGACCAAGGGGTTCGAGGATGCGGGAGTGAACGTGCCCAAGGTCATGCAGATGGCACTCAACCAGACTGGTCGCAAGGCTCGCACGAGGACTCGCAAGAAACTCCGAGAAATCATCCGCCCGCGCCGGGGGCGGGCAAAAAAGGTGAACGAAAAAGTGGTCCTCATACCTTCCACAGTGAGCAGTCGGGTGGCGACGATACGGGTTAAGCGATTGGCAATTGGGGTCGAGAATGTTGCGGCAACCAGGTTACAGGTGAACAAGCGAGGTAAACGCGAGCGCTTGACCGTCAAATACGAGGGGAATAAGATTCCGCATTCATTCCGCACTCCTCGCCTGGGCAATGGAACAGCGATTTTTCGGCGAACTAAACGCGCAAGAGCGCGGAAATCACGCCTACCCATCAAACGGGTTTTTGCCTATGGTCCCGTGCAGCAAATCGAAAAACGTGATCTGTTCGCGGCTGAGATCGAGCAACCAACTCTTGAGGATTTCGAGAAGAACTTCACTCGACTGTTCAATCTCAAGCTGGACAAAATAAAGCTGAAAGGATCGAAGGGACCTTGACCATGACCCATGCTCTCAACCTTCAAAGCTCTAGCCCATGCCCTCTGCTACTACCTCGAAATTAAAGCCCGTCGTGTTGATCTCGACATGCTGCTCGAAATTATGGAGCGCGAGGATTCCATGCAACGTCAGCTATTCAACATGTCTGCTCAAGGTGAGCATCCTGACGTTATTACTCTGCACACTGCCAAACTGCGCGAGTTATCCAGAACCCGTGTTGCCATTGGGCGAAGGCTCGCGGAAGGGGGAGTTGACGACTCAAGACAAACTAATTCTGAGGGAGTTGCTGGGGATGTATGATCCTTCCGACCTTTACTAGATCGACATGACCTACAATTCTCGACTCAAACCAATACAGGCGAAACTTGACTGTTCTCCCGATGGTTACCTGGGAGATGAAACCTTGACCGCATTGGAGGATCATTTCCAGGTGATGCCCAATATTGATCCGCCCCACCCGAATGATGAACTTCCCTCTAATTCGACCGCAGCAAAGATCGAGGTCTATGGACAACCGAGGGAAGGATTCCCCTTGGCCAAGTGCGTCCTTCCTTACAGCCTCCGAATCGATTGGGACCGAGACAAATCCATTTCCTACCTCTACTGCCACGAGAAAGTCGTTCAGCGGTTTCAGGCAATGTTTGAGGGGTGGTTGGAACATTTTGGTGAGGATGGCATTCGCAGCCATGGTTTGGACCTTTACGGGGGTTGTTATAACCATCGTTCTATTCGTGGCGGTTCTGCTTGGAGTGACCATGCTTTTGGGATCGCTATTGACATCGATCCTTCGCGGAATGGGTTGTCAACTCCCTGGCGACGAGATCGGACCAATAGCACCGGCTGGGCGAAAATGCCGGCGGAGGCTATAGAGATCGCTGAGCAATGCTGCCTGCGAAACATTGCTGCAAGCATACGGAAAGATGCGATGCATTTCAGCGCAGTTGATTACGGGAAGATTCCATCATGAAAACAGACCTGAAAATGACCCGGGCTGGTGTCCAAATGTCCTGGCCTGTCTACATTCTGCAATGCATCATTCTTGTCGGCCCTCTCTACGCACTCGCAGAGAATATCGATATCGATGAGCTTCAGAAGTCGATGGGACTCGTCATTGCGCCAACGCTCCTGGCACTCACTGCCTTTGTCGAAAAGCTCAAACCTTCCGCTGCTGAATGAAACTACCAAAACTACTCCTAACCGGGCTCGCGCTACTCCTGTCGAGCTGTGTCACTGACGACGATGCCATCAAGGAAGCTGCACTGAGGATTGGCCTGGAAGCCATCCGTGTGGGCGAGGAAATTGCACTCGCTGAGCTTGAGCCTGCGCTACCAAAGGGTGAAGGCGGTATCGAGCCTGGATTTGGGGAAAAATAGCCTATGGGGACAATAGTCTGGAAGGAGTTTAAGCCGCTCGATGCTTCCGGTGCGGAGGTGCAGGTTCTGTTCAATATCGGACCACCAACCCTGCGCAAACTACTCGGCGCAGGTGCTCCTCATAGGAGGACTGGCACTCGTCTGTCGATCAATGTGCCTGACATGATTGATTGGTTCGTTGCCATGAAGATGTCGGGCGAGGAGAACCGCACCAGGCGAACCATTGGGACAAGAGGGACAAAGGATGGGCCGCATTCAGTTTCAAGTGGAGATGTTATTGATTTCCACGAGGAGAAGGCTCGCTCGGAAAAGGGCAAGGCCGACAACCTCGAACTGAAGAACGCGCAACTGCGCGAAGAACTTGTCGATGCGGCAGAGGTGCGGACACACTACGCGGATCTAGTCGCGAATTTCCGCACGAGGATGAGAGCACTGCCCGCAAAGATGGCACCGACTCTCCCTCTCAAGAAGACTCCTGCCGAGATTCAGGCAGCAATGCTCAAGGGAATCGATGATGCGTTAAGGGAACTAGCCGATGAATAAATCCGTAATTAGATACACAAAGCGTGAGCCGCTGGTGGTGCCAGTGCCCGGCGCATCCAAGATCCCGAGGGTTCCGCCTTACAAGCCACCGATGACCTCGTCTGGTCATTGCTCGCCTATCACTACCTATTACAAGGGAGAGAAATTCCGGTCACGAGGGGAAGCGCGGTTTGCGGCGATCTTCGAGGCATCTCCAGATGTCTCAGCGTGGGAGTATGAACCTGAGAACTACGTTGGTCTGGGGTATTGGAACCCTGATTTCGCTATCCGCCATGAGGAGGGTAAAATCCTCCTAGTCGATGCCAAGACCAGACGATGGTCGGACAATTTCATGGAGATGTGGCGGCACTGTCCCATCAAGACCATCGAGCGAGGGCGCACAAACGAACCTGACCTGGTCGGGGCGTTGGCAATCTGGGGATCACTCTATAACGGCATCACAGGGTTCGACTCACCCATGATTGTGGTTTCAGATGATCCCCAGTGGGATGAGATTGGTTACGAAGAGGGTGATTGGAGCCTTGGTCAAACCTGGGGGTGGGTGCAGCAAATTTTCCAGGAGCAAACCTTACGCGCAGCGGATCACGTCCGGTTCGACTGGGCAGATCATTGTGAGGGCAATGGAAAGCGGGTGGAATGTCTCTAGCAGTTGACATCATCAAGCAGGTGCGGGCAGGCGTTGCGCCTCCACCTGACCTAACCATTTCGGAATGGTCGGACCAGTATAGGGTCCTGTCATCGGAGTCCTCCGCTGAGCCAGGCAGGTTTTCCATCGAGCGCACCCCATACATGCGCGAAATCTACGATTCTATCGATGACCCAAGCGTCCTGGAGACATGGTTCATGAAGTCGGCACAGGTCGGTTACAGCGAGATGCTCAACAATGTGATCGGCGCGAGGGTTCACCTCTCGCCATGTCCCATCATGATGCTCCAACCGACCATCGACATGGCGAATGCCTATTCCAAGGATCGAATAAGTCCGATGTTCAGGGACACACCGGTCCTCAAGGGACTGGTGGACGAGAAGAGTCGGGACCGGAATTCAACCCTCCTTCACAAGATCTTCCCGGGTGGGCATCTCACCCTCGCAGGTGCCAATTCCCCTGCATCGTTGGCATCTCGACCTATCAAGGGAATCTTGATCGATGAACCCGATCGATACCCAGAATCAGCCGGCGAGGAGGGCGATCCGATCGGGATTTTGCGGAAACGGAGCACGACGTTCCACGATCGATTTTTCTTTGCCGGCGGAACCCCCACGGTCGTAGGGCGGAGTCGCATTGAGGCGGGCTACAATCGTGGGGACCGTCGGCTGTATCATGTCCCCTGTCCACACTGCGAGGAGTTGATTCCGCTCCTGTGGGAGCATCTCGAAACGGACGATGAATCCGATCACTGGGCGCAATACCGTTGCCAGGGGTGTAAGGAATGGATCGGGCATGAGCACAAGATGGGGATGCTTGCGGATTCAGCTATGGGAGGTCGAGCGAGGTGGGTGCCTACTCGGCCTGGTCGGAATGCTATCCGTTCTTATTCCCTATGGGAGATATACTCTCCATGGGTTGCCTGGGAGGAAATCTGTCTGGCGTTTGCGGAAGCAAAAGAACTTGGGCAGCAGGGCATGAAGGTGTTCTACAACACGTCCTTGGGGCGAACCTATGTGGAGACTGCGGACACCCCCGATGAGGCTCGCCTGCTTGAGCACAGGCGCCCCTACACACCCGACAACCTGCCGCCGGAGGTGCGGGGGGTCACGGCAGGTCTCGACACACAGGATGACCGTATCATCGCCGAGGTTGTCGGCTGGGGGCGCGGAGAGGAATCTTGGTCCATCGAGAAACGCATATTTTGGGGCGACCCAGAGGATCTCGACACACAGAAGGGGGTGGTGGCGTTTCTGAAGGGCTCGCGTTACCATCGCGAAGATGGAAGGGAATTTCCGATCGGTGCTGCTCTTATCGATTCAGGTGGTCACCGGAAGGATGCGGTCTATCGCATCACACGCATGCTGCGCCATCCCAGGATGCACCCGTGTAAAGGTTCCAATGTCGCCGGCAAACCCATTCTGGCGAGCCTGAGCGACCAGAAGAAAGAACGCGTAAAACTGGCTATGGTCGGGACAGATACTGCCAAAGAAGCGATCTACGCGCAGCTACGCAAGTCCGGTGACGGTCCCGGGAAATGTCATTTCCCCATGGACTATGACCTGGACTATTTCCGCGAGTTAACATCGGAAGAACTGGTCATCTCATATCGGCAGGGGCGCCCGACCCAAAAGTGGTCTGTCCGCAGCGATGAGGACCCTGTGACGGGTAAGGTCACTCAGCGTGAAAATCATTTCTTGGACTGTCGAGTCTACGCAAAGGCTGCATTGCGACTCATGCCGGTTTCGGTGTATTCCCTGCCTAAAGCGCGAAAACCAACGGAAAAACCCAAAAAACCTGCATCGAAGAGTCGAAAACCGACTCTTCCTCGTCGAAAAACGTGGATGGGTAAGACCTGGTAAAGAGCTTTCTATAGTTGGGGCATGGCGACTGCTACCCCAATTCCCGAATACATCTATGCGGGAGATTCGTTTGATTGGGAATTATCCTTGCCCGATTATCTCCCATCCGATGGATGGAGCGCAACCCTGGCGCTATCGCCAGAAGAGGGGAGCGCAACACCATTGATCGTTGGAGTCGCAGATGGTGATGTCTGGACGTTTTCAGCAACCGGTGCGGGGACCAGCAGTTACGATCTTGGTGGTTACAGGTGGGCAGTAAAGGTCAGCAAAGGCAGTGATCTGATTACGGCAGCAACAGGGAGGATAAAGGTTTTCTCGGATTCCTACACGACCCCTGCTCAAATCACCCAACTCCAGACCGATATCGCTGCGGTAGATGCCGCGATTCGGGCCGCAGTCACTGATAAAGAAGGTGTGCTCAAATACTCGTTCTCAACGACCGTTGGCACCCGGGAAGTTGAGTTTCGGCGATTACCGGAGCTGCACGCTCATCGAGCATGGCTCAAACGTCAATTGGACCAAACGAAAGGGCACCTGGGCTACGGCAGGCAAGGTGGGTGGAAGCAAATAGGAGTGAAGTTTCAATGAGCCGGCGGCATTACTACGACTACAAGACGGGCACCATCCACCGGACTAAACCTGGGCGACGGCACTACACCCTTGGTGGGTCCAGTGATTGGTTGGGTTGGGATGTGCAGGATGTCTCAGCCAATAATGCCATCTACGGTAACCTGGAAAAGATGCTGGCACGGGTGCGGGATCTTGAGCGGAATGATGCCTATGTGGGACAACATTTGCGCCTGTTGCAGGCTAATATCATCGGCTCGACGGGTTTTAAGTTCCGATGTAACCGCAAAATCAATGCGAGTGGTCGGAAAGACAAGACCTTTAACGATCGGGTGCAGATGCTTTGGCGAAATGCCGGCAAGCTGAAAAATTCACCCACGATGGATGGGCGCATGTCTCGAGTCGATATCGGGAACTTTTGGATTCGCCGACTGATCGTGGATGGCGAAGTGATCTGCGTGAAGGTCAAGGGCACTCGCGTCAATAAGTTCAGGTATGCTAAGAAATTCATTGATCCCAGTTTGCTCGATTGGCGGCTGAACGAGAAGGTGAGGAGCAGCGAAAATGTCATCAAGATGGGTGTCGAGGTTGATAACGACAATCGTCCGGTCGCCTACCATTTCCTCAAGCGTCATCGAAACGCGGCTTTCTTTGAGCATACCTCGCATCGTCCTGACGATTACGAACGCATTCCTGCCGACCAGGTCGAGCACTCGTATTTCGTTGAGCGACCTGGTCAGGTCCGAGGAGTTTCTTCGCTAGCTCCGGTGGGGGTGCGGGCTCGTCAGCTTGACAAATACGAAGAAGCACTCGTGACCGGTGCGCGAGTCGCAGCATCCAAGATGGCCTTTTACATCCCCTCTGAGGATTTCGATCCCGCGAATATCCCGGGCATGGATATAAGCGGAGAGATTAAGCAAGAGCTTGAACCGGGGACTATGGAGCTACTGCCAGAGGGAATCAAGGGAGTGGACTCCTTCGATCCCGGTTACCCCCCAAACAACCTTGAAGAATTCCATAAGGTCATGGTGCGCGGGATTGCCTCCGCGATGGGTGCGGACTACAACGTCATGGCAAACAACCTGAGTGACGTGAACTACTCGTCACTCAGGCAGATGGAACTAACGATGAGGACCATCTGGCGAGGACTGCAACGGTTTTACGTCGAACACCATGAGGAACCGGATTTCCTCGCATGGCTTGACGTGCAGATGATCAATCCAGATTCCCCCGCACTGGATGAGAACAAGGTGAGGGGATTGCTTGAGGAGGAGTGCTACAAGTTCCAGGGGAGGGGGTGGCACTGGATCGATCCGCAGAAGGAAGCGGCAGCAAACGAGACGGCATTGGCCAATAACCTGACATCTGAACCCCGCATCATCGAGGAGACGCTAGGGGAAGATTGGGAGGATATCCTCGAAGAACGCGAAGAATTCAAAGCTGTGGTGGAATCGAAGAATCTTGTACTTCAACAACTGACTGATGAATCAACCGACTCAACTACCGAGTAAAGGAGAGGCGACTTCCGAATGGAAAGCTCTCCTTTTTTCCTCTTTGGCCAATCTCCTGATCGGGGTGTTTGGGGGTGTCCTGGGTCAATGGGGGATTAACATTGACCCAGAGCTTCTCGTCGCAGCAATTATCGGGAACACTGTTACAACCGCATCCTACACGGGAGGTCGTTCCTATTTGAAGGCACGGGTGGCGGTACCACCGAATGGATGAGTGCTGAGCATATCGTCGCTATTATAGGGTCATTCATGGGATTCTGCGGCATTTGTGTGACTGCGGTTTTCTCATTCCTGGGGCACCGAAATACTCGGCAGATAAATGATGCGGTGAACAATGTCCACCACCACGGGGGTGAGAGGATTTACGATCTGGTGGTCAATAATGCGGTGGCATCGCAGAAGTTCGACAGGGATCTGGCGGAGGTGCGGAAACATACGGAGGAACTGATCGAATGGAAACGCGGGTATGAGGATTCCCCATGGAGGGATGGGGGTAGCGTGAAGAAATGGCTGAAAGAACACGAGAATGTCCTGGAGAAAGCCGAGGATAAAACGACCAGGATTTTTGCCAACCCAACGCTCCAGCAGGAGGAGTAAAGAGCTTCCTATAGTTTGGGCATGGATAGGCCCGCCCTTCTCACTCGCGCAACTGTAGCGCCGATCGAACGTATCCGCGCAGAAACCACTTCAGAAGATACACCTGCGGATACCTATCGCTTCCCGTTGACCTCTGACGCTCCTGTCGAGGTTTGGCCAGGAGTTCGCGAAATTCTCAGCCACGAGGGTGATCAGGTCCGAATGGACTGGGTGCGGAGTGGAAACGCACCCCTGCTTTGGGGTCACGACCACAATGTCCAGATCGGGCGCATTCGGACTGCGGAGAACCAGGACGGAAAGGTCCATGTCGAAGTTGAGTTTGGCAATTCCGCACGGGCGCAAGAGATCAAGGCTGATGTCGATGCCGGCATCATCCGCAATGTGAGCGTGGGCTACCGCATCCACAACGAACGCATGGATGAGAGGGGAGATGCTGGTGACACCTGGTTGGTAGATGACTGGGAACCCAAGGAAGCAAGCTTTGTAAGTGTCCCTGCCGATTCGCAGGTGGGGATGGGTCGTTCAGCCGGCGAGGTTGAATATCGACAAGAACTTTTGGCCAGGTCGGCAAATAGGTCGAGTGAGGCCAACGAACCCAAAACGAAAAACGAAATGGCAGAACCTACTGAAAACGCCACCGACTCCGCCCGTAGTGGTGTCGAAGTGGTCAATGAAACGGCAATTCGGAACGAGGAGCGTGCTCGCTTCGCGCAAATTCGGAGTGCAGAACGCAACATCCAGAAAATCTCGCAGAAATGGGGCGCGGATGCTGACAGTTACCTTGAGCGACTGGACAACGAAGATCCGAGTGCAGTACTCAGTGACTTCCAGAATCATGTCCTGGATACGGCTCGGAACTCGTCTGGCAACGTCACCCAGGAAGCGCTCGGCGCCGGCAAGAAGGAATCGCAGCGCTACTCTTTGCGCAACGTGGTCGATGGTTTGATCAAGGGTGATCTCACCAAATGCGCGGGCTACGAGCTGGAGGTTTCTGACGCAATCAAAGAACGGCACGGTCGGCAAAGCGATAACATCGCAATTCCACTCGACGTTCTCATGCGTGGTTACCAACCCAACGACGCAACTCGCGCACTTTTGGGTGTCGGTGTCGGAAACAGCGAGGTTGCTGATATTGTCGATACCGAGTTGCTCGATGGCATGTTCATTGAGTCCTTGCGAGAGTCCACCGTCCTACTCCAGCAAGGGGTCACGATGTTAGGTGGTCTTGTTGGTGATGTTGAGATTCCTCGCGAATTGACCAACCCGGCCTTCTACTGGATTACGGAGGATACTGAGCCTACCGAAGGAGATTACACCATGGATAAGGTGTCGCTCAACTACACCACGGTGGCGGCCCGCATCCCGTTTACTCGCAAAGCGGCCAAGCAATCGACTCCTCAAATCGAGACGCTCTTGACCAACAGTCTGCGCCGAGGGTTGGGCATCGAGATCGAGAACACCTTGTTCAATGGCTCTGGTTCTGGTGCCACGCCAGAGGGTATCCGAAACGCCTCTGGAATCGGAACGACCGCAGTCACGGCTAACGTGATTTCTCGTGATGACCTGCTCGATGCTCGCGGACTGCTTGCCTCTGCCAATGCGGATGTGGGGTCTGCGGTTGGATTCACCAGTTACGCAGCAGAAGCACACATCCTGAAGCAGAAGGCTGATGCCGGTTCAGGTATTTTCATCGCTCGTCGTGGTGCGCCTAACCGGATCGACACTGACGCTTTCCCGATCTACTGCACCAACACCCTCCCAGACAACCTTGGTGTGGGCACTGATGAGAGCGTTGTCGTTTACGGGAACCCTCGCAGTCTCTATGTGGGCATGTGGGGTGGCGTTGAGCTGAATCGCGACACGGCAACCAAAGTTGCTACTGGTGGAGTGGTTCTGCGCGTGTTCCAAGACCTTGATTGTAAGGTCTCGCAGGCCGCTCAGTGGGCGACCATCACCGGCATCATTGCTTAATCTCAGCAGGGAACTTAACGATGGCTAAAGAATCGATTAGGCTGAAGTGCTTGGCAAATGCGAGCGTTGAGGGGAATGTAGTTCCTGCCGGCGATATTCGCGAATGGTCGTATGACTTGGCGCAGAGACTCCTAAGCTCAAATCGGTTTGCAGTCACCGATGAGTCTCCGAAGCTACCGGCGAAACCTAAAGCAAAACCAGTCGCAAAGAAATCGACTGGGTCTGACGATTAGGTGGACGAGCCCCTAACCACATTCGTTAAGGGCGTATTTTCCGTCCCCGTCGGCCTTATTCCTAAGGCCGGCGGGGATGCTACTGAGACAAGGGGGCATTTTGAGCGGGGACAATTGGACTTGGAAGGGGAGCGTGTCTCTCAGCGGGTTTCCAGTTTCCAAGTGACTTGCATAGCTAGCGAAGTTTCTGGCTTTGGTGAAGGGGACTATTTGCGCGTTGATGGGTGGACCCATCAAATTAGGGATAAAAAGACAGACGGGGAGCAAACCACTTTTTCACTAACTAGGGTGGGGCAAATAACAGACTACGAGGGCGAGCCGCTGGTGGATTACGAAGGGAAACCAATTTACTAAGATGGGCAATTTATCTGAAACTTTCACGCTAAACTCGAATGTTACTACGGCAGACCGAATGCCGTGGTTTGATTCTACCGGGGCAGAGCATTACGTGCCTATTTCAGCGACCCTGCGTGATATCCTTAAAGATCAATATAGCCCAGAGGCAGGTGGTCTAACCAACTGGGAGGAAAATGGAACAACCCTGCAACCCACCACAGCAGGCTACGATTTAGGGGCTACTGGCAAGGAGGTGGGGGACATTGTTAGCAGTGGGACTGTTGTATCAACGCAATTAGCTTGCACTCCTAGTCCTGGGACAGCCTCTTCAGATCAATTAGTGCTGAATACGCACTATGGCATATATGGCAATGCTTCATATATGCGATTCCGTATTAACACGGAACAAGTAGCGGCTTTTTATAGATCTTCCTTCAAGGGATTGGGAATAACCAGTGGCGGCGCAATTAGCTGGGGATCTAATGGCTTATCGTCCTTTCAAACCTACCTTCGCCACATAGCCCCCAACCACCTAGGCATGTATAATGGCGTTAACCCCCAGAGTTTCTCGTTATACAATACATACGCGAATGCCTCAAATTTCGAGCGTGGTGGGATGCGTTGGGACACTAACGCGTTAGTGATCGGGACAGAGGCGGCAGGGACCGGAAGCGGCAGGGATGTCCATATTAAAAACCTACCAACCAGCAATCCTGGTCCTGGCATTCTTTGGAATAACGCGGGCACCCCAGCCATTGGAACTTAAACATACAAAACCATGCCAACATTTGCTGTAAATGTAACTGAAGCGAGCGCTGAGCGAGATGGTCAGGCAGCTCGATACATCGTCAATCAGGAAAACGAGCGCAGAGCTTCCCTCGATCCACCTGGCGATCCGCTGCCAACCACTCCCGCAGAGGCGTTGCTCACCAGTTATGAAACTTGCCTAGCTCAGACGCTGGACAGTGCTCATGAGAGCTACGCGCTCCAGGCTGTTGCCAATGCCGCAGAGGCTGCTGAGGCCAAAGAGCGCTGGGTGATTTCATCTGGCGCCCAGCGGATCGCTTCGCTTAACGAATTGGAGCCTTTGCCGGCAGAATAAAATTATCAATTAAGCCGCCATGGCATCTGGAACTAAAATATCACAACTCACAGAGGACACTATTCAATCGGGTGATACCTGTGCCATTAGGCGAGGAGGAACCAACTACGCCGGCACCATTGGCGACCAGATTGTCGCTCTTGAAACCCTTCTCTCCCAGCCTACCACATCCTTCTCTCTCTCGGAGCAGGTGGCAACTGGTGACGCTGTTGCTATTGATAATGGGGGGCTGATTGCTGGGTCTGGCACATACGGTGGCGGAATCAGTTTTTCGCGCTTGGGATCTACCGGCAGGCGCCGCGCGGGCATTGCTGGAGTGCAGACTGAGGGTGATGCAGACCGCATGGGGCTCGCTTTCTTTGGGCACAGTTCGGTGGGCGAACTGGATGATCTGGATGAGTTGATGAGACTCACCCATGACGGTTATCTCGGCATTGGGACTACGAGTCCTGTCTACGAGTTAGACGTTGCCGGTCAAATCGCGTTGCAAGACCCCGATGTCGCACATGGCTTAACATCGTTATTACCCTCAGCGAACTACGCGAAACTGGGTCCCGCGAGCGGTGCGGCTGGGGGGTCCCGGTTAATTTCCATTTCTGACACAGACGCTAACGCGTTTGAGTTGCGGGCCATTATTGGGTCAGCCAATCCGACAGATACCATTCCCGCTATCCTCTTGGCGGGAGGAAAAAGCGACGGTGCAACAAATTGGGCTACTCTTGGTAATAGTGAGACTCTGCTGCGGTTAGATAACTACACAACGCCAGTAGTTACTGTTTTAGGGTCGGGCAACGTCGGCATTGGGACTACGAGTCCTAATGACCTATTGCATGTTTCCTGGGG
>Ga0070752_1002226_pt1 | contig 12650 bp, 4 predicted proteins | sample VirMetDEL_Aug_30_FD_77440 | JGI IMG/M metagenome (GOLD analysis project Ga0070752, IMG submission 77440) | Aqueous microbial communities from the Delaware River and Bay under freshwater to marine salinity gradient to study organic matter... | ecosystem: Environmental > Aquatic > Marine > Coastal ...
CGCAGGTTGTTTCTATTGTTCAGGTTGACTGGGTGGGTGTGGTGAGTGTTTCTGCTTTGGCGGGTGTGCTTTCTTTGCTTACGTCGGTTGCTAACTATAAGGGTTCTTCTGATGCCTCCTAAGAGGAAACCTAAGTATTAAAACGAAAAAGCCCCCGTCGTAGGGGGCTTTTTTGTGCCTTTTATTGGCAAGAATCGCATTGAAGCGCTTCCATCGGGTCGATGGGGCACCCGTACCCGTTAATTTCCTCGTTCACTTACCCATTCTAGCAGTGCTTTGAAATGCAGCATTCTACATATTGTGCGTGTATGCTGTTCCGCAACCAATATATTGTGGAGGAAACGGTTTGAAGATTCTATTTTTAGATTTAGAGACCAGTCCAATGACGGCACACACATGGGGGTTATGGCAACAAAATGTTTCAATTCAGCAAATCCTTGATTCTACAGAAGTTATGTGTTTCGGTGCGCGCTGGCATGGCACGCGCAAAGTTATATTCAAAAGTGTCCATTACGATGGCAAGGAAGGCATGCTCCGAGTTTTACACGACCTTATGAATGAGGCTGACGTGTTGGTGGGGTGGAATAGTGCACAGTTTGACCACAAACATATTAAACGGGAGTTTTTAGAGGCGGGTATGTTGCCGCCGTCACCTGCTAAGGATATTGATTTGATGCGGGTGGCGAAACAAAATTTTAAGTTCCCGAGTTACAAGTTGGATTATGTGTCGCAACGGTTGGGTGTGGGTGCGAAGGTAAAACATTCTGGTTTTGAGTTGTGGATTAAGTGTATGGCGGGTGATGATAAGGCGTGGCGGGAGATGAAACGTTACCAGTTGCAGGATGTGAATTTGTTGGTGGATTTGTGGGAAAAGTTTTTGCCGTGGATTAAGGGTTTGAATGTTCCCGCTTTTGTGGATGACGATGATGCTGCCTGCACTAACTGTGGGGGACACGATATTAAACGCCGCGGGTATGAGGTGTTATCGTCTGGTAAGTATCAAAAGTTTCAGTGTAATGGGTGTGGTAAATGGTTGCGGGGAAAGCGTGCGGTTTTGGTTACGGGAATGCGAAGTGTTTAATGGTTTATTTCTTCTTCGTGTTCCGCGACTATTGCGGCAATAATTTTGATTTGGTTCTCTGTCCGGTTGACAGCGTCTCGGAGGGAGGTGCCTCCGTTGGGGAGGACTTCTTGTTTGATGGTTTTAATTTCCGTAGTAATGGTGTGAAGTGTTTCCGGTAGGTCTGCTACAGCGTCACCCACTTTGACGATTTTGCTGAATGTGGGCCACGATTTAATAATTACTGCAATAAGTGCGATTATGGCGATTGTGCCGGCTGCTGCAGGCCCATAAGTTTCTGCAATTATTAAAAAATCGTTTGTTGTCATAATTATCTATTTAATCATTATTTGCCAAAAGTTTTTTGTAAATTTTCTAAATATTGTCGCTGTCTTTCTTCGCGTTGTCTTTGTGCGGTTTCAAAATATTTGTTGTATTCAGCGAACCGCAGGCCTGTGAGCGCGTTAATGTTGCTGCGGTTTTGTTTCTCAAGCTGTGAAAGCAGCGTGTCGTCACGGTCGCTGCGTGGCTGCAGGAACCCTTGTTCGTTTATGAACGCGGTACCGGTGCCTCGGGAAATGTACCCGAGCCCTGTCAGGTCGGTAATGTACTCGCCAACGTCTTCAATGGGTACCGGGCCGTAGGGGCGGATTTCCGTGCCGTATGGAATCTCTACCATACCTTTCATAATGGGGTTGAGCGTGCCTATAACGTTTTCCCGCAAAAATCGTCCGGCGTTAGGTACAAGTTGTTGTGTTAGTGGCAGGTTGGTGTCGTATTGGATACCGCCGATGAGTGACTGCATAATGTCAAGTTGTGGCGCGTTGATGCTGATACCAACAACATTGCCCTCATCGTCGTACCAGGCCGGGCCGAGCACTTGTCGGGCGTAGAAGTCGGGGAGTCGCGGGTCGTTGGGTGCTGGTTGCCCCACGGATTGCGGGTCGCCCCCCATTGCGCCGGAGATAGCGTAATTGATGCGTGGGCCGAACATGAACGCTTGCGGGTTTTCTGCAATTGATTCGACGATTTTGTTTGTGGCGTTACGCATCCATGTGTAGAAGAACACCAAGCGGCGCATGTATTTGCGTTCGAACCCGGCCAAAGACTGCATGGTGGGGTGCCATTGGGTGATTTCTAGACCCATTGCTTCCCACATTTCATCTGCGGTAGCGAAGGTGCGCTTTTGGGCCATGTCGATGGCGTGTGCGAGACGGAATAGGTTGTCGCGTCGGGCGGAGAACTCTGCTAGACCCTGGTTGCCTTTGATGAAGGGCCCGAAGAGTTTTTTGAGCGCACCACCCGATTTGACGATTTGGTCGCTTTGAACGATGAGGTCTTCTGCTACGTTTGCGCTAATACCGAGCCCTCGGCGCATGAACTCGCGGTAGAACACCCCGTCGGGGATTACACTGGTGGTGTTACCTATACGTACCGGTATTCCCTTGTTTCCGCTTTGTTCCATAATTTTACGACTGGGATTTCGCACCGCGTTTTCGCTGTAACCACCGACCCAGTCTTCAAGGTCCAAGATGTTTTCTCCGAAGATGGAGCCTCGACGGAATTCGCCACCAGCCCTAAGCACACGTGCCGCTTGTGCGTACCTGTACGGGTTATACACACCCGCAAGAACGTTCATCATTGCTTCACCCATGGAGCTGACAACGTGGTGCCCCGATTTCCATAGTGTTAGGGATGATTTGATAACAGTGGTGGGTTTGTCAAACGCGCGCAACAGTTTGCTGATGTTGTCGGTGTCGTAGTCCATGAATTTTTCTAGTTGCCGTATTTGACGCAACATTTCTACAGGGTACGCTTGTGTGGGGTCGAGCCATTCGAAAAGTGTCCCAGCGCCCACACCGACTTTGGGTTGTACGAAACCGTCCGCTAAAGCGTCAGCTACGGTTTCGTAACCGAAGGCACGGTGCCCAAATTGGGCAGAGAAGCGCGCTGCAGTGTGCGGTGCTATTGCGGCTTCGCGTAACGCTTTGTTGTAACCTTTTAACATTACCGAGAAGTTAAGTCCGGAAATTTGCGCCAGGGCTTCTGGTGTTCCGGTGTCTCGAAGTTTGAGGTAACTCTTGTGCATGTTTTCGAGCATGACTGGGATGCTATCCGCGGCACCAAACCCTGTTTTGTTTTCGGGGAGGCGTGCTTCTCTGCGTTGCAAAATGCTTCGTTCGTTGCCTAAAAATTTGTTGATGTGGTTGGTGTCAAGTCCAGTGAGCGATAGTGTGTGGGCGTATTCTGTGTCAAATAGTGTTGCGGTGGCGTGCACAATTTTTTCTGCCAAAACTGTTTCTTCCGGGGTTTTGGCTATGGCGCTGAGTGGTTGGCGGGCGTTTTTTGGACCAAACGTTGCCATAATTACTTCCCACCCAAAATCGGAAAATTCTTCGTCGGTTTTAAATACTTTTTTGCCTTCGGCAAGAATGTTATCGACGCCTCTTTCGAACATGTTTCTGATAGCGTCCATGCCGGCTTCTAGTGTTACAAGTATGTGTTTTACGGCACCAGCACCAGCGCGACCACTCATGGCCGTCATAAAACGCGCTATCCAGCCTTTTCTTTCAAAAGACGCACCAGATGGTCTCAGGTTCTCTGGCGTGGCCTGTATGGCGTCCTTGAGGCTTTCTGGGGGTAGGTTTGGGCCACCCCTGGTTTGGTCTGCAACAATATGTTCAGGGTAATTACCTTTTTTTCCTTGCATATATGATTGTGCAATAAAGTCGTGATAACCGCCATAAACAGGTCCGTGTGTAAACAAACTTGTTAAATCATCAGCAAAAGATTCTACGTTTTCCGCCATGTTAATGGTTTTTTCGTAAGCTGCCGCAAAAAGTTGGTTATCGCCAGCCGCAAGCGCCGCAGCCGCCATGCTTTGAACATCCTCACCTTGTATTTCTTTAGCTAATTCAAGAGTGTCCGCCGCAAGGTTAGCGCGTTCAGTGTTTTGAGCGTCACGAACCTTTTTCAGAAAAGCGGTACGGCTTTTAGTTCTTAGCGCAGAGTAGCGTTCCAGGAGTATTTCTTTTCTGGCTTTAGCGGCGATTTTACCTTCGGGTGTGGTGTCACGCAAACGGGGGACAAACTCGCGTTCTTGTCGTTGTTGCGCTTGTTTTAAGGTGAGAGTACCTAAACCGTCTTCACCCCTAGCTTTTGCTGCGTCTTCTGCAAGTCGACGTTCGGAATCGCTTTCTGCAGCTTTGCGTGCTGCTTTCAAGCGTTGAGCGTGGCGTGCACTGTTGATATCGATGGGGCTGAAATGTTCCACATGAAACTTTTGAAGTTTCCGCAAAGACAACATGTGTTCTAGCGAGTTTTTGCCATATCCCGCCTCTTTTAGTGCAGCACGTAAATCATCAATTGACTGGTCTAACGCTTCATGTGACGCTGCCGCGCTTCGTTGAATGTCGTCACCAATGCGAATGATGGCAGCCCGGATGGGTTCAATAATTTCATTGGACGCTTCATCCGCAATGTTATATGCGGCCGCGCCGTACACGTTGTGTTTTTGAATCAACTCGCCCGCAATAGAATTGTCCGCTAACCAACCGGTTAATCTAGCCACAAAAGCTGTTTCAAAGTTTTGGCCGCGTAAGGGGTTAATTTTGCTGGCATATTCTGGGTCAATTGTTTTCAAACGTCGGATAATGTACTCACTGAGCAGCACTTGTTTTGTTTCATACAAAAGTTCGGAAGAGTCGGAACGGTTTAATTTCATGGCAAGTACTGCGGCTTCTTCTACAAGATTTACCGGAAATCCTTGCCCGGGTGTCATTATTTCTGCTGCTTTGAAAAAATCTTCCATGTTTGAATCTCTTTTAACTAAGGTTCTAAACACGTCAATGTAACTAATGTATGCCCAGTCTTTTTGGGGCCCTAAATTCACACTGTTTAATGGAACTCTTGTGAGTTTTGTGACGGGGATAGCGCCGGTGGCTATTGCTGTTGCATGCCATTTGCTGTAAGCAATCATTGTCGCGTTATAGAATTGCCGCGTGCCAGGGTCTTTAAATTTTGCTTCTTTAAACTCGTTAAAAATTGTTTCATAAACCTTGTCGCGTTTTATGTACTGGCCGTCTTGCGCGATTTCAGCGATGCTTCGTTTGAATGCGTCCAACCCCGCGCTGTTGACAAAATTTCGGGCGTTCACGTTTTTGATTCGAAGGAGGTTGCGTTCGACCATGGCATCATTGTCGGAGAACATTTTTGCTATACGCTCGGCTGTTTTTTCCGCCTGTGCTATGCGCAAAATTTCCTCACCATTGAAAGCGTCGGCGCTGGTCAGGAGTTCGCGTTCCGCCGCCACGGCAGATTTGCGGGAATTCCATGCGCCCGGCAGTGTTAGATTTCGTTCCCGTAAAAACGCTGCAATTGCTTGCCCGTTTTCAAATACTTGACCAAAAACACTTTGTGTTAGGTAGGCGGTATATTCTTCATCGTATATGCGCCATGAGTCACCTATAATAGTTTCAGCATTTCTACCGCCCAAAAGTTTGGGCAAGCTAAGTTCTTTTTCTACCGTTTCAACTGCGGACCTTTGAACTGTTTCTAACAGCTTGCCCTCGTCGTACAATTTTTGTTCAGTTTTTGTTAATGGCACCTGAGCGTCTTGCGTAAGTGTTTCCAAAGAACCCAACAGGTTGCGCCTAAACGCGTTAGCGTTGAAAACAGCTTGCGCCGTTTCGCCGCCGGGCACTATCGCCATTTCTAGGGCTTCGGAAACAGCCCTGGTAACTTCAGGTATTGATGATGTTGGCACACGCAACAACTGGGCAACATCCTCAGCGAAACTTGCGATGTTTATTTCTTCCGCAAGGTTCATGCGGATAAGAGCGCCACCCTCGTCCCCGATTTGGTTAATTTTGTTTTCACGGTAAAAACGTTTTGCCGATTCAGGGTCCCGCATAAAGTCGGCTTCTGTTGGCTCAGTTGCCCCCCGCGCCCTGGTGGGCAACTGGTCAAGTTGCATACCCAACCGTTTGTCAAAAATTTGCACAAGAACGTTATCGTCGCTGAGCGCTTTTTCAAAACTAATTATTTGTTGCGTTTTGAACAATGGTTCTTTCACAAGTTTTGTGTACTGGTACTGTGTCCGCGAAATTGTGGAACCCAAGTATGGTGCGATTGTTTCAGGTTCTGATGCTACGTAAGCTCGGGACAATGTGGTCATGGAATCCGCTGAACTATACAAACCAAACTGTTGCAACTCTTCTAAAACCAAATGGGAATTATATGTGCCCCTGTGCAAACTGTCATCTGCCAGGTTGCGGCTCTGCAAAAGGTCTGCGTCTGCTTTTGCCCCGTCTGCAGCGTTTTTGTTGAGCAGGTCGAGTTCTCTGGCGTATTCGTTGTGACGCACATAAGGCCACAGCTCATGGGCGCGTTGCGGGCCAAACTCTTTAATTAGCGCCCCCAAAGCTGGTTCTTTTCGCCTCCGCGCCTTTAACACAATTTCGTTGATACGGTCCCCCATGGGGGTTTTGCTCTCCTCGAGGGAACCATCCGCGTTGCGCCTAATGTATGTTTCAGTGTTCCATTGCGTGTACGGGTGGAACTGTTTTCTGATTTCCGTAGCAGCGGCTTCCTCGGCTTCGATTTGTTTTGCGCTTTTGCCCACGTCGTTCCACACTTGACCGAAAATGTCCACGCCCGCACGTCTTGATTCGAAATACACTGGCTTGTTAGTAAACGGGTCCACACGGTCCAACACTTTGAAAGCGTTGACGTAGTTTGCGTAAGCGCGCTTACCTTCAATGCTTTGTGAGGCACGAGCGATGATAAGGAGTCTTGCTTGTCCCCTGGAACCACTTTCGTAAGGGGCGTTCATTTGCCGCAAAATTTCACGTGCCTTGTTTTTGGGTTCCCACCTTGGGTCACTGTTGCCCGCAACACGGTATAGGGCCGTGATGTACTCTTGAATGTTGGGTAATGGTGTTTTTGCGAACCCTACAATGTGGTCATAAATGTCTACAAGGTCTGCCTGATTTGTTGCATCAAATGTTGCTACTTGTGGTCGTGTTTCTTTAGTGAAACCGCCCGTAATATTTGCAAACGCAGGGGTACTTCCCCCAGAACGGGGGAACTCTCCACCGTAATAAACGGTAACTGGCGCATCCATTTCTTTTAAGAACTCGTGGAACGCTTTATCTGTTTCCGCGTCGCCTACTACAAATTTTGCGCCGGCTGCTTTAGCGGCACCAATTTGTTGTTTTGTTTTTTGGGTTAATGGTTGCCCTGAAAGTTCTGTGTTGCGGGCGAGCATGATGGTTTGCCCCGACAGGTCCCCAGATGGCGCACCCAACTCTTTGAGTGTTGTTTGTGACGAACTGGGTCGTTTTAGCCCAGGTTTTAGTTCAACAATGGCACTATTTGCGGCAGCCCGCATTGCTTTGTCTTTGGCGTCGCCTTCTGGGGTTCCACGCCCTGCAGCGCCCCCACGGATTCGTTGGAAAGTTTTGTTGCCCTCTTGCGTTACACCGCCAGGGGCAGCGTATACGGTGACAGGAATATTCCGTCGCCTAAGTTCCGCAAGCAAAGCAACGTTGCTTTGGGTTTCTGGGATAATAATTTCTGGTTTATTTTTAGTGTAGGCAGTATTAATTGATTCCGCCACCTCAAGCAAGGTTTTTTGTGTTTTAATACTGTCGTCGTACATGACAAAAATTTTCTTGCCCGGTTCAATTATTGTGGGTGGTGGCGGCAATTGTGCCGACGCCTCATCCGCAAAACTTTCACGGTACGGACGCTTTACCCCCTCAGCGGGTTTTTCAACAGAGTTTGTTATCGCATAATCGGCTTGCAGCAGGGCAGCGCGAATGGGGTTTTCTCCACCTTTTTTTAGTTTGCCTTGAGCCGTTACGGGCCGCACAACAGTTTGTGCCGCCACGGGTATTCGTTGCTTCATCCGTTCGGCATTGTTTATAACATTGATACCCTCATCGTTTGCGCTCACATCAGGTAAGCGTTGCCGGAGAAGTCTTTGTTCTCGTGATATTGCCGCGCCGGTCGGTATTTCGGGGTAACGTACAGCTTCCGCAAGATGCGCATTGGCGATGTTGTCTATGACCGTACTAATTTGAATAGCAACGTCTTCGTCCTCAAGAACTTCACCAAAAATGTTTACTCTTCGACCGGGGTTGTTGATGACAGCGTCTTGATAAGTTTTAATGAAAGGCGCGTCGTATATACCAATATTTGTTGCAACACCCGAGAACGGTGCAACGCCAGCGTCAAGCATAAGCTCAACCGCTTTAGAGGTGTATGTGCCCATGTCTGTGGAAAGACTTGCAAGAAGTTGCAAAGCCAACACGATTTCTTCGTTACTAGAGTCGGTGAATTTGCGCGCTAAATCAAACCCGGTGGTTTTAGACACTTGGGTGACTAAAGTCCCAAACGGTTCAGTCGAACCAAAAATTTTTTCAATAAACCTTGCCGCCTCACCAGGCGTGTCTACACCGGCAACTTGTGCAAAGTTATTGAGCATCAACGCAGCGTTTTCGTTACCGTGCAACGCTAACATTTTTGTTAACAAAACAGCTTGTGTTTGCACAGCATTTGCCGGCATTTTCGCCCCACGCGATAACGCTTCAGCGGATTTAGCGGCAATAAGTTGAACGTTGCGCACCCAGGCGTCATAATCTGCTGTTTGCAAACCCCTCAACGGGGACCGTTGATATGATTTGTTTCCCGCTAACCGTGACGCTTCGGATGTCACAACCCTCGAGTTTAATCGCCTTATTTGACTTTCGGTGGCCTCTGGAAACAATTTACCAACATCGGCTTTGATGGTGTTCAAATAGATTTGGTTTTTGCGTCGTTTTGTTTCGTTGAGTTTTTCGTATAACGTTTTTAGTTGTTCTTCACGGGGGTCGCGACCGAGGGGATTAAAATCTGCGTCATTGCTGACCATTCGCACATACTTTAACTGGTACCCGCGTTTGTTCAGTTCCGGCTGCAACAGTCTGTACGTTAATGTGTGCCTGTTTGTTTCACCAAAACTAATAATTGCAACAGTGTCGCCTGCCTTCAATTGTTGTACAATTTCGTCGACCCCGGCAAGCCATTCTCTGTTGTTTTTCATGGTTTCATACGTGGGGTTGCCGTCCACATACAACGCAGCGTTACCCGGGCGGTCACCAAGTTTTTGCCCCGCGGGAATGTATTTAACGTTTTGTCCTTGCAACGATTCTGACAAGAAATCGCCACGCAAATGCTTATATTTGTAACTGCCCGAGTTGGGGTATGCGCGGGCGTCAATTACCGCGGTGATGCCTTCTTTTTGCACAACTTTTTCAAGGGTTCCAGGGTTAAGGTCTTTAACGTTGATATCGTATACAAAACCTTCAACACCGGTGTTTGCCCGAAAAGCGCTGATTTCCTGTTCCAATAATTTTATTGTGTTGGTTAGTTCGAAAAGTTCGTCGGCGTAAGCTTCAACCTGCGAGTAGTTGACAAGAAAGTCTAGGTCACCGATAGGGCGCGGAATACCGTTAGGGTCCAGGTATACGTCGTCGGATACTTCCAGTTCGGTTTTAGCCCGTAACTGGACTTCTTTTGCCGCATCATCAATTTCAACTTTTGGCGCACTGGCAGCCTTACGGGCTTCCTGCATGTTTTCTAAAATTCGGGGCATTGCGCGCGACAGGTGCTCAATGTCCGCGACGTCAACCCCAATGTCCGCACCATCAATAAGATTATCGAGAAGTTCAGTTAATTTGTATTCCCTGTTGGACGGCCCACGTAATACAACGTCCAACATTTCCCCAGACCTAATAACGTCGCGTGTGATTCTAGCGATTGCTTCGGAAAGCCCAACGCCTGATGATGTTAGACCATCATTAAGAACAAAAATGTTTTGATTAGGTGAAATGCCTTCCGGGCCGACTTGGAATGAGGGGGGTTGGTAACGGCGCAACGCCTCTTCCCCCGCGGAAACAACTGTTGATATGAAAGTTTCGGGGTCTGGGGCTGTCCCCGCTCGAGCAGCAGCGGCTTGTTCAGCTTTTGCTTGAGCCTCTTCAGCGGCTTGCTGGGTTTTCAAAGCAACCCTAGAATCTCTCAAGAATCCTTCTTTAGTCAATCTTTGCACTTCTGCACGCATTTTTTGGAACTGTTCTTCACTAAGTTTTTCACCGGCACGTAATGTCATGTACGCGGCCGCGCCTTTGGGGCTTACACGTGTTGCACCGGCGCGTGCGGCAAAAGCTTTAGGTTGTTTGGCGACACCGGCAAGGATTTCTTCGGCACCGGCCATGCTTCCAGAAATCGGATAAAAACGATTCCCCGCACGGATTTGTTTAATTTGTTTTTGAAGCAAATTTACTTCTTCAACCGAAAAATTCCTACCCGCTTTGGCGCTAAATCCTGCGGCGAGGGCGGCAATGTCGTCCGCGTTCTTAGCGTCCGCCAGCGCTAACAGGCCTTCTGTGGGCACATTGTTTTTGCGGGCAACCCTGTCTAATTTTTCTAGTGTCCGGACTTTAACCCATTCATCAAAACCTGTTGGTTTGATTTGTTTAGTGAATTTACCGAGCTTGTAATCAACGGGCGCCCCTTGTTTAATACCTTTAATGCCGGCGGTAATTTTACCCAACCCTTCGGCTGCTTGGGCGGCACGCACACCACCGCGCACACCAGACGCGAGAACGCCGTAGGGAAGGTATGTGATGGGGTCGAGCGCAATATCGATGGCTAAGCCTGCCCCAAATTTTAATTTAGGGTCAACATTGTCTTCCCGGTCAACATAGTTGGGGTTGAAACGTGCCCCGACTCTGTCAGAAATATTTTCGATGAGGTCCGAACCGTATAAAAAGTCTTCTGATTGTTTATTGCCGGTGAGTGACGCCCAGAACCCCCTGTTGTAGTCGCCTATGGGGCCTAAGTGTGACAGGTAGTTACCAATTGCACTAGGCGTGGGGTCTGTCGCTAGTTTGACACCTTTGTCAATCGTGTTAACAACACCCATACCACCAGCGGTTATGGCGAGGAGTGTGCGTTCGATGGGTCGCCAATAGGGGTCCCAGTCGATACTGTTGGGGTCGGTGCGTGGTAATGTGCGTGCAGCCGAAAGAATGTCAGTTTGAGGTAATTTTTGACTCGGTGGCGAAAATTGGGAGCCACCAGAGCCCAATAGAAGCGTTTTTAGAGCTTCCCCCCTATCAGATATCCCACCAGTAGGTTTTGGGGGCTCAGGGAGCGGTACAGCCATTTTTCCTCTCTTTTGCGACTAAGGAGCCGCGTCACACCCTCAAATATACCAGTTTAAGGCATATAACCCGGACCAATTCCCAACATTAGCGCCTGGGGGTCCCCTGTGCCTATGCGGTAATTAAGTTCGTCTTCTTTTGCAGCAATGAATGCTTGCATTAATTCTGGCGTCATTATCCCTTGTTGGGTCATCAGGTTCGCCATCTGCCATTCCTTAGGTGCTAGCGAGTAAATGTCAGCCATCGGGTCAACGTTAGCGTTCGGGTCAGGCAGCAAACCTTGGTTAATCATCATTTGACGGTACAGGTCGCTTTGAATCGCTGTCGGCAACGTGTCAATAAGTGTTTGCGGGGTGCCAGCAGAACCAGGCTGATATGCCCCCGCCATGGCTTGTGTTTCCTCGGCTTGCAAAGTATTCAAATAGTTTTGGTAAGCGTTAACCAAGTCAGTTTGCGCCATTGCCTTGGTTTCACCGGCACCCAAATAATCTGATTGGAATCTTTGTTGCGCCGCAGTGCTTAGAGCACCCATAAGCCCGGACCATTCAGACTGTGCGGCACCAATGTTGGACATGCCGCGTTCAGCTTCAGCAGCAACTTCACTGTCAGGGGTCACGTCAATACCTAGGTCACCGTACTGTGTTGCACGCATTGCTGCTTCAGTGTTGATGCGTTCCTGGGTGGCGGCAATAAGAGCTTCTGATTCTGACGCGCCACCAGCGATAGCGTCATTGTATGCGGCAGCGGTTGCAGCGGCCATAGGTTCGTACATGGCGGCAAGTTGGTCGTATGCTTGACCAATGTCGCTGCGGGCTTGCCCGTAACGGCCTTCTGCTTGGTTTTTGATGTTTTGGTAGTAGGCAGCCACCGAAGCGCGATTGTCGTATCCTGGTGTGCCGCCTGTGGAGCCTACTACCTGAAACAAGGAAGCATAAGGGTCAACACCGGCCATAGTTCTATTGGCGTAAACCTGGTCCTGTTGTGCGCGGCCTTCGCGTCGAAATTCCTCGGCACCATAACCCCCCCCGCGTGTGGCGGCGGGTTTACCGCCCCTAGCTATAACCCCCAAAGGATTAGTTAAAATACTGTTTTTTGCTCCACTGAATAAGTTTTTAAACCAATCTCCCGCGGAACCTGTAAAAAAAGTAGATTGTTCTCTTGGTTGCAAGGCGGTTCCTAGCGCGGAACCCGCTTGTGCGGCGCGCATATTAAGATAATCTTTTGCGGAGCCCGACATCCAAGTGGGTGGTTCGTCCTCGGGTGGTTCCACATAGTCAAGCCAAGACATTAGAAACCAGCCTGACTAAAAATACTTTGCCCCGCACGGGCGGCAGCCTGAGCGCGAGCCTGATTCAACGCCGCACCATATTGTTGTCCAG
>Ga0070752_1002229_pt1 | contig 12637 bp, 7 predicted proteins | sample VirMetDEL_Aug_30_FD_77440 | JGI IMG/M metagenome (GOLD analysis project Ga0070752, IMG submission 77440) | Aqueous microbial communities from the Delaware River and Bay under freshwater to marine salinity gradient to study organic matter... | ecosystem: Environmental > Aquatic > Marine > Coastal ...
ATACAGATATAAGTATTAAAGATACTATAGATGAGGAAAATTTTTATACTGTTAATAAAAATACGCAATTATCGAAAAAAATAGATAAAGAAAGAATAATTTTTATAAATAAAATTAAAATAGAAACTGAAATATACAATAAATTTAGAAATAAGTTAAAATATTTACTAAGTAATTATAATAATAAAAATCAAAGAGAAGTAATAGAATCATTATCAAATACCAAATATATGTTATATTATAATCAACTGGATGAATTAATTAAACAAATAAAAATGTTAATGCAAAATGAAGTAGAATTTGTGGATAGCAACGATTTAAATTTATTTAATAAGGAGGTGCCAATTGAAAAAGTTTTGTATATTCCAAAAATTAATTTAATGAATAATTTAGATAATGAACAAATTTATTACAGTAAAGTAGCAGATGAACTAATTAGGTATAATAGAATAAAGATGTTTATGTTTGAACCAAAAGTATTTTTATCATTTTCCGACATTAAGTATAATTTAAATGAAAATGAAATTATTTTACTCCAATCTTTATTGACTCAAGATTATTTTGAGGATTTAGTTCCTAAACCAGATAGTAAATATATAACTTTTAATACATATGATACAGTAGAACCCAACTCATCTGTAAAATATGATAATGAATATATTAAAACAACAGAAGGTAAAATAGAAACAAAGAATAAGATAAAAGAAGTATTAGGGATGCAGGATAGAAAACTAAATTTATCAGTAGTGAATTGTAAGTATGAAATAAAAGATGTATATTCAAAATTATTATTAAAATTCAGAGGTGGATACAAAGAAATTAATTTTGGATTCGATAAACCTGAATGTTCATTTGATATTGCCTTAGTTATAATTAAAAATTTTCAACCAAGTTTAAATATAAATATAAATGAAATAAAAAAAATATTAATAAAAGAATACGAAACCTTATTCCTTAAAAATAGAAAAAAGGTAATAGATATTATATCTTATTATGGAAAAGTAGGGGATGATAAAAAAATAGATATGGGAGCAATGACAATAGAAAATATGATTAAAGAGAATGATTATTTATTAAATACATTTGATTTGTTATTATTATCCAGTCATTATTCCTTTCCTTTGGCGGTTCTATCCACAAAACAATTCAAAGAAAATAATCAGGATTATTTAACATTTAATATAACTAAGGGAGAGACATATATAGTTCGCTCTCCAGTTTTCAATAAATATAGAAGGTCTGTGCCCAAATATAAATTAATAATTAACAAAAATAATGAAGGATTAATTGAAATTAAAAATTTACCGAATGAAAAAGTAAGAAGTGAGCTTACTGGGCAAAAAAATACAATAAATTCATTATTAGAAGGATTTGATAACAAAGAGGAAGAAATAAAAGGTGGAAAAAAATTAAAAACAAAAATTAGATTGAGTTAATATTTATAATCAATTATATATAAATATTAATTATCATTATCCGAATCCATATTATCATCACTATCTAGTTCTGAATTGCTTTCTGAATCACTATTCTCATCATGTATATTAAGGTCCTCAAACTGCTCTACTAGTGTATCATCATCATCATCATCATTATTATCATCTTCATTGGTGCTTTCATTATCAGAAATAATACGGGTTTGATTATTAGATAGATCATTTAATTGATTGATTAAATTTAAAAAAACTTCTATTCTTAAAGGAGGTTGAGGATCTTCCTCGCATTCCACAGGTTCATTTTTTATTTGATCAAATATAGGTTTAAATTCTGTATGTATGATTTGTTTTTGAGATTCTGTAAATGTTACATTTTTAATGAATGAACTAAGGTTTGAAACATTATACTTATTTATACCAGAAGGATAAGTATGGTCTAAAGATGGAAAAATAGTATATTGATATTCAACATTAGGATTATAATCAATAAAATAAGATTTTCTGTTTAAAAAAATTAATTCTTTCGGTGGTATATAACAATTAGTAAAAAAAATATGGTTATAATGATATTTTAATTCACTTATACAATATAATTTTCTAATATTTATTGAAACCATTCTTCGACCAAATAAAGGTTGATTTTGTTTAAATTCTTTTAATTTTTTTTTCAAAAGTCCTTTGTTTTTTATTCTTATATCCGATTCATAGGAAAATTTGGACAATAAGAACAATTTGATATATTTTTCAAAAATAGGTAATAATTTTTCTTTTGGAAATAAAGGATCAATACTTATAGAATCATTGTTAATAACTATATTATTATAAAAAGTAAGCATTTTGGTAATATAATTAATTTTTTTATCAGTGTCGAAATTTTTATAATTATTAATAATGTATTGTTTAATAATAAATTGATTTTCGTCTTTAAATTTCTTTAAGCAAAAGGATGATTGGAAAAATCTTAGAATGAGAATGGGCATTTCAATCGAAGAATATTTAATAAAAAAATAGATATTATATAAATTTGATAGGGAAAAGGAAGAATTATTCCATGGATTCTTAATAAGTTTAGGTTCAGCAAAAAAATTACATTCAAATGATAAAGAATTGCAAATTATTTTTATTAAATCAAATATATTAAATATAACTTTATTTTTATGGTGAATTAAAATTATGTTATTTTTATTATGTTCACTTAATTCATTAAAATTTAAATCAATTTGTTGTCCTTTATATTTTTTAAACTTTATTTTAAACAAATGTTTAAATTTATATAGAGCAAATAGCTTATTTTGTGCTCTGTTAAACACTTCTATTATTTCTTCTTTTGTTGAAGTATCAATTTTTTTGTGGAAATAGAAATTTTTCAATATAAAAAATTTGTTTTTAATTTTTTTTTTCCAATTAAACTGTGAATATAAAGCCTCTCGTAGGGAATTATTTGAAAAGTTACTTAAAAAAATATTTAAATTAAAATTGTCTTTATTATTGATATTTACTTTATTAAAAATTTCATTAAATACATACATTAAATTATTAAAATATATAGTTATTTTTTTAAATTAATATAGACTAGATAAAAAATATTTATTATATTATATTATTTTTAAATAAATATTTTTCTTAGAAATCAATTTCATAATCATCATCTTGACCTAAGTCAGTGGCTTGGATATTAATTGCATTATTTTCAATTGTCAAGTTGGCAGTGCTACAGAATTGAGATTCCTTTTTACCTTCAAAGAATCCATCAATTATTTGGTCTGATTCTTCTTCCTCTAATTCTGGAACTTCTTGGTTAGCCATAGCATTTATATCTAGCATTACTTGGAATGCAGAAGTTCCAAAATATCCTTGCTGACCACACATTACATTTGCAGACACTCCTCTCATTGGATCTAATTCCGCATGTCTAGCTGCTCTTAAAAACATTTCAGGAGTCTCTTCAAATGAAGCTTTGGCGATTGGGCCAATATTATCATTATTAATACCGTGTCTGAATATAGAAATAGGTTTATTGCTGTAACACATTCTATCACATAACATTGATAAGTGATGATAATTAATGTATGTGCTGTCAAATTCTATTACTTCTGTCAATTCAGCAAATATAGCTTGACGAGCAGCTTCTATACCGAAAACACGATAAACTTCTTGAATATCATTACTGATAGTTCTAGATACATCAATATTATCAAGAGCTAATATTTCAAGTAAATTAGTTCCAACTGTATCTAATACCCATGCTTCTTTTTTATTAAATTTACCATCCTCTTTTACCACAGCATCCGTAATTTTTCGTAAAACAACTTTGGAAATATTTTTGACTCCGCTTAAAACGATATTATTAAGAAGGTTATCTTGGAAATTCTTCAACAAATAAATCTCATCTGATTGATCAAGTGAATTTACTTTGGAATTTTTCTTTTTATTAGTTAATACATTATTCAATCTTAATCTGAAAATTAGCTTATCAGAATTATAATCACTATATACACAATGAACTTCATCTTCAAATGCATTACTAACAGCAAAGTTAATATCATCCATAGTGATATTTTTATCTAACATAGATTCTTTATCCATTTCCATTCGAATTATCCATTTGGATTTTTCTTTGGAATCTGCGCTTGATCCTGCACAATCATCCATCATATTTTCAAATTCGTAATATTGAAGTAAGGCATCAGTGTCTTCTTCTATAAGTGTGTTTAAGTCATCAGGATCAAAGCAAATTTCCACCGAATTGACTATTTCTTGTAATTTAGTATGTTCGATTTCGGGGATCATATTCTGTGCTTCTTGTCTGCTATTTTCTTGATCTTTAGGTAGGAAAATGGTAACTGATGGATTTTTAGGATTCTCCGACAAAGATAATATTTCTTCAATTCTAGGAACACCACGAGTAACATTTGATTTAGATGCTACACCTGCAAAATGGAATGTATTGAGTGTCATTTGGGTAGTAGGTTCACCAATAGATTGAGCAGCAATCATTCCAACCATTTCTCCAGGAGCAACAATAGAATTTTTATAAATACTAATGATAGTATCTAATAATACTTCTAGAGCTTTTCTATTAAAGCGTTTTACTAATAAAAGTTCTTTCGGAGATAGGTAGTAAAAGAACATTACTTTAAATAACTGGGTAGGAGGAGCATAATGAATATTTTCCATTTTTTTATACATAGTTTCTAATAATTGATATGTTTCTAGAGGAGTAATATCAACCATGGAATTTTTATTAATGTTTTGTAAACCTTGAATATTGTTAATAATATGCTGAAAAGCAACTGGGATTTTAATTTTTTGGCTATCTGTATATTTAAAGATATTTTTAACAATATCATCTCTTTTTTCAATCATATATTCAATATATTTTTGATTCAATTCAATTAATTCTTGTTTTTGTTTTTTCATACGATTAGACGCTCCTTTAGTGTATGGAGTGGAAAATACACTATTGGCTTCATTTTCATTAGGCATATGGAAATGAGCATATATTTCTTCAAGGCTCATACTAACCAAAGGTAATATTTGATCTTCCACTCTTACAGTATCAATACCATCGTCTCCATAATTAAATTGCACTACCTTTTGTTTATTATTTCTAACCGTCATGTCATATTCAACCTTTAAATCTTCTAGACCTTTAATCAATCTTCTTTGAATGTAACCAGTCTGAGATGTTTTAACTGCTGTATCAATCAGACCAACACGACCACCCATAGCATGGAAGAATAATTCTTCAGGGGATAAACCAGAAATGAAAGAACTTTCTACAAATCCTCTAGCGGTAGGTGAATCATCATATTTTGTGTAATGAGGTAAGGTTCTGTTTTCGAAACCATATGGAATACGCTTACCATCAACAGTTTGTTGACCTAAACAAGAAATCATTTGTGAAATATTAATATCACTACCTTTAGAACCAGCATTAACCATAATGACAAAACGGTTGCCTTTATCTAGACTTTTACGACCAATTTTACCTGCTTCGGAAGTAGCATTATTCAATACATTTGTCACTTGCGTTTCAAATTCTTCTTCATTTGTTTTTCCAGTTTTATTTTCAAAAATACCAAGATGAGTTTGGTCAATTAGATTTTTAACATCTTGCTTTTTCTTAGTAATAGTTTCGGCAATTTTTTCATTTGTAGATTTATCTGCTATTAAATCACTAATTCCTACACTAAACGCACTAGTTTTCATGTATTCAGTAATAATATTTTGCAAATCATCTACAAAATTAGCAGAAGCCATGTTTCCAAAATAATTACAAATTCTTTGTAATAATCCATTACTTCCACCCAATACACCTTTTTCCATTTGACCTCTTTCATATTTACCTCCAACAATTTCAACAACATGGTTAGACTTTTTAAAATCTTCACCACTATCAGCAAAATATTTATTTCCAAATTTCATTGTAAGTGGAGGCATAATCTGAGACAATATATCAAAATTACTTATTTCTTTTTTCCCTATTAGTCCTTCGGTATTTATTTTATTGAAAGACATCAATAGATTCATAGCTTGTAACTGATTAAATTTAATATCTGGTCTTGTAAAACGATAAGCACCTAACATTGAATCTTGGAAAATACCGATAATTGATGAATTATTAGCAGGACTAACTATCTGGTAAGGAACTGCAGCTAACCCTTTTAATTCTGCTTCCGATTCTTCATCTTGAGGCATATGTAAATTCATTTCATCACCATCAAAATCTGCATTATAAGGTTTAGTATCAGCTACATTCATGCGGAATGTATCACCCTTATGCATAATAACAGCAATATGACACATCATACTCATTCTGTGAAGTGTAGGTTGACGATTGAATAAAACACCATCACCATCCATCATATGTCTGTGAACAATATCGCCATTTTCAAGTTGAATATTTAATCTATCAGCATAACGCAAAGTAATTTGCTCACCATTCTTTTTTTCAAGAATCTTTGCTCCAGGCCATTCATCTGGTCCATTTCTGACTAGTTTTAACAGAAATTTCTTATTATTTTTATTTACTGTTACTGGTTTAGTAATATTTTTAGCGACTTTCAAAGGAATTCCTAACTCTCTAATAGACAAGTTGGGGTCAGGTGTAATGACAGAACGAGCTGAAAAATCCACACGCTTTCCCATAAGATTTCCTCTTACACGACCACCTTTTCCATTTAATCTCTCTTTAATAGATTTCAAAGGACGACCAGAACGCTGAGCTACTGAAGCTACACCAGGAATCTTATTGTCTACTTGTGTAGCAACATAATATTGTAAAACTGTATGCCAATCATCAATAATATTGGAACTAGCATTCTCTTGTAATTTTTCTTGAAGTGTTTTATTTGCCTTAATAATATTTACTAAAATATGACTGATATCATCTTCACTTCTTTGTTGACCATCCATTTTAATAGAAGGTCTAACAGCTGGAGGGGGAACTGCTAAAACTTGACATATCATCCAATCTGGTCTTGAAAATACGGGACTAAACCCCATAAAATTCACATCATCATCGGAAATTCGTCTAAAAATTTTTAGCACAATCTCAGGAGTTAATTTCATATTTAATTTATCTTTATCATCCTCACCCAACCCATTAATATTATCCCATTCCGCAAATAGAGTAGCTAAACCTTCTTTTTTAATTTTTTTGGGTTGTAAACATCCACATCCATCACTTATATCATCTCCACAACGCGTAATATTACTAGCACTTGCTAATTTAAAAACATAATTCCATCTATCCTCTGCATTTAATTTTAAAGCTTGTTTGTGTGTTTCTTTAGAAATTTTTAATTTACTACATTTAATACAAACACATCGTAAAATTTTCATTATAGTATTTAAATATTGAATGTAAAATACGGGACGAGCTAATTCAATATGTCCAAAATATCCTGGAGTTTCCATATAATCTAAACCATCTGTAGGACATATTAATCCAGGTTCTAAAACACCCATTCGTGGATCAAATAAACCACCAATTACAGGCTTATTATTTATATAAGTGTCTCGTGATGTAATTTCGGCTACAGAACCCTTACGAATTTCATCTGGACTCAAAATACTAAATTGAATACCTATTATTTTTGAACTTTGTTTTTTAGGAATCGTTTCTCCGGATTTAGTTGCCATGCTTCCTTATAATATTATATTATATTTAACTTGTTTTTTTTCATCAATTTTTATTTTTAATATATTTATTAAAAAAATTGAACTTACAATTTAAATATAAATTAAGTTATATATTATACAATGGTTCACACAAAGGACAAATCAACAAAATCTCCTAAAAAAGTTATGGAAACTCGCTCCAAAAAAGATAATAAACGCTTGAAGAAAAATTCTGATTCTGACAGCAGTGATAATGATGATGATATGAGCACTCATAGTGATTCTGAAAGTGAGGAAGAAATGGACATGCATGAATATAGAAAGTTTGTTCAAAAAATATTTCCATCTAAGTATTTAAAAAATAAAATTAAGGAAGGTGAAAAAGAAAAAAATAATAAAATTAAAAATAAATCTAAATCATCTTCTAAGTCAAAAGAAGTAGAAGAAACTGAAAAACCTAAATCCAAAAAAAATAAAAAGCCGAAGGTAAAGGTCATTGAAGAAGAAGAAGAAGAAGAAGAAGAAGAAGATGAAGAAAGTGAGTATGAAACAGTTGAGGAGGAGGAAGACGACGATGAGGATGAGGGAAAGGGCCGAAAAAAAGGAATTAATATTATATTTACAATTGGAGATCCTTTAATGGATGAAGATGACAGTGAATTTGAAGATGAGGATGATAGTGATTATGAAGAGGAAGACGATAGTGAATATGAGGAAGAAGATGAAGAAGAAAGTGAAGAGGAAGATGAGGATGAAGAAAAACCAAAGAAAAAGAAAAATAAAGAAGAAGATCTTGAAAAGCAACAAGAAACTATTAATGAGGTAAGAAAAACACTTCAAGGTATTCTTGAAAAAGATGAAAAAAATAAAATTGCTTTAGATGGATTAAAAGAATTAGATGTGAAAGAAAAGGCACTAAAAAAATCACAAGAAAAGAAACTAAAGGGAACAAAATTAAAGAATGTAAAAAAATTTAAAAATTTAATTAACAAGAAGTCTCTTATGAATGATTACAAATATTTTAAAGATAAATTATCTGTCGAAGAGCAAGAAAAAATTATAAATGAAGTCGAAGAGTTGAATAAATATAGTATTGTCCAAAAGCCATATAGATTGACTCTTTTAGAATCAACTATTCCTACTAATCTCAAATCAATTGCTCTAAATAAAATTGCTTCTTTGAGATATATGGATCCTGGAAATGGTGAATATTATAAAATTAAAACTTGGGTTGATACTTTCATGCAAATTCCATTTAATAACTATAAATCACTACCTATTACTATTGATAATGGTGTGGAAGAATGCCAATCTTACATGGAAAAATCAAAGTCTATGTTAGATGAAGCTGTTTATGGATTAAACGATGCTAAGATGCAGATTATGCAGTTAGTTGGTCAATGGATTGCAAATCCCAAAGCAGTTGGAACGGCTGTTGCAATTAAAGGACCTATGGGAACTGGAAAAACTACTTTAGTAAAAGAAGGTATTAGTAAAATCTTAAATAGAGAATTTGCCTTTATTGCTCTAGGTGGAGCAACAGATAGTAGTTTCTTGGAAGGACATGGTTATACATATGAAGGTAGCACTTGGGGAAAAATTGTGGATATTCTTGTTAAAACAAAATCAATGAATCCAGTGATTTATTTTGATGAGTTAGATAAAATCAGTGAAACACCTAAGGGTGAGGAAATTGCTGGGATTCTGACACATCTTACAGATACATCACAAAATAGTGAATTTCATGATAAATATTTCTCTGAAATTGATTTTGATTTAAGCAAGTGTTTGTTTATCTTTAGTTATAACGATGAATCTAGAGTAAATCCAATTTTATTAGATAGAATGTATAAGATTCAAACACAAGGTTACGAAAAGAAGGATAAGAGAGTAATTAGTAAACAGTATTTAATTCCAAAGATTAGAGAACAAGTTAATTTCAAGGAAGAAGATATAATTATTCCAGATCAAACAATTGATTATATAGTGGAAACTTATACAGAGAGAGAAAAAGGTGTTAGAAATCTAAAAAGATGTTTGGAAATTATTTATACTAAACTAAATCTATATAGATTAATGAAGCCTGATTCCAAGTTATTTGAAAATGAAACCACCATAAAAGTAGAATTTCCATTTACAGTAACATCTGAAACTGTAAGAAAGTTAATCAAAAAAGAAGAAGCAAATATGTATCTAGCAGGATTATATATCTAAAAATATATAAAGATTATTAGATACAAATATTAAATGAATAATGAAGGACTTATTTATAGTAAAAAATTTTTTTTTATGGAAATGAAAAATACATTAATTAATTATAATTCACAAATAATTTCATTAATGAATGATAATAAAAATTTATCTATTTTTTATAATAGTTTTGATTTGATAGAAAAAAATTCGATGAAAGAAGAAAACACGAATTTTTTAAAGTCATTAAAATCTAAAATAGACAATAATAAATATTTAATTTCTCTCATTGATGATTTTTTAAAGGAGAATTGTCAACATGAAATTATTGAAGATTATATTGAAGGTGGAGTAGAAAAAGAAATGATAAAAATTAAATATTGTAAACATTGTGAAATATCATTTTAATATTTAAATATTATATATAATGTGCTTTAGTTTTGAAGTGAGCATAGGTACTTTTATAACTTCCTGGGGTATTTCACTTTATTTACTTAATAAAAAAGAATTAAATAGAGAACAAATATATGATATTTATTTTTTAATGATTTTTTCTTCCATGCAATTAGCTGATGCTATTTTATGGTTTATTAAAATGAAAAAAAATAATATTAACTATATAGTTACATCTTTATTTATACCATTATTATTGTCAGCTCAAATATTATTTAATTTGTTTTATCGTAATAAAGGTAAATATTTACCATTAAATATTTTAGGTATATTTGGTATAATTTATATGTTTTTCAAATTTAATGGATATTCCACATCTATATGTGATAATTACTTAACATCACCTATATGGGGTTCAAATGAAATAAAATTTTGGGAAATTGTAATATTTGGTCTACTAATTTTTTATCCTAAGCTTGATGATTTATTTTTACTTTCTGTCATTTTTATTTTTTTTCCTTTATTGTATATTTTTATGGATGGGGCTTATGGATCTTTATGGTGTGCAATAGCTAATATTATTGCATTTAAATATTTATTTACTTATTAATTAATAAGTAAATTTTGAAATTCTTCCTTTCTTTGTGGAGAATCATCTATAAATTTTTCTTGTTCTACTTTCGCCAAAATAGCATATATGGTGCGCTCGTGAGATTTAGCAATTTGGTCAATCGGTAGATTTAATAATTCATATTCTCTTTGTAATCGTATTATTTCGGGAATGTTCCATCTTTTTCCGTTTCTTTTACACATTTTTATTTTAGTAAAAAATAATTTTTAAATTGTTTAAAATTATTTTTTATTTAATATTCAGCAGGAGCCATTGTGCGATTTCCTCCGCGTTGATTGATATAATCAACTTGCTCTTGAGTAATGCAAGCACAACCAGTACTAGAGGTATAAGTAGATGGGCAACATTCTGGTTTAAACTTGTTATCAGCAAACATAAATAGTTGGCCCTCAGGTAAAGGAACAGGGGTTCCAGAATATTGTGAATATTTTGATCTTTGTTCACTATATCCCATATCTTGGGCATATTGATTAGCCTTATTTTGCCAATTTAAAGCTTGTCCAGCACCCATTTGCCAGTCAACAGGAGCACCCATGATGGCCATGCCTTCTATTAAACCGATTTTGCTACAAGAACATAATAAATGAGTACCTAAAATAGCACCAACTATTAAACAGATGATGATTACTTCAAGTCTACATTGGAATCCAAACAATTTCATTTCCATATTTATATATATTTTAAATATAAAAATTATATTAATGCCTTAATTAAACTAATGTTTTCTAAATCTAAAAATTTATCAATACAACTATTATAATCATAATATTTTACTCCATTTATATAAAAAGTTTTTTTATCAGTTATTAAATGGTATATTTTCTTTAATTTTATACTTTCTCCATACATATCTAAAGTTGCATACATTCCTAAATCCGAATCACAAATATGTATATTTGGTCCGCATTTAATATTTTGATTATTTTCTAAACTATAATTCTTTATATCTAAATCATCCGCTTTGATTTCAACAATGCCTACCACTCTTTCTCCATATTTTAATACATCATTCACCTTTAATTCTTTAATTTTTACGCTATGTCCATCAAACATTTCAATACTAGTATTTTCTTCAAAACCTCCATCAAGATATTTATGTATATCACCTAAATTAAATGATTTTGGTAAATATTTATCACATTTAGATTTAATTTCCTCTATTTCATTTTTATCTAATTCATCATAATCGCCAAATATTAAATCATTTATTTTTATTGTTTTATTCGATGTATTTATACAATATACCTTTTCATAATTCTTATCCATTAGTTTACTATCTGGATGGTTTTTTACCTTAATCCATTCATTATTGAATTTTACTTTATGTTCACCGGTACAATATATTTTGTGTAACTGATATATATCATCTAAACAGGCCATTTCCATAAAAGCAGTTACCATATTATCATCTTCTAATATCATTCCTACTTTCACATTTTTCATTTTAGTTTTTTCACCATTTTTTAGTATTAAAATTGTATTTCCATCGAAACATGATGGTATTCCTGGTAAAGGATTCACAAATTTCTTTAAAATCATCATATCTATTATCCAAACTATTAATGCCATCACTAAAATTACTATAAATAAGGCTAATAAAGGAATTGCAAAAGGTAAACCTAATCCAAATGGAATAACAAATAAAACTACTATTATAGCTGCTAATGATAGCAATATTCCTGTTACTATTTGAACTATTCCGGTAACTGCAGCTATTATTGTTTCATATGTCCCAAATAAAGTAAACACTCCTGCTGCCATTACAGCTTGAGTCTGTTGAAACATATTTTTTATTTTTATCATAATTATCTGAAGAGGAATTAAAAAATTTAAAATTCTTCCCATTATATCCTCAGATACC
>Ga0070752_1002231_pt1 | contig 12637 bp, 22 predicted proteins | sample VirMetDEL_Aug_30_FD_77440 | JGI IMG/M metagenome (GOLD analysis project Ga0070752, IMG submission 77440) | Aqueous microbial communities from the Delaware River and Bay under freshwater to marine salinity gradient to study organic matter... | ecosystem: Environmental > Aquatic > Marine > Coastal...
GCTGACGATGAAAAAAGTAAAGCAGGTCTTGACGCTATTGGTGAACCTAGAGGTAGAGCTTCTGAGTTTACTAGAGGAAGAACATCTCGTAAGTATAAAAAAGCAGAAGAATTAGAGCTAAGAACAGCTGAAGCCGCAAACGAAGGTAATGAAAGAAGAGCTAGACGTTTAGCTAGAAGAGCTGCGCGTAAAAGAAGACGAGCTGATAGAAGTAGAAGTGCTCAAGATGTTATGGCTACTGAGATGTTTGCTAAAGGATATAGCGAAGACAATAGCGCTTTTGATGATCCTAAAAGCAAGCATTACATAAAGCCATCAGGCATGAACAAGAGAAGCTGTGGTAAAAAACGTAGAAAATAATGGCAGAATATAATATAACACCAAGTAATAGCTCTTTAAAAAAAATTAGTGGAGCTTGCAAAGCAGCTGCTAAACGTAAATTCAAAGTTTGGCCTAGCGCTTATGCTTCTGGCTGGGGTGTTCGCTGTACTAGAGCTGGTGGACCTAGTAAGTTTGGTGGTGGCAAAAAGAAGAAGTAATGTTTTTTAAATTAAAAAATAACACAATAAAAGAAGTTATATCTGAGCTTAAAAAAGCTAGTAAGACTCATGCTGGTCAAGCTAAAAAGCTACAAGGCGCCTTACCTAAACGCATGGGTAAGTTTAAACACTCTGACGCGCCTGACGCTAAGGGTAAATTTAAAAGCTTATCAGCATCAGGTTTAGCTAGTTGGATGATTAAGACTAGAAAAGGTAATTTGTCTAAAATTATTAGTAGCTTAAACCAGCAGGTTGTATTTAATAGAGGTAAAAACCCTAGCTACGCTAAAAAAATGAAGACAACTATGAACATAGTTAGAAAACGTTTAGGCAAAGATGAAAAAAAGAAATAATGGCTTTTAAGATGAAGGGCTTTAAGGCTCATGACATGTACGAACCTGATACAGGTAAAAAAGTAGTAGCTGAAACCCACAAAGAGCACGTAGATCTTGGTGAAAAAGGATATACACACGAACCTCCTACTAAAAAAAGAAGTAAAGTTAAAGGCGGAGGCACTAAAAAAGTATGTCTGCCAGCTTCTAAAGTTCGACGCATGAGCAAGTCTGAAAGATCTAGAGTTGTTAGAGCTAAACGTAAGGCGGCTAAAGGCGGTAAGTATAAAAGATCTAGTAAGTCCTTTGTTAAAGGCGCTAGAAAAAAAGGAGCTACACTAAGAGACTGGTTTAAAAAAGAAAACTGGGTACAAGTTGGTAACCCAAGTAAAAAGTGTGGAGAAAAATAAAGGGGCCGAAGCCCCTTTTGTTTTATGCAGCAACTGCATTTTTCATTTCTTGAACTTCAGTCCTAACTTGTTGGGCTAAGTTCTTAACATCTTGCATGTTCTTTCTTACTCTAGTTCCAGCAGACTTATTTCCGTGGTTAAACTTTTCTAAGTCTTCAATACCTTTTTCAAGGTTAACTAGCATTTGATTGTACAATTTTGTTACTTCGTTCATAATAAATATTAAATTAAATTAAACTACTTCACAGTTTCCACCAGCACAAGCAAGCTCGCCTGATAGATCTGTGTTGTCATCTAGCTCAACCACCTTGGTTAAGTCTACATTAGATAACACTTTAGACATTTCAATAAACTTAGCTTCGTCAATGTCTTCAAACGGAGCCTGCGTGTATGTACCTCCATTATAAGGCAATACAGATAAACCGTTGTAATAATCTTTATTTAACCACATCCACTCACCAGCAGCTTCCCACTCATTATCTTTCAACGATATTGTTGCAGACACGTTGTGTGTGTTACTACCTTTTCGGTGACCTGGCTTAACCCACTCAGTAGCTACACGTTTAACACGTTCAAGTGTATCAAACGGTGACTCAGTTCTAAGTATAGAGTTGTCAGGCGCTTTTTGTGGTACAGATATAACGGCTGTATCATGAGGTCTAAAATATTCATCTTCAATTAAATCAGGGTGATTATTATTTAGATACGTATATATAGCCTCGTTCTTTCCTACGCGCATCCTACGTACATAATAATCATTATGCCATGCATGAATACCCGAAGATGTTCCTAGCACCAGAGAAGTTGTCCCTGCAGGTTTTACAGTTGTACATCTAGCGCTTGGATTTATATTTAGTAGCTTTGCTACTCTCGTGTTTTCTCTTTTCACTATACTTGCAGCTGCCTTCATATCCAGCTGGAGCACAGCGGCACTCCCTATTCCTGTCATTGACACACCGATAAGTGCGTCTTTTTCTGTTGTCTCTCTCCATATTTCTCTTAGATAATGAAAGTCAGTATAACTAGCTTGTAGTGTACCTATAAATGCTGCAGCTTTAACTCTAGCGTTTAAATCATCTTGACTTTCAAGATCAGATACATTAACCTCACATAAGTTACAGAACTGAAACGGACGCAAAGCTATTTCACAACACGGGTTTGTACCCCAGTCTTTGTCGTTGTTTAAGTATATACCAGGTTCGCCTGCACCAGACAGTTCAACACGTTTCCATAAATCCATAAAAAACTCTTTAGTTATTTTATGTCTCATAAGTACAGCTGAGTTATTAGCACGACCACGTTGTGGATCTGTTTCCCACCAGTTACCTGACTTACAGCTTATCATATCATCATCAGTTGCTGTAAATAATGCTATTAAAGCCGCACGTCTTATGCCGCCAGCAAGGACAGCATCAGCAATATGACAAATAATATCGTGAGTCTCAATAGAGCTGAGAGTCGATCCGTCTTCTTTCGCATTTAGTATACCTTCTATTTTTATTAAACATTCTTTTAATGGCTGTGGGCCTGGTGCTTTACCACCAGACGTTACAAGTCTTGCACCTTTAGGTCTTATGTCTGTATAATCAAAGTTTATTTTTGACGTACGCTTATCACCAAGATAAGACTTAACTAAAACTTTAACAGCATCAGACCAGCCTTCAATACTATCGCCAATAACAAATCGTCTACTACGTTTGTCAAACGGCTTAATAATAGCCGGTAGCTTTTTAATGTGGTGTTGTTGTACTGAGTAGCCTACACCACAGCCAGACAAAAGTAAAAACATTATTTCATTAAAAGCGTCGACACTATCAGCAGGCAAATAACTACAGTTGTATAAGCGATTAGGGGATATTTCAATAGGCTTACCTGCAAACTGCAACGATCGCATACTTGGTAAAACTTTTTTATTATACACAAACTTATATGCTTCATCTATTTGGTCTATTAGGTTAGGGTATTTCTTTTTGTGCATTGCTACATTACGATCTACAAGCTCTGCCCAAGTCTCTCTACGATTAAGCTCGGGCATAAACTTAGCATACTTCATGTGCACAGTAATATCTGATAGTATATTATTCATTAATTAGTTTTTATAAATAGTTAAACAAATGTCTAAGAAACCTAGATATATTACATGATTGTCTCTTAGTTCTTCTCTGTATGTTCTCATGCCGAACAATAAGCCTGGAAAAGTTCCAAAGCTTAATTCCCAATTATCTTTCATTGTGATTTTAGTATTAAATTAATAGTTTCATCACAGTCTTTTTGATTTTGGGGTTTATATAAAGTTACACGAGGTAAATTCTCTTTTACGTACTTTTTAAACATTTTCCATCGCATTGGAAAACTTTCGTTAGCACGGCCTTTACACTCGATAATAAAGTCTTTGCCGATAAAATCAGGCGTGTACTTTACTGGTAGTATTTTCTTGTTACCACGATCTTTATATTCACCTTTACCATTAGACTGTTTTTCATAACAGCTTTGGTTAAACTCAAAGCCTTCTTGTATTACATAAGTCTCGCCTTCGTATCTAGCTTTTAGCTTAGCTTTTTTCAGGGCTAGATACATATATCGCTCTAGCCCTGATGCAAACTGTATACCATCAACTACGACCTTCTTAGCTCGTACAGGTCCACGTTTTTTAGATCTCTTCTTCATCATTAAATCTTTGTATTAAAGCTTCTTCTGATAAATCACGTAGTTCTTCGCGCGCAGCCTGAATATACAAGATAGCATCCATTAACTCTTCTTGTATATCGTTTAAGTATGCAGATAAGTCTTTAACACCAGATGATCTTTCATCGTGCAATGATTGACCATACTTAGTGTAGCCAACATTAGACCTTTCAACAAACTTATCAACTACGTTTTTAACTACTGGATCTCTAAAGCCGTAAGACTTTCTTGCAGCTATACCGTTTTTACCGTCCATTATTTCTCTGTCGCTCATATTAATTATCTTTTACAAATGTTCCGTTAACCATTTTACCTGTACGCTTACTAATAACGTTGTAAGCTTCTTGTATACACTCTTCAATAGGCACGCCGCATAGCTCAGCCAAGTTAGTTAATACAACTACAGCGTCGCCAATACCATCAATAATTTGTTCAGTGTCATTTTTAAGTATAGCTCTGCCGATCTCACCAGTCTCTTCCATTAACTTAATGTACTGTGTTTTAGGATCGCCTTTATCGTACAAGCCTCTTTCGTTAGCCCAAGCTCTAATACAGTCAAATATTTCTTCACCACAATCATCGCACGCTGTACTACAGCTGGTGAATTTAATTGTATCTCTATGAGGGTCGTTGTTGTCAAACCATCTAGCAAAAGCTTTATTATACACATAGCATCGATCACTAGTATACTGTGATGATTTAACGTTATCCATTATCCATCGTATTGAAGACTCTGTTACCATAACAGGGCCAGCGATTGTTTCCCAAGACTTACCGAGGTTATCCATAAGTCTGCCTTTTAGTTTATTGACCGGGCAAGGAAAAGTTGTGGTCATTTCAGTTACATTTATATCCATATTGTTTAATTCTATAAAATTGTTATTAAATAAATCTTTATAAAGCTGTCGATCAACTCTATAGCCGTGGCGCTCTTGCAAATACAGTTCACGCTTAGATATATAATCTATATCGTCAGACATTTCTAGTATTTCATACTCGCCAACGTCGTATCCTTGTTGTTCTTCAACCCTGTGTTTAATGTTATTTGTTACACCGATTTTAACACCGGGTATGTGATAAATAGCATACATCATAAGTGGTAGTTTCTAGTTTTATCTTCTGGTAATTTGTCGTTGTACAAGTGCAAATTGTGTGCATAGTGGTAATATACGCCAACTGGTATATTTAACTCGTGAGCAACTAGCATTTGTAAGTTTGAAAACTGATACTGATCATTACAGAAACCGTACCAGAGATCATTAGATCGCATTAGAACAGACATATCAAGCTTGCCATGCAATATTGTAAACTGTACAGCGTATGTACATGGAGTATCATTATTATATAACTGTCTTTCTTTGCCATCAAATATAGATATTGCAGCTTGCCTAGTGTCAGGGTTTTGTCTTAACATACTAATAACATTAGACAATTGATCTTCTCTATCCCATTGATAACCGTAGTTAGAATTAACAAAGCCTTGATCGTTAGCCATACGTTTCCATATAGCAGGTACTTTACCATATATGTCTCCTAGCTTTTGAATGTATGGTTGACCTGAAAGATACCACTGCCATTCGGCTTCAGCATATTCAATAGACCAATTGCGCTTAACTTTACTGTCTTTAATATCATTTAAAGCAGGGTTTTCAATATAAAAACCAGCATTAAATAATGCTTTAGTTCCAGCAAAGTCTACACCGTCGCGTACAAGACGCCAGTATAAATCATGAAAAGCATCGTTAGCGGTTTTAAAACTATGCATAGTGTTTTCCATTTATTGTATACCATACTTTTACTGCGTTAGGATTTTTAATTTCCGACAGCATAAATGTTTTACCGTTTCTAGTTAACATTACCGTTTTGTTATTTAGTATTCTTATTGTATTTGTCATAGTAGTATTTATAATATTCGATTTGTTTTTCTAATACTTCCTGCTTCTTAAAGTTAGGGCTAAAATTTGATTTACCATTGATTATTATCTCAACGCAGAACTCTTCGCCAGGGCCTGAAAAGCCTTGACTGTGTACAACACAACAAGCTATGCTATTGTCAATACACCACTGTATCATTTTAGATTCTAATTTTGAAAGAGGTCGGAAGCCTGGTTTAAAAGGTCTTCTCTTTGCCATCACTCCCAGGGCATTGGTTCAGTCTCAGCTTCGGTGCCAACGTGTGGTACAAAGCTACCAGATCGTGGCTCCCATGTAAAGAAAGACTCAGCTCCGTTTTCACCGAGGTTTTGGAACTTAACTTTAAGCACTTTAACCTTAGTTGTTTTAGCATCGTAATCTCTGTGAACTAGTAAACCATGATAACTAGCATCGTACCACTCACCACCGCCTTTAATGTTATACATCGTTGGCTCTTCCATCTTACCATCTTGGCCTTTGTACATTTTAGTAGGGTGTGCAACAATAAATGTTAGTACATCATACTTTTTACAGAAAGCTTCGATTTTAGCTAGATAATCCATTGTATAACGGTTAACGTCATCTGAGTGTGCATTAACATCTCTGATCTTATTAAATGGATCAAGAACTAAACATTTAATACCTTTACGTTTAACAAGCTCAGCGCCTTTACGTAACACCGCTTCTAAATTGTATTTATCCATATCAATAAAGAAATAGTTGTCATTAACATGATCAGTAACTTGTTCCCATTTATCACCGCCAATATCGCCTACAGCTGGCATATCTTGCCAATGTTTACGCATTAACTTGTGCGCGTGTAAATACACTGGTTGGTTTTCTGGACTAGCATACGCAGTTTTCCAACCGTATAGTTGATTATAGCCCACAACCATCTGGTCAACAAAGTCAGACTTTCCGCTACTAGGTACGCCGGTAACAGTAATAAACTGACCGGTGTAAGTAGAGAAAATACTATCAAAGTTTTTAAGTCCGATTTGAAAGCCGGGTTTAAAGCCGTTTTTAACAAAATCTTTAAGCTCATCTTCTATATCTTTTAATGTAGACACACCCTCAAGAGGTACAGGCCTAACGTTATCAATTACATCTCTAAGCTTTTCAGCTCCGTACTTAACTAAATAATCGTTTGCGTCTTTACAGTCCTCGAAATCTACTAGATAACAAACCTCAGCACCGAGCCTACGAATAAACTCTTGTTTTAGCGCTTGGCCAGGTTCATCAGCATCAACTGCTAATATAATCTTTTCTTTGTCATCAAAATAGTCTATGCAATTATCTAAATAATCAAGGTTGTTTGAGTTTAACGTAGCACCGTTAGGTACTGATATAACGTTTTTAACTCCCGCTTCGTGCATTGCAAGCACATCCATTTCGCCTTCAACTATGACACAAGCGTCATAACCAATAATACTATTGATGTTGTAAAATATTTTTTCTGCACCTTTGTACAGTTTAAAATTCTTACGGCCATCACGGTATTTAACGTTTATGAGTTGATCGCTTATGTAATAGTTAAATTGAATTGTATTCTCAGATTTACCTGTCTGTGGCATATATTCTTCACCTGTGGTAACTTTTAAGTCACGAAGGGAAGCTGATGATATACCACGTTCTTTAAACCAGTCTTCAACTTTTTCACTTATACGATAAGTAGAGGCAGGCTCAGGCTTAACATAAACCTTTTCGCTGTTTCCTTTACGCTTATAAGTGTGAAGTTGAAAACTAGTATTGCAGTTATGACAGGTACCAAGACCACGTTCCCAGTCGTAAGAAGCGCATTTAGCTTTCTTATTTTCAGGTTTCCTAGTGTGAGAACACGTAGGGCATACACCCTGCGTCTTCCCAACTTCTAGGCCGTGTTGATTGAACTCATCAATCAAAAATCCATTGATCTCTTTATCCTGTACGTTCATCTATTAAAACGGTAAATCTTCTTCAACTGCAGGCGCTGGTGCAGCTGGTTGATCGTTTCGTGGTGCAGTGTCAACGTTTGTACCGTTAGTCCACACAACTTTAACATTGCCAAGGTATGTCTTCGGCGCCTTAGCATCACGCTCTTCTTTTGTTTGTTCAACAACAACTGGGCCTTGATTACCAAACTGATCAGGCTCGTCGTTAAGCGTAATAGTTATTGGTAAATACTTACCTTTTTTACCGACATAGATTTTGTCTTTCGGTATATCGTTGAGGTTGATACTTGTTTTAATAATACTTGCCATTTAGTAATTATTTAATTGGTTAAACATTCTTTTTAATTGATCTTTTGTTGCACCGCCAGATCTCCGCAGGTTGTCTACTGCTTTAACGTGGCTTTGGTTTGCATAAAAATTCTTTTCAGATGTTTTCATTCCTGTTACATCGCATACTCTAGTTTTAGTTCTAGGCATTGGTTTATAGGGTTTTAGTTAATAAATGTTGCTTATGATCAAAATTATCTGTTTTATAGAACAGCTCGTACGCATCACAAGCTTTGCGCACTTTGTCTTCACCTCGTTTATAAAACTCTGGTGAACAATCGAATAAACCTATTTGACGAGTTTCTTTGTCGATTACAATGAATAGCATTTCGTATCCAAACAGGGTTGAGTATATGAAGGCTTGACTATCATAGTTGTACTTGCTAGCAGACCATTGGAACCTATCAATATCGCTAGTTGTCTTTAGGTCGATAACAAGTTTTTCTTCGTGGTTAATTATGTCTGCTTTACCTTTCCACATTTGACCGTGGATTTTGCCAACACGTGGCTCTTCATATTCTACTTCATTTAATACTGGTTTAATTAAGTCTCTACAAACATCATTGTCCATAACAGCTTCAGTCATAAGTACAGTCTTATCAACCTCGTGCTGCAATAAACACAGCTCGCCGTCAGATATTTCTTTGTACGCTTTAGTATTACGAGTTGTAGCATCGACTATTTTAAACCTGTTTAGCTTGTCAGGCTCAAGTATTGCGGTATGAAAATAACCGCCAACTAAAAACGCGGGGCTACTAGGTCTTGGCTTATGCAAGTCTTTAGGATTTTTCAACAACGTTGATATATCCGAATTGCTTAGAAACTGTTTACCAAAGTCACCGTAGTAGTGTTCGTCGTCTCTTAGTTTATTGTAAATTTCTTTTGTCATTACGCTAGTTGTTTAATTTGTGCTGGCGTTAATTCATATTTCTTTTTAATAGCATCAACTGATCCGCCGCCTTTTACAAACTCAATAGCTTTATTCATTTGCTCTTTTGTTATCTTAGCTTTTGGCTTTTCTGTAACTTGTTTAGCTTTACCGTGAGTATTTGTAGCGTCAGCGTCTTCAGTATCATCAATTAAGAATAAATTACCGAGAGCATACTTTTTAGCATAGGTAGAGGCTGCGCCAAACTGTTGAGCAGTCTGCATACCTTTTTGTTGAAGATCAACACCAACTACAGCTGTAGCGTGTATTGAATCTTTACCGTCACTTATCGTAGCGGTTGTTTGTATCATGGGCATAGGCTCTGCAGCTATTAGCTCTTCTGATACTGTAACATAAATATTGTGTTGTAATAAAAATGGCTTAACGCCTTCTAGAATGTCTTCAGCTTTACGAAAGTAGTATTTCCCAAAGCTATTGTACGAAGACTTTTTTGCTTTTAACTTAGTCTGAACATCAGCTAGTTTTTTGGTTAATTCTATCATTTGGTATATGGTTTAGTTATATATATAATTACACAAGAAATATCATATTTAATGATATAACTTACAGGTAGTCAACCACTTGCGAGTGGTCTAGCACTTGTTTAAGCTTGTTAATAGCTTGCTTTTTTAGCTGCGAAACACGCACATAAGAACTAACGCCGTTCATGTCTAAATACTGCGCTATTTCTTTTGCAGACTGTTTGTCACAGTTAATTCCATAACTTAATCTTATTACATGATATTCTTTTTCAGTTAAGTGCTTTAGCATTACATTTCTAAGCTTGTAGCTTAAATTTTCTTTTTTCATAGGATCTTCAGACTCGTCAGGTATTTGCATTACCATACTTTCTTCATCACCTACTGTAGCATCTATACTTGAAAATATAGAGTTAAAATATAACTCTGAGTTTTTATAGTTTTCAAAGTCACCACGTATTTCATTTAGTTTATGCTCAGGTATACGCATACCACTACGGTTAGCATCGGTAGCGCGTCTAATAGCACCACGTATACGTTTAGCTAAATAGGACTTTATTGTACGCTCAGGATCTTTTGATGTTAAGATCTGCTTCCATACTATTTTATCTACAGCTTTTATTAAGCCTATGTGGCCAAATTGTATACGATCAGATAAAGATACAACGCCATTGGCAGCATCGCTGTCTTTAAACTTGCGAGCTATATTTTCTACAAGAGGTAAAAACTTAATAATAAGTTCATCTCTAGTATATTCATTAAATGGTTTTGTTTTTGGTTGTGACGCTTTAACATCTTGTTTGTATCTACTAAAATTATTTTGATTATACTTTTTCATATATCTTTTTTAGTTCAATGTTTAGTAATTCTTTTTCTCTACGTAAGTCATCACACATGACGCGATATACTGTACGACTAGACACGTCTAAAAGCTCAGAGAGCTTACGTATCGTTATCTTTTGTTTGTTGTCATGCATATCTATCATACATGCATACACATCATCAGAACATATCCTAGGGCTTTGACCTATTAGCTGACCTACAATAGATAATTTTTGTTCTTTTGTCAAGCCAGTGAACGGTTTAAATATTACTTTACGTAACTTGTTTTTTGGTGGTCTGTCAAGATCAGACATGCTAACCTCATACACAACTTTGTCTAGTAAACGTTCTGATACGTTGAAACTTACAAAGCCATTTGGCTTGTGTACTATATATTCTGCTAGAGCTGTAAAGTCGTCTGGTGTAAGGTTAGGATTTAAATACCATAATACAAGCAAATGCCATTTCAGCGATCGATACGTAGTAATCTTTGCTGACGATCTAAATAGCTCGTAGCATTGATGTGTACCGTCTTTATAATACATAAACTCTTTAGTTTCAATATCTGGTTTATCAGATACTGGGTGGCGTCTATATATCATACGCTTATTGTTGAGGTATGTTAGGTTTCTTTGTGACATAAGCCTGCTACTATTTATTCTTAGAGGCTGCTGTCACAGCCGGTTTTAACGATGCTATAATAATTCTTTTAGAATTATCATTAGGATATTTAATTTTATTAAACTCTTTAATGCGGTTTTTTAGTTTTTTATTCATAATCACGTATTGCTTTAAATAATGGATGCCTGTAACTATTAGCTTTTGTACGCTCGAAGTATGTGAACGTAGCTTCTTTGCCAACCCATGATTGCATTTCTTTGAACATTGTTTGTAACTTTTTGAAATTGTCCATAACTGGCATACCGAACTCGTTGCCATCAGCATCGATAGCCATGAACTTACCGATTGTGCCTTTACGTTTGCCTTTACCTTCAACCCAGTCAGTGATTGTAGCTTCAGCATCGTGAAAGTCTTTGAACTTACGTAAGCTATGTGAACGCTTACATTGATATTCAGTATTAAGACGTAGTATAGAGCCTTCGTAGCCAGCTTTTAGATTAAGATCTTGAAAAGCATTAGCTTGATCGTTACTACATATACCTTTAGTTGTTTGAACTATTTTAATACCGTATGTTGGCTTTAGATTTGTTTGTAGCCACTGTATACGATCAGCAAATAATAATGACTCATCTACAATATCGTAGCAGTGAAACTGTACAAGCTTGCGCGACTCAGCTCTGTCCATAGGAGTTGGCTTTTGTTTACGCACACAAGATATAATCTTTTCGAAGTCATCGCGTAACGCGTGGTTGTATAGCTCGCCGTCGAGTATAACATCAGGATTGCCTGCAAAGAATGGCTTTAGACTTTGTAATATGTGGTCAATATTTAGCCACTGTTTACCTGTACGTGAATATGCTACGACTTTATCTCCATCTTTGTGAAATTCTTGTTGTATAAGACAACGTACGCCGTCAAGCTTTGGTTGCATAAATACAGGTTTGGTATAATCTATTGGTTTATCGCTAACAGGGTATGCTAGCATTGGTTTTTTTCTCATCATAATTTATCTAATATAAGGTTTATTTTATCAATATGCTTTTTTATAGCGGCACATTTTTCATATTCTTCGCGTTCTTCATAAAGCGCAGATAGTGTCATTAGCCTAGCTAACTCACCTAAACAATGATCTTCATCTTCATCTGCATAAAAAACTAAATCATCTCTATTTTCTTGTTTTGATATGCCATAAATTCTTTTAGTCATTTCATCTGCTAGCATTAAAACTAGCTTATTTAATGTTTCGTCGTTCATATTATCCATTAGCGTTCGTATTTAGTTTGTATTTATCTATAAGATTACTTGGCTCACCAACAAATATACACTCGTCTTCTTCGTCTTGCCAAGGTCTAGTCTCAAATATACTTATCCAAGTTGTTTTTAATGGAGCCTGCCATATATAATATATAAACTCTACATCACTACGATTTGTATCTAGACTGTCTATTTCTAAAGGTACAGCATCAGCGCTATTGCCGCCTAGCAAAGTTGTAGCTAAATCTACACCTAATCCTTCGGGATAACCGTCGTGATGCTTATAAAACTGCGCGTGAAATTTTTCTGGATGCTCGCTAAACGTTACTCCTTCTTCACGTGTAGCAAATCTAACTTGTGCTCTAGTCGACATAAAACTGTACTTCTTCGTAATA
>Ga0070752_1002233_pt1 | contig 12636 bp, 14 predicted proteins | sample VirMetDEL_Aug_30_FD_77440 | JGI IMG/M metagenome (GOLD analysis project Ga0070752, IMG submission 77440) | Aqueous microbial communities from the Delaware River and Bay under freshwater to marine salinity gradient to study organic matter... | ecosystem: Environmental > Aquatic > Marine > Coastal...
AAAGAGAAACATCTTCAAACGGGTCAAATGAAAGCTGCAATGAAGTGGTGGTAAGCGTCCCATCATAAAACCCCTCCTGATAAGGTATATTCCCAGAGGCGCTGTTAGATTCAGGTATGTGATCTATGAACTCTCCATTAGCATACACGTATATGCCGGGACCAAGACCTCCTGAGGAGCCAACAGTGTCAAACACGAATACCCAGTTTTGATAACCTAGAGCCTCCTCTGCGCCACCACCCAAAACTTCATCAGGATACCAAGCTCCAGAAAAAGTAGTAGATGATGCGTTGCCTGTCTGAAATAACCTGTGCATGAGCTCTACCTTTGGGCCTTGTGAATCACCTACAACCCTGAGATCAAAAGCAACCTGATTGTCAGTAGAGTTAATCGTGTTTAATTGATCTGCTGTAGAGTTATAATCACTCAATACCGTGTAGACCCTACCGACCTCGATTTTGCTCGGATCGTATTTGAACCAACAAGAAATAGAGAATGAGTTGTTTAGCTCGACTACTTCAGGTTCGGGTTCAGTGCTGTAGCTCAGGTAGTTCCCAGATGGCCTAAGGGTGAGGAAGTATTGATCATCACTAGGATCATACCCACTTATGATCTTGCCGCCATCCAGTCCAAACGAGTCATTGAACTTAGGAACCTCCCTTTCCAGAAGGGAAGCAATACCCTTGTCTGATATCGGAAACAGTTGTCCTCCAGCAAACCTCAAGACCTTTTGTCTACTTCTGTCGAAGAAGTACACATCGTTATCCTGAACCAAGACTGACTCGGGGTGGTTTGCACAACCGTAATCCCCACTGTAGTACTTAGTGGTCTGAAGGACTTTTGTGCTCAACGCTAAGTTCTGCTGTCCAGAAGCATCAGCAATGATGCTCTTATCCACTGAGGTTTGTGAAAACTTGTTTTCTTGAACCGCAATCAAAGATCCGATATCTCCGTAATCAGAGATATACCTAGCGGCACCATACTTAGAGTTTAGGCTGTAGAAGTTCGCTAGGGATGCATTGAATGATGAAAGCGAAAGATTTGATACGTCTTCATTGTATGCATCACTGTATGTGATACCGTTGAACCTTCTTACAGTGGCAGCGTTCTCAAACTTAACGTGGGGTCTACCTCTGCTCCAGCTTTTGTTGGAGGATGACTCGATTGGTCTTAGTGACTCAAGCATCTTAGTTTCATAACCCCAACCTTCAGGGTCGTCGAAGTTGAACTCAAAGTCACCATCACTGTCGTGGTCTTCATAGAATGGACCCTTACAGGACACAGGTCGGTAACTCACGTCTCCTGCTGTCACCACAAATGACTGTCCGTGTTGGTTCTGAGCCGTGGGCTCACCTTCAGCCCCTAAGATAAAAGGAGGAACAATTGGTCTTGTCTCTCCAATCTCGTAATATACTGGAGTTTCATTAGCAGCTTTTGGAGAGTAGATCTCAACAACTGTCTGCGCCTCCCAATGTTTTACAGAAGCAGTAGGTGCTGACCCATCTGAATACAGATAAGCTTCGTCACCAGTAGTAGGATCTAAGGTTGTATACCCTTCATCTCTAACAACTGAGAACCAGTCAAAACCAGAGTACTTTAGAATTTGACCATCGGTGCCTGTTGCACCAGAAGACAACGACGAGTGCTCTAGAACAACAAACAAGCCTGTGTACTGATCATCAATATCTGTAGCTAAGTTTGAGATTGGAACTATAGTACCACTAGAGTTCCTCTTGACTGCAATAGGATTCTCCTCATTTGCAACCAGATTCTCTACAGCTACAACCTCAAACTCCACAACGCTTCCGTCAGAAGCACTTGGGTATTTTACGCCAAGTAAGTCTGGATCTATAGTAAAGCCTTCAGTGTCACCACGAAAACTAATAACCCTGAGTCGGTCTCCTTTTGTAAAGGAGTAGTCTCTTGCTGTTGACTTTTCTGCTTTGAATTTTTCGAGGGTCTCGAGGCTTACGTATATTCTTTTCGATGTAGTGTCTAGCTCTCTCACAGCGCCAGCTCCCGTGTCTATATTACCCTTCAGAGATGGGTAAGCGCTGCCTGTGGTATACTGCACAAAGTCAGACACGGTCCCACTACCCGGATACACTATTTGATAAGTTTCAGCCCACGGTGGTGGATCTGAACTAAATGAAAACTCAAATGCGGCTGGACCAGCAACTACATCTCCATCATCTTGAATCCTGTCTGGATCGTTATACCATCCAGCGTACCCAGTCCCGATGTCGTTTACAAACCCAGATCTATTGTACTTGTCGTAGTACACAACACCAAACCTATGTTGGCTTCCTGATTTGAATCCGGGGGCAAACCCATTGAAGAAACAAGACACAACACTGTCGCCTAACCACAACAAAGATCCTCCGGGGGCAATAGATACAAAAGATGTATCTGTGTCCACAACGAACGTGTCTTCGGCTCCCGATAAAGGAACGATATACGGAGTGTCTACACCAAATTCACCTATAGTATCGCCGAATACTGGAACAAGAGTCCTGTGTCTTCCAATGGTTGGAGTGCTATCAGTCAAAAATGTTGTAACGGCATCCTTTATATCAACGTCAACAATTTGCGGCCTGAAGACAAACTCGTAAGGGTTCGCTCCCGGTAATGCTTGAAACTGATCAATAAACCCAAAATCCAGAGTAACAGTACTCCTTCTCCTTGGTATGAACACTACGCCCGTTGATGCCTCTTGGTTAGCAGTGAGTGAATCTGGCACAATCCTAACATCACCAGCGTCGATATAAGACTGCCCTCCAACAAAGTATTGAGTCTGACATCTTAGGTCTTCAATGTTCTCCACCAGAAAATCAACGTACTCTAACAGATTTCTCTGGATATCATTTACAATCAAGCCTGTAAATTTCCCCGGCGCTTTAGAGAATCCATTTACAGTGTCCTCTGTTAACGCAGGGGATTGCAGTTGCACAGTGGATGAATTCAGATCATACACGTTGAACCCAATAGGTATGCTAGACAGCGAGCAGTCGGGAAAATCCTGAGTGCTAACTACAGCAGAGTCACTTCTAAACTCAACCAAGTTTCCAGAGAAGGCAGAGACAGAGCTAATATCTGGGCGATACTCAACGTCAAGTTGAAATTGAACGCCAGCAGGCACTATCTGATTCTCTGGATCAGACCAGTCAAAGTCTGCCAAGAGTTCTTCAAAGTCTATAGATATTTCAAAAGCAGAATTAGCTTCCGACACTCCGGGTGTTTCTATTCTGAACACACCACCCAGACCGCCACTAAACTCTTCAGACGGAGTAGAGCTAAACACAGCTCTAGAAGAATTTGACTCGCTGTACACAGCTTCGATTGAAGCAGATACACTGACGTTATCGTACCCCTCCGTGTAGTTGGAATACATCAACCTATTGCCTGAAACAGTTTGCCCCTCAGCTTGTTGTGGTACATTGTCGTACATCTTATCTACCTCAACGGTAGACACAAAGGGTCCGTTTACATCGTTGTAGAATCTGTAGATCCCGCTACCCGGATCGTATATGTTTACACCAGCAACACCGAATACATTCTTGTTGAGTGAATCGTTTGGATTGAACTCGTCAACAATAAAGAAGTTGCCATCGTTGGTGTTTCTAGCTATCACCCTAACTGACTCCGCATCGCCTGATGAAAGAATGCTTTCATCTAGGTTCAAGGATATTAGGCATACGTTGTCCGCAAACGTGGATACACCAAACCCAACCTCAGATACACCTTGGTATGCAGCTATAGAAGATACAGCAATGCCGGAGTAGGGCGATATTGCAGAAACCTCCCCGTCTTTGTATATCAACTGTGTAGCAAACTGAAACGCAGTTGTTTTAAAAGAGTTGAAGGGAATTGATTCGTCGTCCTGAAAGGAGAACGTAGGAGCAAGGACTGGAGCTGCTTTGATGGAGTTTACGGCGTAATCAAACTCCTGTGTAGAGAGTGAATTGTATTCACCCGCCAGCGCTCTATCTACATTGATCTTTCGTGGTGGGTTGATGTTGTCAGTAAAGTACAGGATAGTCTGAGTTACTCCGTCCTGTTGGAACTGACCGTTCACAACGTCCATCTTGACGAAGCTGTCTTTCTGGAAGTTCAGCCTCGAGTCTCTTAATACAATTCTATACCTCTCTGTTATCGTGTTGTACTGGTATACAGTGTGAAAGGTTGGGGTTTCAGACTGAACTGCGTAGTAAATGAATCCTCTCTGAGGATCTGACACTTCACCAATTGTGCATTGACCGACCCCGTTTGGAACCTCATTGGACTCATCTACAGCATCACCCTTAATAGTGCCTTTCATATTCTTAAGGACACTAAAAGAACCCTCTCCCTCTATAGATGTGGTGACGTTCTGAGCGTCAACCATATCTCCATTCTTCAAGGTTCTTTCGTCGCCGTCAAAGTTGAGGCGCTTGGGGAAGATCTTGTCAATACTAGCCATTAGAACTTAGGTGCTTGCTTGAAGTTCTTTCTAATTGTCTTCAGCAACTCTTCTTTGGTGAATGACTTCATTCTTGAGTTGGCTTTGCGGCGCTCGTTGTAGTACTCTGTGCGAGCCCGCATCTTCTCGTTGTAAGGCACGGATGATCGTCTCTCAATCAGCTTGTAATAGATGTAGGCACGGAGTGCTTCCTCGAGGTACACATGCACATCAGGGTTTGGGTTGCGAGCTTCGTCAGCCACATACTCAATCACAACTTGACCGAAGTTAGAGTTACTGGCAACCTCTATTCTGTTCTGATCAAGGTTGATTCTGAACTCACCGTGATACTGACCACCGCCAATGCCGTAGAGACCGCCTTCTCCGTTTTGATAGATGTAGTTTCGGAATATGTACGAGTCAAAGCTCGTTGCAATATCTGTGTCAACCGTAGGTGATCCACCAGTAGTTGCGGTCTTATCATCCTCTCTGTCCAACAGTCCGTCACCATCGGCATCAAAAGTGTTACCGTTAGACGTTTTGTACTTCTGAGAGTAGTTCAAGTTCTTGTTCTCTCCAAGAACATACACCAAACCATCTGAACCCACAACACCAACTTTACTCCAGTCAACGTAGTCATCTGGAAGATCTACAGTGTTGTTGCTATTCACGTCTAGCTTTAGTGATCGGATTTTCTTCGATACATCGAAACCGAAATCACGAATGCCTCTAAGCGCAAAGCTCCTGATCATGTTGTCAGAAGCATCATTTGCGTGGTCGCTTGCTTGCAGAGTGATGATGAAGTCATCAATCACCTGACTTAATGGTACATAGTTCCTAGCCATTAGAAGGACTGTTGTTTAGTTAGCATGACCTGCTCATTTGACCCGAAGGCTTGAACCGCTTGGTCTCTTAGGTTCAGTCCGATAAGTTCTGCGATCTCTGACACAAGTATAGCTGAGTAGTGATCAGGGAGATCGAAGTCAACACTTCCTGCTGCGTTGAAGATCTCTACACCACCCACGTTGGTAAATCCAAAAACTGGGTTTGCAGGTGTCTTGTAGTATCTCAGCTGGATTCTGTTGATCGTCTGGGGGAAAACCTCGATGTCGTCGGACACCAAGGCAATGGGAAAAGATTCAGTTGGAGAGCTGATATTGCTGCGAAGGATTCTTTCAATCTTGTCTTCATCATATAGCATCTCAATTGGAGTTCTTGTGGACTGCCCAAGCACAATACTACCGAAGGTAGTTGCACTGATAATACGAGAAAGATCATCAGGCTTAGCGAATACACCGTCCACTCTTGCAATCGTTTCATTGCGAGCAAAAGAAGAAAGGTCTTCTTGGATTCTTTTCTCAAGGGACTTGTCTCTAGCTGGATCGAACTGAGCTCTTCTAGTTCTTTTAGCATCCTTTAGTGTATCAAAAAGCCTGTTGTAAATATTGATTTGAGCAATACCAGCAAGATTATTGAATACGGCAGGTGTGACAAAGCCTTTCTGATCTTTGTTCACCAAGTCTTTAAGTGTGCTGTAAACAGCGTTTACGCTTGCCATACAGCAAATATACGAAAAGAAAAAGCCGCCCTTTGGAGGCGGCTCTCTCGCAGAATTTGTTATAGTTAGCTGAGCTGGCGGTCGATCTCTGCAACGAGCGCTGCGCCAGATTCAGTAAGGCAGTATCGAGTAAGTACGTCTTTCGAGTCTTTACCCTCAGGCACTGATACAATCAGCTTACCTGTGTCGTACCAGTACGCACCTTTGTTGTCAATCTTGATCACCTGATACTTGATAGCCTGAGTCACCTTTGTCTTCATCTCTACAACTGGGTTGTCGAATGACATGATAAACTTCTTAGGGTTCTTCTTGGCAACAACCATCAAGTCGTGCTTGATCTCAGACACAGGTCTGTCGATATTCATGCCGTATGAGATGGCCACCGAAAGCAGTTCATCTAGCTCCTTGGTACGGACCATTCCAACTGCATCGTGGGTTTCAAACTCCTTTTCAAGTTTCTCTTGAGCATCTTTCTTCTCGTCTACGAGATAGAATCTGTTGCCACCATTCTGCTTATTGTCAGGGTGGGCATCGAGATATGCAGCCAAGTTCGGCTGATCGGGACGAACAAACAATCTGCCCTCAGTGAAGATGATTTCCTTGCGAACAGAAGAGTCGTTCTGCTCTTCTCTGTAGATAGAAGGTTCGTTTGGGCAGTAACGGATCTCCTTGAGACCGCCATCCACCATCGTCATTACATTCTTTTGTTGCATCAAGAACGTAGCTCCAGACTTCTGGCTTAGCTTATACTCTCGGATCTCGTTGGTCTTCTCTTGTCTTTTGATCTTAGGACGAGAGGGTGGAGTTGCTTTTTTAGCTGCTGGCTTGGGAGTAGCGGCAGCAGTTTCTTTGACCTTAGCAGGTCGGCCACGCTTAGGCGTGGGAGTAGTTGTTTCAGACATAATTAAATAGAATTAAAGAAAGAAAGAAGAGGGGCCGAAGCCCCTCCTCTGTGTTAGTCAAGATTAGTCAGCCAAAGCAATAGAAGTGCATGCAGTAACATTAGAGTTAAAGAATACACTGTTATCACCATCAACTTTAATCACAGTGTCACTACCGAATGCAATCTCGTTAGAAAGTGCCTCCAGTACAGTAACAATCGAACCTGAAGCGATAGTGATTCTAATGGTATCAGCATCGTCACCAGTAGCAATGGTTGTAACCTGCTGTGGATCAAAGAACAAATCTATAGCTGTTGCAGATGCAGGGTCAGCGCCTCTGAATGCAGATACTGGGTAAAAAGCAGCTCTACCAGTTGCGTCAGCTCCAGTTCCTAATGCAAAGTACAGGAACTTATCTTTAGATGGTACGTTCATCGTATCTAGTTTTTATCAGTTAAACAATTACTTGAGAACTACGTGTTGGTTAGCAGCACGAGTCACCAAGTTACACTCTGAACGGTAGTGGAACTTAGCAGTGTCAGTACCATCGGTGTTGAAACCAAGTACACCACCACCAGTTACCCAGTGCTCCATCTCACGAGAGTAGCCGTTAACCGCCTTGTAGTTCATCTCCAGTGCAGGAGCTCTCTCACCAGTCTTAGCATCAGCTACGTTTGCCAGAGGGACCATTGCGCCTTTGAACAGAGGAGTAGAGAATGCACCCAACAGAGTAGGATCGTTCAACAGTTTCCAATCGTGCTTGTGGAAGGTGTAACCGCCACGAGTGAATGATTTAAAGCCGAGCTGGATGGCCATGTCAGCAGAGTTGTTGAAAGCACCGAACTGACCGGGCAGACCAGCGGTAACCGAGGTAGCAATACCTGAAGCAACCATGTCGTCCATATGGAGCGAGGTCTGGGTGTTCACGTACATAGCGTACTCAGAAGGAGCGCCTTGCTTGTCGAGCAACAGGATGACGTTGTCGATATCTTGCAAAGAATCGAAGTCACCAGTAGCAGTGATACCACGGTCCTCAACAGCAGCAAAGTAACCTTCAGATCCGGTGATAGTGCCAAGACCAGACTCACCATCAGCGTTCAAAGCAACACCGCCTGAACCGACACGCTGAGCAAACAGCATCATCATCTCACGCTGGTTCATGAATCTCTTGCGAGTATCCATCTCACCTTTAACGTACCAACGGTAATCACCAGAACCAGTTACGTCAACCCAACCAATGTTGGTGGCTTGCGAACCGTTAACCTCGTAGGTCTCCTTAGTGATGATGTAGTCGTTATTGCGGAGTACAATAGGAGTGTCGTAGAAAGTAGAAGGTTGGTCAGTACCCTGAGCGTGTACGTTACCAATAATCACAGCGGTTCCGGCAACAGTGATAGCTGTGGTGTTACCACCAGCAAGGTTTCTTACATCGAACTCAGTACCAGACTGATCTTGATCAGTAACAACAACACGCTGGCCGTCAGGCATCAACAGAACGTCATTCAGTCGAACAACAACCGGGCTGTTATCAGCTACAGTTACAACACCGGGGGCAGCTCCTGTCATGCTGCTAAATGCAACAGTCTTGTGGAGACGACCATTTTCCCAGTATTGAACTTGGTCAGCAGTACCAGCGTTTTTAACAGCGCCAGTCAATTGGAGAAAACCAGTGATACCTTGATCGCCAAATGTTTGGATCAACAGGTCACGGTTATCTGGTTTGGTTGGGTCAATCAGTGAGCCCAACGAAACGTAAGCATCTGGACTCAGCTTCAGTGAAGAAGCATATCCAGTCGGGGTATCACCCCCATTTTTAGATGCAATTACAGACATCTTATAAAAGGATTATTTAGTTACAAAAATTTCATCCCGTTTTGGTTTGCCATGATCTCAGTTAGTTGCTTAGTCAATGGGTCACCAGTAGGGACATTAGTTCCTTGATTTGGAGTCTGGACGCTAACATTGGCAGCTTGGTCAACAATGCCTCGCTTACCATCACTCATGCCCTGCTGATAGATTGACTTCGCAATAGTGTCGAAGTTATCCAAAAGCGTTCTGTGCATATTGAGTGTGTCGTAATCCCAACTCCCATCTTGATTCACGTATGGATCAAAGTACTCGTCAAGTCGAGCTTGTTTGTTTGCGAGAGTGGATTTGTATTGATCTCCAAGACCGAATCTGAATGTTTTGTCATTCCCAAGGTCGAATTCAATACCTTGAAAATCATCCACACTCTGTCTCATTGAACTCATCCACTGATCATCAAACAGGTCGCCATCTTCATATTGAGTCTGTCGCTCTGGAGCCATGTATCCTGAACGTAATTCCTCAATGGACTGCCTAGCCTTTTCAGCATCAAGCTTTACCTGAAGTCTTACGTAGTTTAATTGCTCCTCCGACATGTTGTCTGGGTCAGCGTTGTACTTATTCTTAATAAGCAGGTTGACTTCAGACTGAGAGAGATTGGGGTATTGAGCGGCCATGTCTACCTGAATAGCAGTAACGTCATCCATTTCGGATGGGTTGAGCTGCTGGTATGTAAACCAGTCTTGTGGGCTACGGCCAGTCTCTTCAACAAACTTAGCAATAGCTTCAATCCTCTCATCAATAGGATTCTGGCTAGGAGTAGAGATAAATTCATCAATGCTGCTAATGTCTCTACCCAGCCTTTCGCTCAGGTATTCGGCAACAGCGGAGTCGATGTCATCGTCTGCGTACTCCTGTGTATTTGTATCGTCACCTACAGGTAAATCTGTGGTGGCATCAAATTCATAAGATTCCGTTTGCTCTTGAACTTGCTCAGGAGCATTCTCCTGAACTGGTTCCGGTTGAGCTTCTGGAGTAGGTGCTGTCTCTACAGCTTGTGGCTGTTGAGCTTCCTTTACTTCAGATTCCTCTACAAACGACCAAGACGAAGGGGTCTCCTCCGTCTGGTTCATAACTTCTTGATTGTCAGTATTTTCCATTTAAATTAAATTTTCATATCTCAGTACTCTACGTGAAGATGGATCTCCACGTTACCAGTATCATCAAATGCTGGTGTGCCAGCGTGGATCACTCCGGCAATAAAACACTCATTGTCATACGCCCCTTTCAAAATCACAGGATCAAACGGAGCAACTCGTGCGTTACTAGCTGAGGTGCCAAAAGCTCCACCATAATAAATAGCCACATTATCAATGACATCTAGATCTACATCAGTGCCATCGCTCAGCTGAAGAAAGCTCGCTCCAATAAAATCATTAGCAACGAAGTTAGCGGAGCTAATATCTGCTGTTGCGTTCAACGCACTGTCAGTCTTCAGACCTACTGTATCATTCTTCTGGAAGAACAGTAGCCCGATCTTAGTGTCATCTTCTCCACCGCCACTTGCTACAGTTGCAAACACGTTGATGAGCTTGCACTTTCTTGCGGGCAGCTTGATTGAGGTGAGGTTAAACATAACGTCACCAGCAGCGTGTGCTGCCGCCGTAACGGTCGGTGATACGCTTATAATATCAAAAGCCATATCTCTTAAGCTTCAGAGAATACTGCGTACTCAATAGTGAATGAAGAAGAAACGCTAGGGGTGACCTTGATGTCGTTGTCTGCATCGTGTGCTGACCAAGGCAGCAGCATGAAGTCACCAGCGTAGAGTCTACCGATATCCTCTGAGTTGATAGTGATGAGAGCAAACTCTGAATCTGTAGTGCTTGCGTTTCTTACGTACACCTTGTGAGCTTTGTCTGCGGTATATGCGCTACCATCAAACAAAGTGTATTGAGAAACTGATGTAGTTGTTTTTCTTCCGATACCAGAGGTCTGATCCAAGGCTACTGACGTACCAGCTTTCTTAAACTGAGTGGTAGAAGTAAGCGACAAAGAATCATTCGTCAAGTTCGGGCTTGAAATCGTAAGTGTGGCTTGAAGCCTTGGTACGTCTGCGAATGCCATTTTTTCTTAGTTAGTTATGCAAATATAAGTTTATTTTTTCTTGCCCTTTTTGGCTCGAATCTTAGCAGCTTCCTTCTTCCCGAAGTCACTCTTTACTCTAGCCATTGCCCAAGCGTGTTGAGATACCTTGGGTCTGTTGCCCGAAGACATGTATGCAGCAAGACCTCTACGGTACACTTCTTTCTGAGCTGCACTCAGCCCAGCCATTGATCCACCTTTCTTTAGAACTTTCATATCTGATCTCTTCGTTTCATTAGGGCTTTCAGCCTTCGCTCAACGGCTGGAGGGAATCCTTTCTTTTTTCTCTTGTCCTTAGTCCCTCTATGCTTATCGTAAATGGCAGATATTTCAGCCATCAACCTTTTCCTCTCCCCTACGTTCTTGCTCCCCTTGGTGTACTTGGGGTTGAACTTCTTAGCTTTTGCCATGATCAACTAATTTGAATGCGGCTTTCTTTACGGCTCCGGGGTGTGGCTTGTACTCTCCTTTCATCAGGTAGTAACGACCACCCTCTTCCATCCAGTGATGTCCAGCTGGTGGATCAATGCTAACCTTCTTGCTAGACACTTTGAGCTTAGGTGCAGCCTTGCCGCCCTTCTTGTATTTCATTGGCTTCATTGCACTTGGTTTTTGGCCAGAAGCAGTTTGATTTCTTGAACTGCGTCAATTAAGATTTTCAAGTCTTTCTTGAACTCAGCGTTATCACTTTCAAGCACCATAACTTTAGCTTCGAGCTTTGAGTAGTCTACTTTGTGCTTTACCCAAGTTGCTACCAGTGCGCCAATAACGGCGAGGATTTCGTACTGCGTCAGATCCATTACCACTTTACTTTATCTGCCCAATAAGCAGCGGACATCTTGCCCTTTCTTATGTTCTTTCTGTGTCTTGCTTTGAAGGACTTGCGCTTTGCTTTCATTCTTGCTGACTCACCAGCCTTTGGCTTGCCAGCAGTACTAGCTCCCTTCTGTCCAAAACGAATGAGCTTTACCTTGTTGCCTTCCTTAGCAAGAACAATGTGAGACTTCTTTGGGTGGCTAGGTGTACCCTTTGCTTTGTTTACACCCTTCAGCCCATGCTTCTTCAGCATTCTCTTAATACGTTCTCTTAGAGAGCTGTCCATTTCACAAAGATAAAATCTATACTGATACGAAATATAAGTAGTGTTGCTCTCATTTAATTATGTATTTCTGTGCGTAGTGTCGGTACACTGTGTTGCTTTGAACAGTATCCCTAGTGCTTCTTGTCACCTTCCCGTCAAAGGTCTCATACTCCCACACGTTGTAAATCGTAACGCTGTCTGGCTGTATAGGGACATACACTTTTATCGTGTCGTACACAGTAATATTTGTCACTTGCTCTAGCTCCACGATCCTAACCACCATGCTATCTCTTTCCCTCACCACCTCCTTGACAATGGTCTCGGTCTTGTCCATGATGTTGTTGATCGTCTCTTCGATCTCAATAACTATAGTGTCAATCTTAGTCTGAGTGACAACGGTAGTTACTGTATCGGTAACTGTCTCGTACTCGTACTGTAGTGTAGGATCATAGGTAAACTCAACCGTACTGACTTCGTTGTTGCAGTTGCGAATGAACAGCGTACATAGGATAACCACCGTTGCTATAGCTAGTATGTACTTATTCTTTATTCGCAAGTTCGTTCAGTATTTCTAGTCGAGCGGCAGTACGGGCTAGGATGCTGTCGCTTTTGTGCAGTCTTATGGATAACTGCTCAACCTTCCCTTCGAGGTAAACTGTACGCTCAGAACATTTTTCAATCTGATCCGTGTAGTTCATTCTATTGTCCACATAAAGATACCCCACCG
>Ga0070752_1002234_pt1 | contig 12626 bp, 12 predicted proteins | sample VirMetDEL_Aug_30_FD_77440 | JGI IMG/M metagenome (GOLD analysis project Ga0070752, IMG submission 77440) | Aqueous microbial communities from the Delaware River and Bay under freshwater to marine salinity gradient to study organic matter... | ecosystem: Environmental > Aquatic > Marine > Coastal...
CAGGCACCCCTCCGCTACACCATCGTGGACCTCTCAGGTACCCTGCGCGAGCGGCAGCGTGCGAACCTGGAAGCGCACGCCGAACGGGTTCACTGGGCCGACACCTTGCCCGATCGAATGAACGGTGTCGTGCTGGGCAACGAGGTGCTGGACGCCATGCCGGTGCAGTTGCTGGTGCGCCTGGGTGGGATGTGGCATGAGCGCGGCGTGGCGCTGGACAGCGCGGGCCAGCTCGCTTGGTCCGATCGCCCCACCGACCTGCGCCCACCTCTGGAAGTGCCAGGCGTTCACGACTACCTGACCGAGATTCACCTCCAGGCCGAGGCCTTCGTGCGAACCCTCGCCGATCGCCTGCAACGCGGCGCCGCCTTCCTGCTCGACTACGGATTTCCGGAAGCCGAGTACTACCACCCGCAGCGCGCCATGGGCACGCTGATGTGCCACCGGGGTCACCGCAGCGACAGCGAGCCTCTGGCCGATGTGGGTTCGAAGGACATCACCGCGCACGTGAACTTCACTGGCGTGGCGCTGGCCGCGCAGGATGCCGGCCTGGGCGTGATCGGCTACACCAGTCAAGGCCGCTTCCTGCTGAATTGCGGCCTGCTCGAACTGGCGCAGCGCGCCGATGTACGACAGAACGCCATGATGCAGAAACTGCTGAACGAGCACGAGATGGGCGAGCTCTTCAAGGTGCTCGCGCTGGCGCCGGCGGCGAGCGCCGAAGGCTGGGAACCCATGGGATTCTTGTCGGGCGACCGATCCCATCGACTGTGACGGCTTGCACATGATCCGCTGGATGATCGTCATCTTCCTGGCCCTGCTGCTCATCAGCTGGTTCACGCCGCTGTTGAACAGACTGGGCTTCGGCAAATTGCCTGGTGACTTCCGTTTCAAGGCCTTCGGTCGTGAATGGTTCCTGCCCGTCACCACCACCATCCTGCTCAGTTTCGTGGCGAGCCTCATTGCACAGCTCATCTGATGCCGGCTTGATTTTTCGGGGGTGGCGGCCATCTGGTAGGGATTCCCCATCTGGAGCCCCGCATGAGCAACGATTCCCTGCACGTGGTTTGCCCACACTGCCACACCACCAACCGAGTGGCCCGTGGCGCGCTGGCCCAGGCCCCCGACTGCGGCAAGTGCCACCGCCCGCTGTTCGAGGCCCGGCCTGTGGCACTGGACGAGGCCGCGTTCGACAAACACATTGCGCGCTCGCAATTGCCGGTGCTGGTGGATTTCTGGGCGCCGTGGTGCGGACCCTGTCGCGTCATGGCGCCCCAGTTCGAAGCCGCTGCGCGCCAGCTGGAGCCCGCCATGCGTCTGGTCAAGGTGAATACCGAGGAGGCCCAGGCGCTTGGTGCGCGCCTGCAGATCCGCAGCATTCCCACGCTGGCATTGTTTGTGGATGGCAGAGAGGTCGCCCGACAGGCAGGCGCGCTGGGTGCGGCCGACATCGTTCGCTGGGCGCGCTCCCACCAGCCCGGCTGACGCGTCAGCAGACGACGCGGTATGGTGTGGCCTTCGAAGGTCGTACTCACCGCATCCATGTCGTCTTCCGTTTCCTCTGGCCGCCTGCTCGCTGACGTGGGCGGTACCCATGCCCGCTTCGCCTGGCAGGCGGGCACTGGCGCACCCATCGAGCACCTCCGGGTGTTGCGCGTGGCGGCATTCCCCAGCCTTCAGCACGCCCTGCGCACCTACCTCGATGGTCTGGGCACCCATCAACCCGCAGCCGCTGCCATCGCCATGGCCAATCCGGTCATGGGGGACGAGGTGCACATGACCAACCATGACTGGTCGTTTTCGCAGGCGGCGCTGCAGGCGGAATTTGGCCTGCACACCTTGCTCGTGCTCAACGACTTCACCGCGCTCGCGCTGGCCCTGCCGCACCTGCCGGCCAGCGACCTGCGGCAGGTGGGCGGTGGGCAGGCGCAGGCGAATGCGGCCATGGGCCTGCTGGGCGCGGGCACGGGCCTGGGCGTTTCCGGCCTGCTGCCGGATGGACGCGGTGGCTGGGTGCCGATCTCAGGGGAGGGCGGTCACGTCACGCTGCCGGCGGTCACGCCGCGCGAGCGGCTGGTGATGGACGGCTTCATGCTGCGACACGGCCACGCTTCGGTCGAGCGTTTGCTCAGCGGACCTGGGTTGTTCGACACTTTCGTGCTGCTCTGCGAGGCAGACGGCGCGAGCACCTCGGGGCTGGACAGTGCCGCTGCCGTGAGTGAAGCCGCCCGGGCTGGACACCATCCGCAGGCCCGGGAAGCCCTGAACATGTTCGCCTCTGTGCTGGGTGCCGTGGCGGGCGATCTCGCGCTCACGCTGGGCGCAAGGGGTGGGCTGTTCATTGGCGGCGGCATCGTGCCCCGCCTCGGCGCCTGGTTCGACACTTCGCCGTTTCGCGCGCGGTTTGAAGCCAAGGGGCGTTTCCAGTCTTACCTGGCTGCCATTCCCGTGTGGGTGATCACGTCGCAGCAGTCGCCGGCGCTGGCAGGGGCTTCGCGCGCGCTCGACGCCATGGGCTGAGGCGTGCTCAGTTGCTGTCGTCTTCAAGCTTCCAGTTGAACCCGCAGCGCTTGCAGCACACCGGCACCCAGGCGGCATTCGGCCGCTGCAGGGGTTCGACCAGCTGCAACTGGCCATAGGCGTCGCATTGCGGGCAATTGGCCTGGTTGGCCATCTCCTCGGCGTGCATGAGCAGGTAGAGGTAGCGCCGCAAGGCCCACAGGCACACGCCGCCGCAGACCAGCACGAAACCCGTGTTCAGGAATTTTTCGCCCGTGCTGGCGCCGGCGTAGGCTTCGAAGCTGGCCAGCAGGGCCACCACCGCGATCAGCGCCAGCGCCATGTGCGCGTGGCTGGAGAGCAGCTCGCGCTCGTACCACTTGCGAAATCCCACCCGCCGGATGCCGTCCGTCAGCGTGCGGTTCAAGGGGTTGCGGGCGGCCATGGTGATGAGACGGAGTGTGGCGCATGTTGGCACACAGGTCACCGGCACACCAACCTGCGGGACGATATCCCACGGCGGCCGTCGGCTTTATTCCGTTTCGGCCATCTGGCGCATGGCGAAGGCCGGCGCCTTGCCTTCCCGGTCCTGCCCGGCGTACACCGTGAGGTGCGGGAAGGGAATTTCGATGCCCTTGGCATCGAAGGCCGCCTTGAGCCGGCGCAGGTACTCGCGCTTGACGCCCCATTGTTCCAGCGGAAGGGTTTTGAAGCGGCAGCGGATCACCACCGCGGAATCGCCCCAGCTGTCCACGCCGGCAATCTCGAGGTCGGCCATGATCTTGCCCATGAAATCGGGCTGGTCGCGCATCTGGGCAGCGACCTCGCGCATGATCTCCATGACGTCATCCACGTTCTCGCGGTACGCCACGCCGATGTCCATCACCGCGTTGCTGAAGCCTCGGGTCATGTTGATCACCGTGCTGATATGGCCGTTGGGCACGTAGTGCACATTGCCGTCGTAGTCGCGCAGCTGCACGTAGCGCAAGGTGACCTCTTCCACCGCGCCCGCATGGTCACCGATCTTGATCACATCGCCCTGCCGGATCTGGTTCTCCAGCAGCAGGAAGAAGCCGGTGAAGTAATCCTTGACCAGACTCTGTGCGCCAAAGCCCACGGCCAGACCCACCACACCAGCGGCACCCAGAATGGGCGCCACCGAGACGCCGAGCTCGGCCAGGATGAGCATGCCCGCCACCAGGCTCACCACCACCGCCACCAGATAGCGGAACACGCGGCCCAGGGTCTGGGCGCGTTTGGCCGCTTCGCGGTCGTCGATGCGGTTGGCGATGCGCTCGCGCAGGCTGCGCACCGCGCGCTGCAGCACGATGATGAGCAACCAGGCCGCAAGAACGATCCCCACGATGCGCGTGAGGCTGGCGGCCGCGCCGCCCAGGCTGATCCACCAACGGCTGGCGATGTCGATGAAGTTGTCGGTCATGGGAAATTCCTCCAGGAACAGGGAAAAGCAAAGCGGGCGCCAGCCTTGCGGCCAGCGCCCGCGGCGAGGAAGGGTTACGGAGCGGGAATCGCCGCGAGTGCGGCCAGGAAGCTTTCGCGCCACCAGTGCACGTCCTGCTCGCGCATCTGCGCGAGCAGGGCCTGGTGGCGGCGCTGGCGTTCTTCCAGCGGCATCTGCAGCGCACGCTGAATGGTCTGCGCGGTGCGTGACGTGTCGTAGGGGTTGACCAGCAGGGCGTCGCGCATTTTCTCGGCCGCGCCGGCAAACCGCGAGAGCACCAGCACGCCGGGGTCTTCCGGGTCCTGTGCAACGATGAATTCCTTGGCGACCAGATTCATGCCATCGCGCAGCGGGGTGACCAGTGCCACGCTGGCGGCACGGTAGAGACCCGGCAGACGCTTGCGGGCCACGCTGCGGTGGATGTAGCGCACCGGCATCCAGTCGAGTTCGCCGAAGTTCCCGTTGATGGATCCGCACAGGCTTTCAAGTTCCTGGCGCAGGGCGGCGTAGGCGTCCACCGACTCGCGGCTGGGCGCGGCGATCTGGATCAGCGTGGCACTGCCCAGGTTTTCCGGGTAGTCCTGCAGCAACTGGCGAAATGCCCGGAGCCGCTGGGGAAGGCCCTTGGAGTAGTCGAGTCGCTCCACGCCCACCAGCAGTCGGCGTCGCGAGTACTCGCTTCGCATCTGGTTGAACATGTCCTGGGATTCGCGTCCCTTGCCCAGTTCCATGAATTCGTCCACATCGATGCCGATCGGGAAGGACTGCACCTGCAGGGTCTTTCCATAGGCACGGAACTCGTGCTCACCCAGGATGTCGGCCGTCGTTTCGGTGCCGACGTAGCGCGAGAAGTGGGCCACGTCGGCCTCGCTCTGGAAGCCCACCAGGTCGTAGGCAAACAGGCAGCGCATGAGCCAGTCGTGTTCGGGCACGGCGGCGAGCATCAGGGGGGGCGGCAGCGGGATGTGCAGGAAAAACCCCATGCGCTGCTGGCAACCCATGGCGCGCAACTCGGCGGCCAGCGGAATCAGGTGGTAGTCGTGTACCCAGATCACGTCGTCGGGCTGGAGCATGCTGGCCAGCTTGTGCGCAAACATCTGGTTCACGCGCCGGTAGCCACCGATGTAGCCGGCGTCGAAATCGGCGAGGTCGAGGCGGTAATGGAACACGGGCCAGAGCACGCCGTTGCTGTAGCCGAGGTAATAGCTGTCGTGGTCCTCGCGGCTCAGGTCCACGGTGGCGAGCTTCACTTTGCCAGCGTTCTGGAGGTGCACCTCGCCTTCACCCGGCGTGCCATCTTCCACCACCTTGCCGCTCCAGCCGAACCAGAGCCCGCCCGAAGATTCCAGCGCCTGCCCCAGCGCCACGGCCAGCCCGCCCGAGGCAGCCTTGCGCGGGTCGGCGATGCGGTTGGAGACAACGACGAGCCGTCCCATTCAAATCACCGTGTCCCAGGTGGCCGAGAGTCTCACGGCCGCGTTGATGATGCCCACCATGGAGTACGTCTGCGGGAAGTTGCCCCACATTTCGCCCGTGGTGGCGTGGGTGTCTTCCGAGAGCATGCCCAGCGGATTGCGAGCGGCCAGCATGGTTTCGAAAATGGCGCGCGCTTCTTCCACGCGGCCGATGCGCGCGAGGGCGTCGATGCGCCAGAAGGTGCAGATGTTGAACGCGGTTTCGGGCTTGCCGAAATCGTCGGCCGCCTCGTAGCGGCGCATGAAGGGGCCATCGCACAAGTGCGTCTCCAGCGCGTTCAGGGTCGAGATGAAGCGCGGATCGTTCGGGTCGATCAGGCCCACCTCGGCCATCAGCAGCACACTGGCATCGAGGTCGCGGCCGCCGAAGCTCTCGGCAAAGGCCTGGCGCTCCTCGCTCCAGGATTCGCGCAGGATCCGTTCGCGCATCGCGTCGGCGTGGTGCCTCCAGTGGGCGAATCGATCGGGCAGGCCGAGCGTGTGCGCGATCTTGGCCAGTCGGTCACACGCGGCCCAGCACATCAGCACCGAGCTGGTGTGCACCCGGGCGCGCGTGCGCAGCTCCCACATGCCAGCGTCGGGCTGGTCGTGAATGCGCACCGCCTGTTCGCCCACCGCCTCCAGCCGCTCGAACTCGGCGATGCCCGCGGGGTGCAGCAGGCGGCGGTCGTGGAAGGCCTGCGCGGCGGCCAGGACGATGTTGCCGTACACGTCGTGCTGGAAGTGCTCGTGTGCCTGGTTGCCCACGCGCACCGGGCCCATGCCCCGGTAACCCGGCAAGGTTTCGCAAAGGCGCTCGGGCAGCTCCCGCTCCAGCCCGATGCCGTGCAGCGGCTGCACGTGCCCACCGCCAGCGCCCACCACCACATTGGCCAGCCAGTGCAGGTAGTCCTCCATGGTGCCCACCTCGGCCAGGCTGTTGAGCGCGCGCACCACGAAGAACGCGTCGCGCAGCCAGCAATACCGGTAGTCCCAATTGCGCGCTGTGCCCGGCGCCTCGGGGATGCTGGTGGTCATGGCGGCAACGATGGCGCCGGTGTCCTCGAACAAGGAGAGCTTGAGCGTGATGGCCGCGCGAATGACGGCGTCCTGCCATTCCAGTGGCAGCGCCAGGCGCTGGCTCCAGCCGCGCCAGTAGGCCAGGGTTTCCTGCTCAAAATGGCGTGCGGTGTCACCCACGCCGGCTTCCAGGGTTTCGTCCGGCCCGAGCAGGAAGTTGTGTTCGCGGGTGAGGAGGAAGGGCTCGCGCGCCAGCACGTGGCTGATCGAGGCATCGGTCTGCAGGCGCAGCGTCTGCTGGTCGCCCACGTAGCGGATGTGGTTGCTGCCGGATGTGATGGTGGGCGTCTGACGCCCCCAGTCGAAACGCGGCGTCAGGTTCACGCGGATGCGCGGCGCCCCTTGCAGCGGACGCACACGGCGCACCAGCATGGTGGGACGGAAGTAGCGTCCGCGCGAAAGAAATCGCGGCGCGAAATCGGTGATGGCGACACCCTGGCCGTGGCGGTCCCACAGTTCGGTGACGAGCACGGCGGTGTTGGGTTCGTAGCGCTGGCGAGTCTCGGCGAGGTCCTCCAGTTCGATCGCGAACGAACCCGCGTCCGCATCCTCACCACCGAGCAGGGCGTGGAACACCGGGTCGCCGTCGAAGCGCGGCAGGCAGCTCCAGACCACGCGCCCGTGGGCATCGATCAGCGCGCTGAAGGCGCAATTGCCGACCACGCCGAGCGAGAGCGATGCGGGGGCGGGCGGGGCGAATCCGCGCACGGCGGTGGGCAGGTCGTCGGGCTTCATGGGGCGGCGGTGTGAGCGTGCAGCGATTCGGACAGCCAGGTCCGCAGGGCGTCGGGCGTGGCACACCGATGGCGGGCGCAGGTGGGACCGTCGCCCACCTTGATGCCCGTGCCACCCAGGCGCTGAACCACTTCGAAGCCGGCCTCGTCGGTCACGTCGTCGCCGGCGAACACCGGTTCGCGGCCGGCAAAGGGGGCTTCCTGCATGAAGGCCTCGATCGCCTTGCCCTTGCTTACATGGATGGATTTCACTTCCACCACCGCCTTGCCGCGCAGCAGTTGCAACTCGGGATCGTCGGCTATCGCCGACGCCAGCGTCGCGACGCACAGGGCTTCCAGGGCGGGCGCAAGGCGGAAATGCAGGGCCATTGAGGTTCGTTTGTGCTCCACCAGCAGGCCTTCATGACGGGCGGCCATTTCGCGCGCGGCCTGCAATGCCATGGCGAGTCCGAGCGGCTCGACCTGTTCGAAGTGGCCGTGGGCCGTTTCACGCAGCGATCCATGCTCGAAAGCCGCCGGCCAGCGCCACGGCGACAGCATGGGTTCGATGTCATGGCGCGCGCGGCCAGTGACGAGTGCGAGTGCGCCGTTCAACCGCTCGTGCAGCCGGTCGAGCAGGCGCGCAAGGTCCAGCGGAACCACCACCGAGTCGGGCCTTTGGGCCAGATCGGCGAGCGTTCCGTCGAAGTCCAGGAACAGGGCCGAGCGTTCTGTCAGCAGTCGGGGTAATGTGCTCATCAAGCCGATACCGTAACAGACGCGGCGCTGGTCCACGCCGAGCGAAGGTTTGACCGAGCGCTTCGGTGCGGGACTGGTTGCCGTTCCTGCGCCCGGTTTCGCGATCAGTCCGGGCCCGGCAGGCCCATGCCCTCGGCGAGCGCTTTCACGCGTGCTCGCTGAATCCTCTCACCCACGCGCGGCCCCGTGAGGCCATCGGCTTGGGCCTGCGCGGCGATGGCCGCAGTTTCCACCGACTGTGCCAGTGCCAGCGCCTGGGCAAGCCGCACGCGCTGCGGGTAGACGTGCTCGCCATGCCCCAGGCGGCCCCGGGCATCGCACTCGCAGGCCAGCAGCACATCATGAAACCGCGCGGGCTTGCGCAGCGCATCGCAGCGCTCCAGCAGGCGCACCAGCGCCGCCGCACCCAGCTCGCCACTGCGGTGGATGTTGCCATGCTCGCGCGCCACGACATCCGCCAGCTCGCGGCATTCCACCGGCACCCGCCAGCGTTCGCACAACTGCCGGAGCAACTTCGCGCTGCGCTCTTCGTGGCCGATGTGACGCGGTAGCGCCTCCACCGGCGTGGTGCCCTTGCCGAGGTCGTGGCAGAGGCAGGCAAAGCGCGTGGCCAGGTTCGCGCCGAGCCGCGCGCTCATGTCCAGCACCATCATGAGGTGCACGCCGGTGTCGATCTCGGGGTGGTACTCGGCGCGCTGCGGCACGCCCCAGAGACGATCCACCTCGGGCAGCAGCCGCCGGAGCGCGCCGCATTCGCGCAGCACCTCGAACATGCGACTGGGCCGCTGCTCCAGGAGCCCTCGAGAGAGTTCCTGCCAGACGCGCTCGGCCACCAGATGGTCCACCTCGCCCTGTTCGACCATGTGGCGCATCAGAGATGCGGTCTCGGGGGCCACGGTGAAATCCGGAAAGCGGGCCGCAAAGCGTGCCACCCTGAGGATCCGCACCGGGTCTTCGGCGAAAGAGTTGGTGACGTGCCGCAGCACGCGGTCGTTCAGGTCCCGCTTGCCGTGGTGAGGGTCGATCAATGGAGCGTTCGCGGGTTCCTCAGCGTGCTCTGCAGCCACCGCCATGGCGTTGATGGTCAGGTCGCGCCTCGCCAGATCGTCTTCCAGCGTGACGCCGGGCGCGGCGTGGAAAGCGAAGCCGTGGTAACCCGGTGCGGTCTTACGCTCGGTGCGCGCCAGGGCGTATTCCTCGCGCGTGTGCGGGTGCAGGAACACGGGAAAGTCGCGCCCCACCGGCAGGAAGCCCTGGTCCACCATGGCCTCGGGGGTCGCGCCCACCACCACCCAGTCGCGGTCCACGTGCGAGCCTCCGGGCGACGCTGCGGCACGAGCCATCAGTGCGTCGCGAACCGCGCCGCCCACGAGGTAGGTTTTCATGGGGGCGAGTTTAGGGGCAGCCAGGAAGCTGATACAGCGGCCCGCGCAGCGGCGGAGCGTGGGGGCTATCTGCCCAGTCGATAGGGCTCATCGAAATCGATGAAGTCCTCTTCATTCAGTGCGTCCGTGATCCAGGCCTGCACGCCGGGCAGCGCCGAGACCCGCGCGACGTAAGCCGCCAGGTCGGCAGGCACGGGCAGGCCGTAGGTGTTGATGCGCATGCAGACCGGCGCGAAGTAGGCATCGGCAATGGTGAAGTCGCCGAACAGCAGGCTGTCCTGGGGCTGGGCCGCCAGCAGATCGCTCCACATGCCGCACAGGCGGGCCACGTCAGAACGCACCTCGGGCTTGTCGCGCCAGATCAGTCGGCCGATATCGGGCAGCGAGGCCTCGATGTTCATGGGGCAATGGTTGCGCAGCGCGCCAAAGCCGCTGTGCATCTCCGCGCAGACGCTGCGAGCGCGGGCGCGCGCCTTCGTGTCTTCCGGCCACAGGTGCTTGTCAGGGAATTTCTCGGCGAGGTACTCGGCGATGGCCAGCGTGTCCCAGATGGGAAAACCGTCCTCCACCAGCACCGGCACCTTGCCCAGCGGGTTGACGGTGCGAAGCTTGCTCTTGAATGAGGAATTGGTATCGAAAGAGTCGAATCGAACCATCACTTCTTCGAACTCGACACCAGCCTGCTTCATGAGCACCCACGGGCGCATGGACCAGGACGAGTAATTCTTGTTGCCGATGTAGAGCTGCAGTGCCATGGGATTCCTCTGTTGAATCCCGGCATGTTAGTGGAGGCTTGCCGCGGCATTGATGCCAAACCAGGCCCTCACTGATTCGCGCTGCAGCGACCCGCGCTGCGGCGGAGCGTAGGGGCAAGGGGCCAGCCGCCGGGCCGCTCCCAAGGCAGGCCCAGCCCCCTCGGGGGGCAGCGACCCGCGCAGCGGCGGAGCGTGGGGGCAACAACGTCAGCGGGCCAGCCGCCGGGCCGCCCCAAGGCAGGCCCAGCCCCCTCGGGGGGCAGCGACCCGCGCAGCGGCGGAGCGTGGGGGCTTCAGTTTTTAGGCGTATTTTTCGAGGATGCGGGTCGATCGCTCGACTTCGCGGAAGGCCTCAACCTCCGAGGCCGATTCGGAGACTGCTTCCATCACTGTGCAGGCCATCATGCGGTAAAAAGCCTTGTCCATCGCCTTGCGGGCGGCCGACATCTGCTGTGCCACGTCCTCGCAGGGCCGGGCGCTGTCGACCATTTCAATCAGGCCGCGCACCTGACCTTCGATGCGCTTGAGTCGGTTGATCACCTCGCGCTGGTGCTCGGTGCGAACACCGCCGTTGCCCTGAAGCAGACTGATGTTGCGCGACTGGATGGGTGTCGGAAGCGGGGAGGGTACAAGGGTGGCGGTCATGGGCTCTCCTGTCGGTTGAAAGTACTCGCTTTTGACGAGGCGACGAAGTGTGCCAAACAAATACCTCACCCGGAGGGGTTCGAACCCGAAACGCCTCAACGACGGGCCGAATGGCGGTAGGCAAGCAACCGGCTGCGACCGCCCTGATTGCCAAGGTAGGTCGGCGCGATGGTGTGAACGCTCGCGGCCTCAATGCCCAGGGAAGCCAGGCCAGGCCACTGGTTCGTGGCCACGTTGTCGACCGACATGGCGTCGAGATTGTCGCGGCTCATCAGAGGCTCACCCGGCAGAAGTTCCATGAAGCGGGCCTGCAGCCGCGCCAGTGCAGCGGGCAAGGGCAGCACCGCGCGCTGGCGGCTGCCATGGCGCCCGGCCAGTCGAACCAGATCGGCGAGCGTGAACACCTCGGGGCCGGCACATTCGAAAGTCTGGCCCACGCTGCTCATTGGCAGGTCGGTGTCGCGCAGGCTCGCCACCACCGCGCTGGCCACATCTTCCACCCAAACGGGTTGGAAACGCGCGCTGGCGCCGGCCAGCGGCACGAGCGGCAGCACCGACTGCATGCGGGCGAACAGGTTGAGGAAGCGGTCCCCGGCGCCGAAAATCACGCTGGGCCGCAGGATGGTCAAGTCGAGGCTGGCACCTCGAAGGACTTCTTCGCCACGTGCCTTGCTGCGCTGGTAGCGCGATGGTGCGTCCAGGCTCACGCCCAGCGCACTCACATGCACCACGCGCTTGAGATCGGCGGCGGCACAGGTCTGGGCCAGAGCCAGGGGCAGTTCGACATGCACCCTCTCGAAGGCCTCTTCGCTGCCATGCAGAATGGCCACGAGATTCACCACCGCATCGTGCCCCTCCATGAGCGCGTGCAGTTGCGCGGGGTCGTGTACGTTGGCTTCGATCACGGTCACGCGCGGCAGGGGCTGCACCTCAGCTGCGTTCAATGCGCGCCGTGTGGGCACCGTGATGTGCCAGCCCTGGCGGTGCAGCTTTTCGCAGACGTGGCGGCCGACGAAACCGGTGCCACCCAGCACGAGGACGTTGCTGATCCGGGTCATGGGAGTTCGGTGTTGATGGCCTGAGAGGTCAGCGCGCGAGGACCCACCGTGCCCAGACGCGCGCGCAGCGATTGCGGCTGGCCGCTGATGATTGCCGCGTAGTGTGTGGTGTTGGCCAGCACGCGCTTGACGTAGTCGCGCGTTTCCTCGAAGGGGATGTTCTCCGCCCACACCTCACCGGGCACAGTGGGGCCGTTGCGCCAGGCGCGCGAGCGTCCCGGCCCGGCGTTGTAGGCGGCGGCGGCCAGCGGCAGCGAACCTTCGAAATCGTCCAGCGCGAACTTGAGGTACGCGGTGCCGATCAGGATGTTGGTGTCGCGGTCGTTGATCTGGCCGGCCTTGAAGTCGGAGAGGCCGATCTTGCGCGCGGTCCAGCGCGCGGTGGCCGGCATCACCTGCATGAGGCCGGATGCGCCCACACCAGAACGCGCGTCGGTGATGAAGCGGCTCTCCTGCCGGATGAGGCCGTACACGTAGGCCGGATCCAGCCCGATTTCCCGGGCGCGCGGCACCACGGCATCGCGGTGGGGCAGGGGAAAGCGCTGTGCATGGTCCAGCGCCTGAGGCGTGCGCTCGCTGGTGTTGATGCAGCGGTCCCACAGCTCGTGGCGGCAGGCCAGATCGGCGGCGGCCAGCAGTTCACGCTCGGGCATGCCGCCGGGCGTGTGAAGCCCCACGGTGTAATTCCATTCCCGCACGCCCTCGCTGCGCAGGCCGAGCTTCATGGCAATGAGCGCCCGGCGCAGGCCGGGGTTGGCTTGTGCCGCTGCGATCTCTTCTGCGGTCAAGGCTTCAGGGGCGGGCGGCACGGCGATG
>Ga0070752_1002236_pt1 | contig 12613 bp, 20 predicted proteins | sample VirMetDEL_Aug_30_FD_77440 | JGI IMG/M metagenome (GOLD analysis project Ga0070752, IMG submission 77440) | Aqueous microbial communities from the Delaware River and Bay under freshwater to marine salinity gradient to study organic matter... | ecosystem: Environmental > Aquatic > Marine > Coastal...
CCATGTTTCCATGCCATAAAATGTACAGCATGTAAATATTTTATGTTAACGTTAGGTCTAAAGAATAGATTTAGCGATTGCGCTTGATCTATGTACTCTTGTCTATCAGCTGCATGTTCAACTAACCAACGTTGGTCAATCTCCATTGCAGTCTTAAAGACATCTTTTTGATAATCATCAAGGAATGATAAATGTTGGACAGATCCGTCGTTCGCTATAATTGAACTCCAAACCTCATCTGAATTTAGTTTCTTATCTTTCTCACAGCATTCGTCAATTAATGCTACGAGATATTTATTCTTATTAAGAAAAGCACCAGACATTGTATCTTGTCTATATGCATTTGCTCTCCATGGTTCAATGCTTGGTGAGGTATTACCCATTATGATTGAACTGGATGCATTCGGTGCAATGGCCATAACATGTGAGAATCTAAAACCAGTACCTTTTGCATCTGGTGCCTCACCTCTTTCTTTACCTAATTCTAAGTTAGCATTATCTAATCTCTCACGAATTAATTTAAACATTCGTAAGTTTGCACCTTTGGCCATTGGTCCTTCAAACGCAATACCTTTTCTTTGTAGATACGCATGAAATCCTAAAGCACCGATGCCAATGGATCTCTCTTGTGATGCTGAATATTTTGCTCTCTTGACTGAGTCAGGTGCTTCATCAATAAATTGTTGTAGGACATTGTCCAACATTTCAGCAACGTCTTTTAGAAACTGTGGATCTTTACTCCATGCATCGTAGTGCTCTAAGTTAACTGATGATAAGCAACATACAGCAGTACGATCTACACTTGTTGGTAGAATAATTTCAGAGCAAAGATTAGATTGATGTATCTTTAATCCTTTATCTTTTAACCATTGTGGTAATTCTTTATTTGATGTATCAATAAAATGTAGATATGGTTCACCTGTTTCCATACGTAATTCAAGTATCTTTTGCCATAATGCTTTAGCTGATACTGTTTCACGTATTGCACCACTATGAGGATCAATTAAGTTCCAAGAATCATCCGCACTAGGATCGACCATACACCTTTCAATGAGTTCCATAAATCGGTCAGAAAGGTTGATGCCATGGTGCATGTTGAGGCATCTAACATTGGGGTCGCCTGTAGGCTTACGCATCTCAAGGAATGGTATAATATCAGGATGAGAAATATCCAAATAAGCAGCGTAAGACCCACGTCGAGTCCTTCCTTGACGATAAGCCAAAGAACTCGCATCGTAAATCTTAAGATGAGGCATAACGCCAGTAGACTTATCGTCAGCACTACGTATTCCAAAACCAATTCCAACTCCTCCTCCCAACATTGAGAGCCAATTTGTTTCACTCAAATTTTGGACCAAACCTTCTGCAGTATCTTCTATATAGTTTAAAAAACATGAGATAGGCTGTCCTCTTCTTGATCGACCATAAGATAAAATTGGTGTTGAATATGATAACCAATGTTTACTTGCATAGTCATAGAGTCGTTGAGCATGTTCTGGATTAGAACCAAATTGTTTACTCACGAAAGCAAAGCGATGTTGAGGAGAAGTCTCATCCTCTTTCATGTAACTTTCTTGTAGTCTTTGTATGCCAAGCTTATCAAATAGCTCATCACGACTCAAATCAATTTCAATATCTAAATAATTTTGCTTAGCCATTAGTTCTCCATTGTATCACAGTCGTGATTAAAAGTACAACTGTTATTCCTCTTTTGCTTTATATTGCCAGTCGTCTGTGTGACCAACACTCCACTTATCACCATTTTCTACTTGGTAATTTTGAGTGCATACTTTAAAATCAGGCACTCCTAAATCAGATGGAATTAGACTCGCATCTTGGAACAATACACGATTATTTGGTTGAATCGCAAATTGTCCATTATCAAGCTTAATTACGTTAAAACTTTTATGCTCTTGATCGAGCTCTGACACACAACAATTCGTTAAATTATTATCTGCATGGCAATTATCTATAGTAAAAAGATAGTCACCTGAATATAATTTTTTGTTTTTTGCGAAAAATTTACATCTCGACAAAATTGGTTTTCTGATGACTGTCAAGTGATAGTCAAAACAATCCCACAATTGTAAATGATCTAAAGGTAACTCATCTGTATAATCTTCTTTCCAAACAAATGCGCTGATTGGTAACTTATCGTATAAAGCCCCATAATCAGTGAGCAGGGTTTCGAAATACAAAGCTCTGCTTCTTATGCTTTTAACGGATATCCAATATCCAGGGGTGAGTTCACCATGACCTTTTTGGTGATCGTATAGAAACTCTTTTCTTACAAAGACAGGTGTAGTAGGTAAATCATGAACAAGAAATGCCACGATTATTCTACGCTAGTTATATTTTTTACCTCTCCTGTTACCAGATTTCGAAGAACGACTGCCGCGTTTCTATTTGTTTGAATGTATGTACGAACAGCATCTTCATATAAGCCACTACCTAAATACTTTGCCCATCTCTCATATTTTACACGTTGATTGTTTTCAAATCTTTTAAAAACGTGTGGAGGAACATCAAACATTTTTCTTTTCTTTTTTCTTCGAAATACGGGAACAACAGAGTTGTCATCACCTGCTCCAGCTACAGAAGCTGTAGATGTACCACCTAATTCCTCTGCTGCATAAAACCAATTCTTAAATGAGTTCATCGTGCTAACTCTCCTGCTGACAAATATATTTTTCTATTTGTATTTACGTGAGTTGCTTCATAGATGTTAATACCGAAGACTTGTCCAACTGGATTATTTGCTTCAGATTCAATTCTTACTTTATCACCTGCATAACATTGTTCGTCTAATATTCCATTAACGATTTTGGTTTCTAAAATCTTGTATGTTCCTGGTGTAATTGATCCGTCTTTTAGAATTAGCCAATTCATTGTTTGTTCTAAAAGTTCAGATGCATCAATGTTTGATTCTTTAAGTATTTTGTCTAAGTTCTTATCAGTTACATTGTAATTTTCTTTGATCAAAAATAAAGCAGCAGCATAAGAAGCAATCTTAGAGCTTCCTCCTGGTGCTTTAGCAAGTAACTTTTTGATATTAAATACTATTCTATGGAAAGGAGTGTACGCTGCTTTCTTTTCTGGTGTATCGATGTATGGTACACCTTTCTTATCTCTCTTTCCTTCTTTGTCTATGATGCCAAGTTCGAATGCCTTGGTCTTTTCGAATGGAGTAGTCAGAAGTCTTAAGAATCTGAATGTATAAACTAAGTCAGCGCCTCTTGTTATAATACTCATTAAATTTCTCTAAGCCTTTCAACTATCAGTTGATCTTGTTCTATTCCAGTGTATTGAGTATTCTCAATAGCACCTAAAAAAATTAAAAATGGTTTGATGACAGGCCAATGTCTATCGTCTAATCTAAACTCTAGCATTTTAAGACCTGCTTGTACACCAAACACATTAAAAACACATATCAGATGATTGAGTATCAACCTTTCTGATAGGTTATCGTTGTCTAAATAACGATTTACTAATCTTTTTATATACTTAAACCTTTTTAAATCTTCAAAAAAGTCTTCAGAATCAATACAAGTAGGATTGTAATAATTCTTTGCTGCATACAATAAGAAGTTCTTATCGTTAAGCTCTTCAAATAATCTCATACTAAATTATATATAACTAACTTAGTACCTCGTGAATTTTATCTAATATAGTTTGTTTCGTCCAACTTGGTTTCAATTCTAAATTTAATTGTTCACCTAAAGCAACTAATTGAGTTTTAGTCATCTTGTCCAAAGAGACGTTATTCATTGGAGCTTCGTTTAACATCTCTGGCTCTGATACTTTTTGCTCAACAACTGGTTTTGGTGGTGCAACAGGTATACCGTTGTACTCATCAATCTCAGCTTGTGTATGCTTTCTTGAAACTAACAATTCACTACCATCTGGTGCTTCCCAGCCTCTTAAAGTAGGTACTGCGCCTGTACACCAGGCAGGTGGTTTAATCGCCATAATATACTCCTTTGATTAGTTACCGCCAGCACCTTTGATGTCTTTTCCACCAAGGCCTTTTGCAGTAACGTCTTCTGGTTTGTTAATAATTTCTTTATCACCAGCTTTTTGGTCATTTTTTCTACCAGGTGCTGGTTTTGTAGCAGATTTTGCTTTATCAATTGTTTCGCCTTCGATCTTATCACCATCGATAACATCAACTACATGTTTTTGTACAAATTCAGCTTCGCCCTTTGATCTATCATTGAGTTGTTTATCCCAATTATCTAAGTTCTGAATGTTTGCATGAGTTGACTTAGGCACATGCTTCATTGTAGCATCAGCTGTTTCACCACCTTTTTGAGGTAGTACAGCTTTTTCCCAAACTTGCTTAACAGCTTCTCTCATGTTATTCACATTGTGAGCTACTTTATCAAGTGTTTTGTCTACATTATCTTGTAGTTCAGCTTCAATCTGCTCGACTGATTCTTTTACTGGCTCATCTTTTTTGACTTTGGCTTTTTTACCTTTACGTAAATCAGCTAAATCATCAGCTTCGATATCACCATCTCCGTCAACATCTAATTTGTGTTGACCTCCTTTTAACTTGGCTTCTTCCATATCTTGGAGGATTTTAGCCATTCTTTTTATATCTTCGGTTTTCATTTTTGCTCCTGTTAAATTCCGAATAAGTGAGTTGACAGTGCACCAATGACTGCAACCAGTATTACCCAGAATAGATTATTTATAATATTTATAGTATTTCCATTCTTGGTTACGATGACTTCAAGATTATCCATCTTCTGATGATAGATCTCAAGCTTATCGTATAAGTCAGCTCGTTCACGTTCAATAGTGTCGAATCTTTTTTCTAAAGACACGATCTTTTCTTCTGCTCTGGCAATTGATACCATTGCATCAGTTAGTTTGTCGATCTTCTCTTCGATCCTGTCGAGCCTCGTTGCTTGCGACTCTGCCATATCTTCACTCTCTCTATTAGTATTTTTAAATCTCCCTCTCCCTTAATGACCCTGTGATAGACCATTCTTGGGATTAGGTACGTTCTTCCCATTTCCAAAACTTTCGGCAATTCATTATCTATTTGTAATTGCCAGTCTTCACCTTCTAGTATCGTGATATATCTCCATTGTTTATCACGATGCCAAATTAGTTCTTCTTCGTTGACATCCTTACTGAATGTCCTTATATTATTTTTATCTTCGTATGGTCTTAGTACTTCCATTTTTTCCTACATGATATGCGTTAAATTCAATATTTGGATATTCTTTTGCTAATGATAAGAAACTTCTTATGTTGTTCATATCATCATCAAAAAATCTTATTCTGTTGTACGCTCCACTACGAAGATACTTTCTAAAAACTACTTTCTTATTTTTCGCTGAGGAACCAAGTTGAAAATTACCTGCTCTCTCAACGTAAATATTGTCTACATTTATTCCATGAGACTGCAAAGCCTTAAGGAATGTTTCTTTGTTATCCATATCTGATCTTGCTGTAGATACAATAACTTTTGAACCTCTTGCAGTTGCATTTCTTATAATTGCTTTCGCTTTTGCAATCATTCTACCAATTGGTGTAGAAGTCTTTGCAAATAGATCTGCATCTTTAAATTGTCCAAAATCATAAGTCTCACCTTGTTGTAACTTATGACTATTAAATTCTCTGTTGGTTAAAGTCTTTACAACTTTACCATCTTTGACAACTTTAATCTTTGCTTTCGTTTGAAACAAAGTGTCATCAATATCAAACACAGTAAGTCCCATACCTGCTGCCTCTTGTAAATATTGCTTAAAGCTTTTCATTACCAAAAAAAGCTGCCACCACCAGATAATCCTAATTGCTTAGCATATCTTGGCAATCTGCAACTCCAATATTTTGGAGTAGTTTTATCATTTGCTTGATCACAATTGTGTCTTGCAGCAAATGATTTTCTTGCTGCAGGATTGTTAATTTTTGCAGAAAGACCAGTTGTGTCTCCGAATGTTACTTTCTTAATACCACCATCTGGCTTTCTTACATAAACATAAAATTTCTTTGGACCACCTCTTTTTGGTTCATTCAATGGAGCATCTTGTTTCTCTTCCATTGGACAATCCAGTGGTACATTCTTTCCTTCATATTCTGCAAATTCTCCTATGTTACCTTCTAACATCTCGATATCAAACTTACTTCCAATTGTAAGTTCACCTTTTTTGTACGACTCTCTTATATTTCTAAAATACTCATAGTATTTCTCAGAACCAACTCTAAAGATATTACCTTCAATGAGTGAGTTGTTGTTTGGTTCCTCGTGGCCACAATCACCACCGCAACACAAACTTTCTGCAAATTTCTTAAATGAGGCCGTCACTAAATTTCTCCCTTGGTGATAATTTTAAGTCACCGCAAAATTTTAAATTACCTGCGACAGTGTATCTTTTTTCTCCACTCTCGTTCGGTGTTATAAAGTGATTTAGGTATCCTGGAAAGATAACTAAATCACCTTCCTGTTGCTGGGGTTTAAAACGATTTGATAGCCCCAACTGTCTATCATCGTGTCTGGAAGTTCCATTGTAAAAATACATTGTAGAGCCTCCGCTTTCAGGTTGTTGCAGGAAATACACCCAACTAAAACTTGCGTTCAAGTGGTTGTGTATCTCCTGCGTATCACCTGTCGAGTATTTGTTTATCCAAGTGTTTCGCATTTGGTATTCACCTCGATGAACACCTCTTTGACGAATCCATGGCAACGTTTGTATTTGTGCCAGGTAGTGATCGAAGTTGTTCCATACACAATCTTCAATCTCTTGGATAAAATCTTTACCCTTCAAATTTTCGGTGTTAAACGTCGTACTACCGGTTGAGTTTTTCCATAAACGGATAAACCAATCGTTATCAAGTTCATTTTCAAATTTTTCTTTTATTTGAAGATGTAAGTGCATTCGTGCCTGATATATTGGCACACCAAAAATTTGTAGCATCTTATTCGCCTAACTCCTTTTTAACTAGAGTATACACGCCCCAAGCAAGTCCTGCCCATGCAGCCAATTTTACAACTGGATTTGCAACGAGTACAAGAATGCTTATTGCGATCAATGCACCGCCATCATATGAGGTTCTTTCACCTAATCGTGCTTTTACCCATGCTGTGGCTATGTTTAAATAATTCATAATTTTCTCCTAAGTTACTTCTTTAGTAAGTGATATATGATAAATGCACCTACTAATCCGAGAAGGCCTTCGTTAGAAAGGCCGCCAAGGATTGCCATAATATTGTCTATTACATTAAAATCACCAACGAATGGTAATGGAGCACCAGCTAATAGTACTTGAAGCACTATGCCAAGAGCAATCAACATCATTCCAGTATTGGATAGTGCAGCTGCCCATTCTCCGATTTTCTTTATAATATCCATTATAGTTTCTCCTATATTGTTTATGACTCGGATTCAGACTTTAAATAGTCTCGGACTGAGTCGATGTAGTCCGTTGCTTTAGTGATTTTTGATTGTACCCATTCAGGTAAGTTATCATCATCACCTAACATATCGTGTAATTCTTTTGCAGCATCAATCATTGTATTTAATTGATTCTTTGCCATTTCTCCTTCGTAATCGTATTCCCCTTTATCGTCTGCATCATCAGGACCTATAGCTTCGTTTACTGTGTTTTCTTGTTCAGGATATCCCTTTTGCTTTAAAGGTTTATCATAAAATTTAACAGCTTTTTTCAGTCCTTTTAAATCGACCTTTCTTTTAATAGGCTCTACTGTAAGAGGTTTCGTCATATCCTCGTATTTACCTTTACCTATTTCGATTGTTTTCTTTGGAGCTTTTACAAACTTAACTGAACCATCTGGCATAGTTTTCTTTGTCATTTGAAAATCAGCTCTTCTTTCAATATCTTCTTTAGGCTTATAAACTTTAATGGAAGCTATACTATCATCTTTGTCTAAATGAACAACAGGCTTTTTCTTTGGGAGAGGTTTAATATGTGCCTTTGCTCCTTTAGCAGCAGATGGTGGTAATCCGTACTCTTTAAATGTTTTCATTTATACTCCTACTTCTTTTTACCAAAAATATCTGGATGATGGTCAGCTGCATCAGATGCATCAAGACCTGCATGCTTATAATGTTTTGTCAAATACTGTTTCAGATTTGATTTAGTTCCGACTGCATGATGAGCATAAGGACTGTCATGACCTTTAATTGGTTTGATCTTTATGTTATGCTTTTTAGCAAAAGGATCATGTTCACCTGTATGATCGATTTCTGTTTTAGCTTCACTTTTCATACCTTTTGCAGAAAGCGCTTTAACTTTTTTCATTGCTTGTTTGAATGATAAAGGCTTAGCATTTTTCTTGTAAGGTCCTTTAAATGGAGCTTCTCCTTCTGAAGTAGGCTTTTTCTCTTTTGCCATCATAGTTCTAATCTGAGAAATTTTATCTCTATCGCTTGAACTAAGTTTATCTAATTTATTTTTATTCATTGCAGCTTTCCATGAGGCGTCTGATTCATTCTGATCACCACGCTTTGCAGATAAGTAAGCTGCAATTGCCATGTCTCTTTTTTCTTTTTCGTTTTTACCTTTGAATTGAGGTGCATCAGACTTTTTAAAATCGTCTATCCATGCTCCCATTCCATCGGATACTTTTAATTTTTCTAATAACTCCATTAGTTCTCTCCCGGTGTAATTGCCTTTGCAAGTTTAACTGAATCATCAGTTCCTTCATCAGGCAATCGTTGATAATATTGTTTAAATTTCATTAAAGAAGCATGAGCTTGTGCCATACCCTTCTTTAATGCAATCCTTTCTTTCGTAGCTTTATCCACTACTTTCTCTTTTCACCTCTAAGGTCTGCATCAGCTGTGTGATAAGTCTTACCTTTCATTATGTATGAATTTACCCGAGCGTGTCCCCACTGTGAAGGAGTAGTACCTGGTCTATGACCTGTTCTCCATGCTGCGACACCTCGGTTATAAACTTTTCTTAATGTTGATAGAGAGATACCAGATTTTTCTGATTTTTTTGCAAGAGATTTATCTGCAGCACCTTCATCCATTGTAGGATCTGTCTCTCTATTCTTTTTCAATACATCTCTTAATCTTGCACGATCCATCATTTTATCGTGCTTAATTTTATCTGCCATTTTTTCTCTGTCGATAGTAGCTTTTGCTTTATCTGTTCTTGTTTGCTCAGAAAAATCTTTGAATTTTTTCACGTTCTCTTCTCCATATTTCTTCTTATAAGCAATTGTATACTTAGATGGTTTTGTTTTAGCATCTGCATCTCCAGGTGCTGGCTTATATGCAGAAGGATCATTGTCGTCTTTCTTACTACCCTTCTCAAAATGTCTTGCTCTTGCAAGTTTAGTGGATTTACTCAATCCTTTGTAGTATGGTTTTGGTTGTGTTCCTTTTCTCTTACTAATATCTTTATCTTGTGCTACTTCATATTTTTCTACAGCATCTAACCACTGACGAGTTGTTTTACCTTCTCCTAAATTGATGACAAGGTAGTTAGCTCCCAACCAACTAACTTCACCCTCTTGGCCGCTTTTTATTATACGTACGTTATCGCCAAGTTCAAATAATTCCCCTTTTACATAGTCTTCTCGTACATCAGATACTTTCTCCAGTTCTACATGGTTCTTAAAGTTGACCTCTTCTTTGAGACCCATACCTTGTCGAACCGCATTGAACAATCTCTTTGCATCTGCATTTGATACTGCTTTTGGCAAACCTTGACCAAATGCTACAAAGTCATTATCTGACGCAGCTGCTCTCATTTTAGAAGCGCTCATGCCTTCTACACCTTCTGCGTCTGGATCTCTCTCACCTGCAGATACAACATTGATTCTCTCAAAGTTATATGTGCCGTGTCGAGCTTTTTGTCCATTGTACTTAGATAGTAATATGTCAAATTCTCTTACTCGATCTGAACCTACTACAACTGTCACTCGATTAAAACCTTCATTGTTTAATGAAACGAGTGCATCCATAATTGTTTTAATCTTTTTATTGATTAATATATTTCTCGCATGTTTAGGGAACATCTTACGAGCAAACTTTATTTTCTCAGAATATGAAAGGGGATTTTTGTTTTTGTCTTGAGATTGCGTGAGAAAGATTTTATATGGATTTTTTCCTGCAACAGCAGCAACTTTGTCAAATACTTTTTGGTGACCAATCGTTGGTGGATTGGCTCTTCCAAACGTGATGACAACTTCTCTCTCGGCTTCGACGAGATATTGTTTAAAAGAATTTATCATTTAAGCTCCTGCAGCTGCTTTCTTATCTGTTGCTACTTTCTTACCTTGCTTACGTTGCATTTCCATCTTACGTACTTTTGGTAAAATTCTCTGAGCAATCTTTTGAATACGACCTTTCATTTTATCTAATCGTTTTTCAATTTCCATTCTACGTGCTGGTGGTAAGTCGTTACGGCTTTTACCTTTTGCGAGCTTTTTGAATATAAGATTACGTGCTTGTTTGTTTGCTCTCTTCTTGAGTACTTGCATGCTTGCAGTACGTCTTGCAGCTTTCTTTCGGCCAATCGCTATCTTGGCTTTGATTCGCTTGAGCATCCTTGATCGTGCACGACGTTGAGCAAGTGAAAGAGCTTCATCTTGACGTCGACGCTTAATGGCGTTATGATTGACTTGATCGTCTTCGCCTGGTCTGTAATCTACAGGATTAAAATCTTTAAATCCTAACATGTTTTCTCCTAAGGTTTAGTCCAATTTATAACGAATTAAATACGATAAGTGTTAGTCACTAATATCGTTCACCACCTGGTTTTATTTATACAAATTGATTGTTTTATTTTGCTCTTTGCCAACCTTTTAATACATTTGGTGAGAAGTTGTTGTAACTGAACTCAAGTCTATCGACTATCTTTAAAGCATTCTTTCCTATCTTATCGATAGCAACGAATCCTTCTTGTCCAGTTACCTTATAACCGTTATTCGTCTGTACAAAAGTATCGAGTTTTCCTAAACTATTCAACTTATTCAATAGTTTGAGTTTAGTTTCAACGATAAGTTTTTGAAGTACAAATATTTTCTCTAGGTTGCCTTTGTTTTTCGGCGAGAAGAAGTCGAGGATTTCTTGGAGCTTTTGGTACTGCGCTTTCTTCCCGGCTTCGGTGCTTCTTTTTCTTGCTTCACCTTTGTATTTCGCTTGGATCCACCTGATGAGTTGGACCGTGTGCGTTTTTGGGTTACCGATGGTTTGACCTTTGCGGATGTAACTGTTGTTGAATTGTTCGATGAGCCCTGCGAGGACTTTGTTTGATTCGATTTCTCTGAGGGTGCTGCCTGCGATCCCTTGAAAAAGTTTACCAATCTCTGAAAGATATTCATTAATATTCTCCGTTTCACTTTGTGTTAATGTAGCATTTGTCAAGTCACGTAACATCGCATCTTGTGACCACACTGCTTTATTTTTCTTTAGAGCAGATACGTTCACACCGTACGATGCCTTCATACTTTCAAACGAGTTACCTTTATATGTGGTATGCCATACAATACCAATTCTTGAAGACATGATCTCCTTTGCCATTGGACTGTTATTTGGCACAGCATACATAATGGTATTTGGATGGAAGGTCAAATATGACTGTCCATCTATTTTCTTTACCGATAAATCTTTTTTCGAATAAAGGAAATCACCTTGTATGACACCTTTAATTCCAAGACTCGGTAAATATTGCAATGCATCTTTGAGTTTATCTGCTAAATCGCCTGATGTATCAGCCTCAATTTCTGCATTTGTTTTATATATCTTCGGGTTTTTGTTGAAGATTCCCTTCTTTGCCACGAAGAATTTTCCGTCAGTTGGATCGATACCAGCAAATACTGCAGGTGCTCCATCCCACTTAACCGAAACTTTTGCACTCTTCTTGCCACCTAACATATCTCTCAATCCAATAAGAGCATAGATTGCTTCACGAGTTCCTTTAACACCACCATAAATGACAGAATCCTCAATATGCTGCATATGTGTGTTCTTTTGTTCAGTAATAAATTCTTTAAAGTTTATCATTTTCTTCCTCTACGATACCCCTCAGGCTGTGTTCCTTCAGTTACATAAATGGTTTTCTCTCCGTTGGTGTACCATCTTAATTTTTGTTCTGCAACTGCACTTCTGCCATACATTGGATTGTTTGAGCTAGATTTATCATACTTTCCAAAAGTAGTATTTGATAATCTCTCTTTCTTTTCCTGTTCTGTATATTTAGACCAATGTTGTTTTACCACAGATGACATATCAGTATCTTCATGAAATCCAGTATGACCACCTCTGCCACCTTCCATCAAATTATAAAAGTTAGGATTGTTTATTGCATCATAGTGATTAATCCATTTAGCTTCAGCTTGTCTTAATTCGTTATCAGTATCACATTCAGTAAGTACTTCTCTCTCAAAGTTTTCTTTACCATACTTTGTGATTGCTTGTTTTAATAACTTTCCAGAACCTAAATAAGTATCGAATCTTTTTTCAGAGCTACACATACCAATGTAGCTTTTACCATTGATTTTATTAGTTGTTTTGTAAATAAAACCTATCATTTTTATCCTATATCGCTTTCTTTTGGTGCACCATTTAAATATATTCTTGGTTGAAATCCACCAACTTTTGCATACACACCAGGATGTACCATA